>Ga0065720_1019107_pt1 | contig 37685 bp, 44 predicted proteins | sample Thericmetagenome_FD_59107 | JGI IMG/M metagenome (GOLD analysis project Ga0065720, IMG submission 59107) | Thermophilic microbial communities from the Joint Bioenergy Institute, California, USA of rice/straw/compost enrichment - eDNA_2 v2... | ecosystem: Engineered > Solid waste > Grass >... | reverse complement strand
TTTTCTGCAAATTTTGAAACAACAATGAATGCTCTTGAGTGTGAGGAAAAATAATTTCTAAAGGCATGTGCTTAAAGACAAAAGCATCTAAAGTTTAAAAAGAGAAAATACTAGAGTACTCGAGTTCATGTAAGTATGATTATCTGATATCTAACGATTATCAAGAATCCTAATTCAATAGTACCTGAGTGACAATTATTTCTGAAGTCGCAGTATTAAAACAAGCTATACCCACTTCTTTAGCTCTGTTCTCTGTGATAGATACAATATGCTCTGGGGGTAATATTCCTCTTGGTGTTCTGACAACTGTAGAGCATAAATAATTTGATTTTGATCTAACCATATCAGAAGTAGAGGGAAAAAAGCTTGTTTCCATTACTCGATTGCTAATTAGTCTTTTTGAAGTTGATGACTCAGTATTTGCTCCCAGGTTTATTTGCCGATCCGAGCTAAACTCTGGTATCCGATTAGAGGTCTTTGATGATGAAGTATGAGAAGGCTTGGATCGTAAGTTTGGAATCCATGAGTCTATTATACTCGCTAGCGGAGTCGAAAAGAGATTATGATCTTGGACCTCCTCTAACATCCTAGATCCGGACATCCTTCTTCTATCCCCTAACGCGAATACTCTTCTTTTTTCTGAAGTTTTTCTTTTGTGAGAAAAAATCCTCAATAAGCTTTGATTAAACAGGCTATTAGGATTCTCAACTCCTTCCTGAGCTTTCATTTTAGAATCAGAAGCATATCTGGGTATTATAACCGTGTTATTAGCTCTTCCTGGATGGCTTGTGGATCTCATATTGCTCACTTGATCTCTGCTACACATATGCATTTTGCCCTCACTTAAGATTTCAGATTCGGAAGTTGACACATAAACCCTTTTAATTAAACGTCCATCAGAAAAGCTCATTCGATGGTCTAAGGTTTTTTAGCTGAAACTTTCTGAAATAAAAATGATAATAATAATGAGGAGAATTCCGCTATAAAATATTTTTTTCAAATTTTTGAGTAAATTGTAGTTAGTCAGCTTAGGAGTTCACTCACTTAGAAACTTGAAATTTGAAGTAAGCTTCATTTTCAAAACAAATGAATTAAGTGAAACTTAACTAATATACATTTATAGAGCCTATCATTATAACTTCAGCATTTCTTTCTGTTCGATTCATTCAATCAAGAGATTAAATCAAATAACAGCAACAAAATTTAAATTTGATGTCAGTCATAGAGTACGAAATATATCGCAGAATCAAACTTCTGGGAGAGGGTGCTTTTGGTAAAGCATATCTGGTAGAGTGTCTCAAAGATAACTCATTATGTGTTATCAAACAAGTGGATTTAAATAAAATGCCAGAGCATGAAAGAAGAGATACAATTAAAGAAGCAAAAATCTTAGAAGCTCTGAAGCATCCTAATATCATTCGTTTTAGAGAAGTTTATAAGACCAAAAAAGGAAAATTATGTATAGTCATGGATTATGCTGATGGTATATGAGCAATATCATTTGAATAAAGTATAGGTGGTGATCTTGCAAAAAAGGTCGCTGAAGCGAGAGGATCGTATATTCAAGAAAACAAAATCCTTGATTGGTTTACACAAATGTGTTTGGCGCTTAAACATGTCCATGACAGAAAAATTATTCATAGAGATCTTAAATGCCAAAACATCTTTTTGACCAAAAATGGAATGATCAAGTTAGGTGACTTTGGTATTGCAAGAGTGCTTAACCATACCAAAGAAAATGCAAGAACTATGGTAGGCACTCCTTATTATCTCTCCCCAGAAATTATTGATAACAAGCCATATAGCTTCAAATCTGATATCTGGTCTCTTGGAGTTATTCTTTATGAGCTCTGTGCACTGAAGCCTCCTTTTGATGCTGAGAGCTTACCCAAACTGGCAATGAAAATCGTTCGAGGTATCTACAATCCACTTCCTAGTCAATATTCACGCGAGCTCAAAAACCTAGTCTCAATGATGCTTGTGTTAGATCCAGCTAAAAGACCCTCTGTAAATGAAATATTAAGTAAGTCTCCATTATCCTAAGTCATTTGTTAGAGCTACCGTTGATCAAAAATAGAATCAGAGGATTCCTATCGGAGAGTGTTCATCTAAAGGAATTTTCCCATACAATTCTACACAAGCAGAAGATTGTTGATCCTTATGTTATGAAGTTTGACGAAATCAAACAAGTACTCAAAGAGGAACCCATCCCAATGGATATGCTCCGCCTCCAGATGCTGAAAGAGAAAAAAGAAAAAGAAGCCCAAGAGAAGCTCGAAAAAGAGAAACTTGAAAGAATCGAAAAGCAACAAAGGTTAGAAAGAGAAAAGGCTGAAAGAGAAAAGATGGAGCAAGAAAAAAGGGAAAGAGAAAAACTCGAACAAGAGTTAAGAGAAAAAGAGAAGGACAACAGAATACAAAAAATAAAAAATATGATGCAACTTCCTCCTGAAAAAGAAAGAGATAGAAGTCCTTTACTTAGGAATGCCTTTACTCCTGCAAGTGGAAACCCAAAGCCATCTAATAAGCTAGAACTACCTAACAGTCCATTCACACCAGGATTGTTAGTAAGGAATAAGCCTTATGATAACCAGCCAAGAACCCCTAACTATCCTTGTAAGAATGATAATGTTTTCAATCCATTCTTAAAAAATAATGAAAGAAGTGAATTGAAGAAAGTTGAAATCAAGCCCATATTATATGCTGCACCAACAAAGGAACCTCAAAGTGTCCGTGGTGAAAAATCACCTTTCCTTGAGCCCAAGAAGAGCAAAGAAGTTATTGGCAATAAGAGCTCCGAGGAAAGCAAACCTGCAGACCTCAAGATCGAAGGATCAAAGTTCGGCGAAGAGAAGCCTAGTGTTTCCCCAAGAAATATTTTCGTTCAGAATAACTTGAAGGATGCTGTTCAAGCGGATAAGTTGAAAGATAATAAGGCGAAAGAAGCAGAAGAGAGAAACAGAAAGATTGCTGAAGTCATCAAAGAAGGAAAGAAGAAGAGAGAGCAATATAAAAATCAATTAGATGCTCTTAAGAGGGAAGATGAGCAGAAAAAGCAGGAAATAGAGAAACTCTTGCTTGAAAAGAAAAAAGAAAGAGAAGAGGATAGAAAGAAGATGATTGAAGACATTAATCAAAAGCGAGTAAATATTTCGAATATACTTTCTTACCTTTTAGAAAAGTTTAAAAGCTAAAGAAAGAGACGCAGAAATTGATGTTGAAGTGTATATCCCTCAAGCTGATTCTGATGATGACGATGAAGTAGATGAAAGAGAAAGGGATTTCGATTCCAAAGAAGAAGAAAAAGAGGAGATTGCTGGATCAAAAGAATCTGAGGATGGGACCACTAATGAGAAGCTCACCATGGAAGAGGCTAACTTAATAGAAATGATCAACGAAATGCAAAAAATTGTAATTTTTCCTATCTTAATATATTCAATAATTAGGTTGATGAAGTTGAAGAATTTGTTCCAGAGTCTGAAGGCGAAAGACCACCTTCTGATGACCCAGTAGAGGAAAGTGAAGATCCAAATACTCCCTTGAAGGATATCTCTAATAGGATAGATTTCAAAACAAATATTGATCCCCAAAATATTGTACTATTCCTTCCTTTAAAGTAATTTTTTAGAATATCCAAACCTTGATTGATGAAAAGATTGCACCAGAAAAATCCAAAGCCATCATAGACGAATGTTCTAAGAGGGTAATAAACTTTCTTCTAAGATTCATGGTGATTAGCTTATAAGTTTGCTTGAGAATATTGACATGCCTATAGAAGACCATTATGCTAGAATAAGAGACGATATCATGGGAAGCTTCCAGAATGAGAATACAGTTCAATCATTCCCATTATTGTTGTATAAAGCTCTTACTGATATTTAACTTTTTATTGTTACTCTATCTTCATTAGAAAATCTTAAGCTGTATATTGTAATAAATTTATTGAGAATTGTTCGAGCTTATGGAAAATAGACCTTGTATATGTGACACAGGTACCGGATACTTGAAAATCGGGTATGCTGGAGATAACTTCCCATTGCACAATTTCCCAACTATGATTGGTCGTCCTATGCTAAGGTATGACGAAAAGATTGAAGGTGTTGAACTAAAAGTAATCTTTTCGTTGAATGTTAACATTTAAATAGAAAATTATGATAGGAGATGAAGCTGCACCTCTAAGATCAATGCTCGAATTGAATCATCCTATCGAAGAAGGTACAGTGTCAAGAGTCAATTTATCATCCTAGGTATCGTCAAAAATTGGGATGATATGGAGCTCATATGGGATTATGCCTTTAACAAAAAGGTAAGGGAGAGGACTAACAAAACTAAAATACTGTAGATGAAACTCGATATGAAAAATTCAAAGATCTTGATGACTGAGGCAGCTCTTAATCCTATCAAAAACAGACAAAAGATGTGTGAAATCATGTTTGAAAAGTTCGGAACTGGCAAATTGCAGTTAGGTGTGCAAGCTCTATTAGCAATTTATGCTGAGGTATTGACATAGTTATTACCAATCCGAAATTTTAGGGATTATATTCTGCCGCTGTGCTGGATTCTGGAGATGGAGTTACCCATTGTATTCCTATTGTTGATGGAAATATCCTTAAACCACAAATTGAAAGAATTAATCTGGCAGGAAGACATGTTACACATCATCTAGTCAAACTTCTTTTATTGAGAGGATATGCTTTTAATAGCACTGCAGATTTTGAAACAGTTAGAGAAATTAAAGAAAAAAGTTGTTTCGTTAGCTGCGATATCAATCTTGACAGAAAATTATCTAAAGAAACCACAACTCATATGGAAGAATATCGCTTGCCAGATCAAACATTAATTAAAGTAAAGAATTTTGTTATAAAATTGATCACCATAGATCGAGAAAGAGAGGTTTGAAGCAGCAGAAATCTTGTTTAATCCTATGTTGGCTGGTATGGAAATGAGAGGATGTCACGAACTTGTTTTTGATTGCATCAATGTACCTTATTTTAATCCCCATACTCTAAAAATTTAGAAAACTCCCATTGATTGTAGAAAATCCCTTTATGAGAATATAGTCCTTTCAGGTAGACTGCTCTTAATATCTATAATTAACGAAAGGTGGTACAACAATGTTCCCTGGTTTCCCAACCAGACTTGAAAACGAGATTATTGCTACTTTTCGAAGAGAGGTATTCAAGGATCAGGAGAAGGAGCTTCCTTTTGCTATAGAAGTTAAGGTAATAATATCTTGCCTACAATTCTCACATCCTAGGATTCTCCAAGAAGAAAATATAATGTCTTTATTGGAGGAGGTGTGCTCGCCAACATCATGGATAGTAGCGATCAGAACTGGTGGATCGATAAGAAGGAATGGGATGAGGCCGGACCTAAATGCATGGAAAGACTATCTAACAATATTATGCTTTAAAATTAGTGTGTTTTCCCAGCTTCAATGAGAGTGTCTGAGTCTGCTAGTCATTCTTGAATTTCCTTAATTAGTTTCTGACTAAGAAATATTTATAATAGATAATATTGCTAAAAGAGCCCTAAGAGATGATCAAGCATTTAGTTTAAATAAGGGCTTTTAGATTTTTCATTTAAATAAAAGAGATTATTTTTATAGTTTTGTAGACAGAATACAAGTTTTCTATTTCACATAAAGACAATGCAAGGTACGATTTTGTGTGATTGTTAACAGTCCTAGTTCCCTTTAAACGTGTTTTAGTAGTAATGAAGATTGCCAAATACTCAGCTTTCGAACTAGAAGGGATTCAAAAGAAGACATCACGCTTGTCTGAACTGATTTCAAGATTCGAGAAGTCAAAAGAAAGGCATGAGATAGTTTGTCAAAATATTTTACTCTCAATGAAGAAATTTGGAGTCAATTTTGACTTTATGTCACTCAAAGAGCTTAATAGTCCGATCAAAGATTATGATTTAGTTGTTTGCTTAGGAGGTGATGGTACTTTCCTCCAAACGGCTCATTATATTATTGATCAGACTCCAATTATGGGTATAAATACAGATCCAGACAGAAGTTACTGTTCATATTCATGTTATAATCCTCGCATCTATATACTAGAACCTGATGCCATATGGGAAAAAATGATAAACAAAGAATATGAGTTAAAAAAGAGGACAAGAGTGGAAGTATCGTTCTTTGACGAAGAAGATGATAGTAAGCCCCCAGTTAGATGGGAAGGACATTATGCTCTTAATGAGATATTATTTGCAGATAATGATATAGGCCGAGCAAGTACATTCAGAATGCAAGTAGATAATAAAGAATTCATCTCTTATAAAGGAAGCGGGGCTATTGTCTCAACTGGTAATTTTCTATTATTGCTTATGTTTATTTTCAGGCAGTGGTTCAACAGGTTGGGTAAAAAGTGTTTTGAATTATGAACCTGAAATGATCAGAGATATTATCTGGGAAAAAGAGAAAAAACTCATTAGTGATAAAGAAGCCCAATCATTAGCAGCACGGTTGGCATCGAAACACTTTTTCCCTAGTCATGACAAAAACTTATTTTGGGTTGTCAGAGAGCCTGTCATCCAAACAACATTAGATCTAGGAAAACCCTATAAAGGCCTTGCAAAAGAGATCGTGATACAATCTGGGGTGAAAGAAGGCTCCATTGTATTGGATGGAACAATACGGCGACAAGTTGGTTTTGGAACGACCTTCTTACTCAAAGCATCTTCTAACCCCTTAAACAGTGTCCATCTCAAGTTCTAAATTTCTTGTACTATATAATAAAGCATTTCAAAGAAGTATTCTTGTTAGCGTAATTTTCGTAATTAACAATAAATATTTAACAGACACAAAGCCTAAACATGTCTTTTAAGTCCGCGAGTACAAGTAAATATCATTTATAAATGTTAATAAGAGTTAGCACTAAAAGATCAATCATTTGATAAAGATCTGTATCGTTTACACAAAGAGATAGTCACAGCTGACAAAAAATTGATTGAAAATTTGATGAAAAGTCCCCATGGCAGAGAGGTCTTCTATCCTATCTATAAAGAAGTTAACAATACTCACAAATATCTGAGCACCAAGTTATCAGAATTTGATAGCAAGGCTGAACAAGATCCACAAGAAAATAAATTGAATACATCCCAAAATATACACAAATCCCAAGCCAAATTGAATGAAAGCAAGGAAAATGATACATCATTACTGCATAGCAGAAATCCTGAAAAAAGTTCAGATATAAGATCAGCAATAAAAAAGGTGTTCATGTTTTATGTTTCATTTGGAGATAGATTAAATACAAACCATTTAAAGGCAAACAAACTATACAAAATGATGCATGATGCATATATCCTCGATGAAAATATCAACAAAAAAAGTTTAGACCTACTGTTTATCAAGTATAGTAAAACCAAGGCATATATGGAATTCGAACCTTTTCTTTCCCTATTAATAAACATTGCCACCCTCAAATTTCCTTCACTTAATCCAAAGCAGGCCTTTATGGAGTTATATACAAGCCACTTAAGACCACTATATCACAACTTATATCAAGAGACAGATATGGGTGACTTTGATGCTTTATTTAAAGAACCTTTTGATGATGAAATGATTTCTACACTAAGAGCCATTGCTCCCGTGATTTCAAAATTGCATAAAGTTTATTTTGGAGAGGAATATCAGTTAATAGAGTCTTCTGACACAAGAAAAAGATCAGAAGCTGCTGCTGGTACATTACTAAAAGAATTCGATATCTGTCCTCAGCTATTGAGTCATAGCATTGGATATAGTCTACTCCAAGAAATATTAGATACTAAAATCGAAGACCTTACTCATAATCCTAATTATGAATACATCCTCCCAAAAGATGAAGGAAAAATATTTACTTTGAATAGATTTCTAGCTTATCTTGGCAGACTTGCCTTATTAGTATTCTCTCAAAAAGGAAATGAGAATCAAGAAGGTGTCAACGAAATGAGTCAAAATGACAAAATCCTTTTATTATTGGAGAAGATGGAATTTTCTCTAGGATTTGTTAATTTTGAAAAGAAGATGAGTACAACCCGCAACTCTAGCACCTCCTTACTTCCTCCTAAAATAGCTCAAAATAGGGTAAGAAGTAATATTATGATTGCATAACTAATTAGCTGAACCACTCTAAGATAGAATTAAATCAGAGCTATACCAGTAAAGCATCGCAGATTCAAAAATTAACATCTCCATTGAGACCTCTAGTTCAAAACCAACAGAAAAGCCTGAGTCCAGACTGCTCCTTCCAAACTAATCGAAGGCCTGGTAATACAAGAGATCTGAGTGGCTCATTTCGCAGTAAAAGCCCATTAGAATTCAACACATACAAATCTGAATTAAGGCCTGGCACTGTCAACATTATCACTAAACACATGACTCTTCTACAGAAACTCTTTCGTAATTATTGCTCTGTGGGTAGTGGGAACAAATGGAAGATCAAAATAACAAGTCTAATAAAAATGCTCAGGGATGCTGGTCTTCTGACTGTATATCTTTCGAAAAATGATTAACTTGATTAGGAAGGCCCTAATCTAAAAGGCGTGGAGCCCAAGAATATATCACCAAGATTTTCAGGTAATCAAAAGCCGTTTGAGTCTTATACTACAAATGCCAGAAGTTCTCTTGATCAAACAGAAATAGATTTATTCATAGTCAAAATGCTTTCATCAAAATCAATCCAATCGAATCATTCAGTCAGCAGAGAAAATATGTCTAGCATCAGCCCGAGAAGAATACATGATGAACCTGATGCAAAGCATAGTAAATCATCACCTGGCCGTTTGAATTTTGAACAGTTTCTCAAAGTTATTGAATTCATTGCTATGAAAGTCTTTCCAGAAACAGACGATGAAGAATCGATGCAACAATTAATCGAACAGTATTTGAGTAAAATTCCAGATGAAAAGCTTGCTGTTCTCAAAGATATGGACACTAAAATACACTTGAAAAAATTAATGAAAATTTTGAAGGAGCCTGCTGTTGTTGATATTTTAGGAAAGTTAAAGAAGTCTCTTCATCCTTATTATTCCCTATATTGTGAAGAAGACTCTAACATGGATTTTCAGCACTTCATTAAATTTTGTAGAGATTTTGAAATATTTCCTCATATTCTTCCAAGAGGAAAGCTAATGGAGTTGTTTTATAATCTAGCTTCACTTCATCCATATCTGTCCAAACAACGAGATACTACTCAACCATCGAATACTCATTTAGAAGAATCTCCCAACCCTACAATTGATGAGAATTTATTCGTTGAAGCACTAGCTCTTTGTGCTGCAGAAATTGAAGATGGAATCTCTGCTCATATAGTTGATAAGGTAGTTTATCTGGCCACTAGATTAATTATATAGATCACCTACCTTCTTGAAAGAATGGGAGAAGCCTCAGGACCTAAAAACTTACAAAAATCACTAAGAAATACTTCCAAGTATTATTATTATTGATAATTCTAAATGTAAAGAACATTAAATTCCAGTAAAGGAGTTCACGAAGTCCTTCATTACATAAAGACAAAATATGCTGATATTATTCAAAATAGGAAAGATGTTGGACAGGTTCAAAAGCGAAAACTTCAATTTGAAGAACTCTTTGAGGATGAAGAATAAGATAAATCAAACCAAGTAAAATCATAACTCTCGTTTTTAAGATGTTGATTTTTATCTGTTTCAATTGTAAAAGGAACTAATTCGTGTATCATGTTTCATAATGTCTCGAAGAATGTAATTTTCATACATAGCAATCTTGTGAAGAATTCTTTGAAAATTATAACATCTCAATTAATTAAATAAACCTATTTATTAAAGAATGGGTTGCGTAATTAGCAAAACCAATGTCGAAAGAGTAATTAGCAACCCACCACCCAAGTAAGCTAAGTCCAAACATGAAAAATAATAATTAGAATTCCAAATCTCTTAGAACATACAAATTCTTTGCTTGAAAAGGCTTCTTTAGTGAAGAATAATGAAGATACAGGAGGAATTGGTGAAGATGAAGGGTCATTAGCTATAGTAATGGCGCCTGGGGGATCGTATAAAAAAAGGCAAGCCGAGATTGACTCTGAAGAAAAAAATCCATCTTTAGGATTCAGTGGAAAAGGCAGTATTCAAGAATTTTCGTTTAAAGGAAGTAACATGGAGTCCTCAATAGACAAAGAAAGAGATATAACATTTTCAAATGCCTTAAATAGGGTCAATGATTCTGAGAGATTGGTTAGAAGTGTTACTCCAAACTCCAAACCATCTTCTTTTTTACTTGAGAAAAGAAACTCAGAAAAAAATATATTCCCTAAAAAATCAAAAGCAACTTCAGTTAACCCAGAAAGAGAGCAGCGATCTATTGAAAATTCAGATAAAATTGAACCTGCAGTCTTTTTTCACAGTTCAACATCTGAAAATTTTCGTGGGATTGATTGTTCAAAACGGTCTCAAAAGGCTTCTCTTGGATATACTGACGCTACCATACAGTTGCCCTCATCTATCTTTTCAGAGAAAATTCAAAAGCACTTGTTAAATGTGGAAGAATCAAACACAGAAAAAACGAGGAGCGCTAAGGAAGACCCAACCCAGATACAACAAAATCCTAATGAAGATATAAATAAAGCCGATCATAACTCTCAAGGAGTCAAAACAGGTTCTCTTGAAGTTATCAGAGAAGAACGTGTGCAGAGTCATTATAATCATATTGCAGCTATGAATGAAAATACTAGGCATGAAAACCATTCATTAAAACTTCTTAATGATTCCGTTACCGAGACAAGCTGCCTACCTCCCCACCAAAATCTCAAAAGTAATTCGTTCCCAAACGAAGCTTCAGACCAATTAGGGAAGCCAGCAAAGATAGACCCTACAGGGTTACTTAAAAAAGATGATACTCCCTTGAATGTTGAGCAAAAGTTCACCACGAATTTGCTCGACTTAATGAAGAAAAACTATATCTCAAAACATATCAAAGATCCTAAAGCTCCAAACAATACAGATCCTTCACATGACCATCTTAAGAAGGATGATATTTCCCCTAAAGGAATAATACTTAGTCAGAGTAAAAGTGAATTAAGTCCTAGGACACCCAGCATGAGGCAAAATTTGATTATGCTTGCTCGTGAAGAAAATAATAATGAACTCAGGGAAATAAAAGAACAGCTAAAATCAATTATTATTGAGGCTCCCCTTAATATTAACTTAGATTTTCTAGGAGACCAGGATGGCCCATCTCAAATTTATGGAAACCCTGGTGGAGGTCATTTCACACCGGTTACTCATATCAATTCTTCTTTGAGTAAATCATTACAAAGACATTTAGGTGATAACTCGTACTTTGATCGGACTACATACCATGTTGATGAGAACAATATTTCTAAACTTGAATTGGACAAATATTCATTCTATGCTGACATTAAAAATGTCGAGTTTGATGGAAAAGAAAATCATGGAAATGATTCTCTCAATAATGAAAAAAATCAACATATCCAAGGTCTGATTAGCTTCAGGAAGTCCTTGTTTGGTGATCAAAAGAATTATCTAAGATCAAAAACCTCTAATTTAGAAGAAAATCTTAATAAAGAAGTTCCAAGAAATCACGATTCAGTCTTGCAAGACCAATATAAGTCCCCCACAGGATCGATAGATATTAATTCTAAAGGAGTGAACATAGGCGATGCTAATATTAGTCCTAATAATATCAGTGAAGCACAAGGTTTAAAGCCGGAGACCAGTAGTAATCAGCCTTCTTCTTTGTCGAATGTTTCTAATTCTAGTGCTACAAAAAGACAAGGATTTATCAGACAACAAAGTCTGTTTGCTGCTGCCACTTTCCACAGAACTAATTCTGGAGTTGTGGAGACACAGCATCTTGATAAAACAGTTGATGATTCTGGACAAAAGAAAATTAATCAGTATGTGTTGATAAAGACTCTCGGTCTAGGAGGATTTGGTAAAGTGAAGCTTGCTCTGAATACTGACAACAATAAAGAATATGTAAGGATTATTGCATTATTTTGACTATACTTAGGCTATCAAAATTGCTAACAAACAAAAATTAAAAAGAAAGCTCCTTGCCAAAAACAAAAGCGCTTTTTCACAATTAGAGGTTGAAATCGCAATCATGAAAAAATTAGTATGAAATAGAGTTATTTATTGTTAAACCTAGGATCATCCTAACATCGTCAAACTTCACGAAGTCATTGATGATAGTAGTACAAACAAGTTATATTTGGTGATGGATCATGTGAAGAAAGGTGCAGTGTTATCATCTTCTTACTGGAGATATGAGAATGAACAATCAAGAGGAATTCTTGACATCACAGATGAAGAAACTAATAAAAAAAAGACTCTCTCAGAAGCAAAAGCCAAGAAGTATTTTAGACACCTAATCCTCGGACTTGATTATCGTAATGTGGTAGGCTGAACTTTTTAACTATCTAGTCCACAATTATGCCGGAGTCATTCATAGAGATTTAAAACCAGAGAATCTCTTGATTAGTGAAAATGATATTCTTAAAATATCAGACTTTGGTATTTCTCATATTATGGATGATGGAGAATCCGATCAGCTAACGAATAATGCTGGGACCAAATTTTTTCTACCACCTGAAACATGGACAGGTATAGTTACCTTAATTACACTAACTTTTCAGGTAAAGTTTTTCACGGTAAACCAGCCGATATATGGGCTGCTGGAGGAACTCTCTATTATTTTCTCTATGGGAGACCGCCTTTCTATGGTTTGAGTGCTGAGGAACTCAAAAGGAAAGTTATCAACGATGAGTTAACTTTTCCTCAGGATTCAGAGGTGAGTGAAAAAGCAAAGAATCTCATATCAGCTTGTCTCACAAAAGATCCTGAAAAAAGAATAACATTACAAGAAATTATGGTTAGAAGTTATTGCTTATGATAATCAGTATAGGAAGATCAATGGTTAACTGACAATGGTGCTAACCCACTTGAAAGTGAGTTTCATGAAACCGCATTCCGAATCGAAGATGCTGACCTTGCTCGTGCTATTACAAGAATTGAATTTAGAGCTACTGTTCTGTTAACTGCAAAATTTAAAAAGCACTTGAACAACACCAGGAAAACTTTGGAAAAGATGAAGTCCCAAGGTATGATACAGAGATTGTGCACTTAAACACTAGAACTTAGCCAAGCTACTCTGCCGTCCGATGTGTACAAAAGTTAGTCTTTCTTAGGTTCTCTTTTTTCTCCCCCTTTTTTTTATTTGTATCATATAGTTAGTTATCTTTAAGAGTTATGATGTGTATGTTTTTAACAACTGACAAGCCAGACGTATCATTCATTGACTGTATTTGGATGGTTGAACACCTAAACTTTAACAAACTCTTGGTATATTTAATTTGTTTATTTGATTATTTTATTTGATGGAACTTGGTTGTTATAGATGAGTCTTGTGAATAAACCAATAGACTTGAGTGTGCAAAATCAAAAGGGAAGTTTGCCAATATCAAATGAGAATAAAGGATATCTTAATGGGAGTTTAACTCATTGAATAATGGGTTCAGAATCTAAGTATTATTAGAGATTTCGAAAATTTCAGATATTCTCCTGAGAATTAATCGACAACAATTTTGGAAAATTTAGAAAGGATGACGAGCTTTTGTTTACATTTTAAATTTCAGACTCAAGGCTGTGTTTTTGGGTAATCAGCTTTCAAAATTACACATAGCTACTATAATCAGCTTCAAACCCCTATACTAATACTTTTGGATATAGTGAGATCACTAAGTCAATTGAAAAATATTTTTCAAAGAGATTGAATAGGGATCAAAGAGTATGAACATGTTAGGAGGGAATGAGTTAAAGGTTTCAAATAACCTGCAAATTGATGATTTTTCAATCTCACCTACACATTGCAACTTCTATGGCCTAACACCAGATCCAAAGATTAAAGAGTTTGATACCTTTTTTAATCTCAAACCAACAAAGTCCATGATCAGCAAAAGTATGGATAGAGATTCTGCAGTGAAAAGGAGGTTAATTTCTAGGTCGATATCTAAGCTTCCTCCAATTCAGGGTTCACTTCGCGATGAAGCAGACTCTAGACATGCAAGAAATGAATCAAGTCCATTTCATATAAGGGGTAGGGATCAATCCCAAAATGAGAAAGACAGTTACTTGAATATTAAACATGACTACTATCTCCCATCACCTATTAGGTCTAATCCATTATCTCCCCTAAGAAAAACTCTACTCAGAGACGACTCCATTGATAAGAGCATGGGAATATTTCTAAAAAATAAAAAGCGGTTTACCATATTAAAACCGATGGCAAATCCATTCAAGAGTAGTGTTAAATCAACAAATAGTAAACCAGTCATCTGGAATCTAAAAAAGACAATTGATACTCATTTGAGATCTCCTTCAAAAATTAAAAATCAATCCCCACCTTCCTTACCTTTCCAGTTTGTGAATGAAGTTGATTTGAATCTTAAGAAAAGCAAAGAAATATCTCCAGAAGATCAACTAAAAATCAGCATCTTGAAGAAAAAGGTGTTAATAACCAAAGAGCTGGAATTACTTTTCTCAGTTGATAAAAAAAAGTTAAGGTATAAAGAACTGTTAATTGAACATCATCCAGATAAAGGAAAATACCCTAAAATTGTTTGTGAAAACATCTTTAATTTTCTTGTTTCAAACAAAGCACGCTTATTGGGTACTTTTGGAAATCCATTGTAATTTTTCCCTATTTCTTTATCTTAAAAATCATACTTTGAAACATATATCTTGAATAAATTTCTTACAAACAATTAATAAAATACGAATTATGAATATTTATTTGACTCTCACAGTACAAGTTATGTACAAATGAGTAGTGGGAATAATAATATGCTAGAAATAAATGAAAATAAATGCTTTTAGATGTCTTTCTTAATTACTCTTTTCCCATGTTGGATTTTTTATTAGGGGCCAATTGTTTCTCAACCAAGGGTGGAGTTTCAAATAGACTTGGAGGAAAGTCAATCTTAACGCCTTTACGTGGCCTAAGTTGAATGTTACATCTAGTCAAGAAGAAAGCAAGTGGTTGAGTGAAGTCTTCATAAAAGTCAAATTCAATGTGGTCCATATCTCTGGGTAGAACCAGTTCGCAGGGTCCCTTGCAAGCATCTATGTATGATTAGATTGATAAAGAAAGAATTTACTATGTAGCTCTTGGGACTGCTTATAAGGGATTAAGTTGTCTTTGAGACCATGAATAAGGAAAGTGGGGCAGGTAACACGAGACATATACTCAAGGTTATTAAACCGTTCTTTTATCAAATATTGCGCCCATTTACCAGCTAAATCTCTGACGACAGCTCGAATGGAGGTGAAAGCAGACATTAACACTAGTGCTCCCACATTTTTCCTTGATGCAAGATAAGATGCGGGGCCGCTTCCCATTGATCTTCCAAAAACTATAATATCTTTAGGATGTATTGACAGTTTGGTTGTTAAGTAATCAAAGACTGTTTCTGCATCATTTAAAATCTGAGTATCGGATGAAGCTCCCTTGTATAAGCCATAGCCAGGATATTCAACTGCCATGACATGGATCTAAAAATATGAGATTTAATTTACTTTAAGTTATACGTTCAAGTTGTTTCTGATGTGAGAGAGTAGATCATAGGCCAAGTAGATATCTTCACCATTTCCGTGGAAGTAAATCATCAGCTTTGTTGTAGGAACATTGGATTTCAGTAGCATGCAAGGTATGTAATATTCAACAATTTCTTTAAGTTCTTTTTGTGGTTTAACCGTAGTAATTGGGTTTACAATGCTTTTATTGAATGGGACTTGAACTCTTTCTCTTGGAGTATAGGCCATGGAAGATATAAAAGGATTTTTATTGGTCCTTGCAGACTGGAATCCTTTATTGAAAGAAGTTGAGGCACGAGCAGAGACAGGATTAAAGAAGGATTTTGTCTGATAGTTATTTAGAGTTTTAGGTGAGCTTAAAACCTGAGCAGTTAAAGGGTATTCTTCATATAACTCTGGGTCAATACTCATCTTACTCTCCTCTCTTCTTAGATATGGGGTAGGTTCTGATTGGTTAATTTTAATAGATAAGTTCTTCTTTGTAAAAGTTTGTTTCTTATTTGTATTGCTTGAAGTTGGCGTTGAAGCAGTGAACGACATTCCCATAAATTCTCTTGAATTGGTTATCTTAAGAGAAGGCTTCTTTTCATGAGCGATTGGGGGCTGTTCATTGTCAATAATTATGGAGCGCTCCTGACTAGCAGTACTTGCTTTAGAGTCTTTTGAGCTATGATTTGCTTGTCGTTTTGTTCTGTTGTGAGGATCCATATTTTTGACAGGAATGTCTTCAAAAGAGATGCTGAGGTCTCCACAAGTAATTTCATCAGGGTCTCCACAAGCCTCGGAAGTTTTAAGATAATTGCCTGGGTGTGGTTTATCGTTATTGATAGTGCCCTCTTCCATGATATCACTATTCTCTAGAACTGAAATGTTTGGACTATTACTATGGCTTGGAACAGTGAATGATGGTTGCTTGAATCTTGTATAAAAAGGATCAAAATTGAAGGCATCATTGATGTCAGTTGGCATTCTTTCAAATGCAGCTGACTGCATCACTCGAGTTTTTGTTTTGGCACCCAATGGCTCTGAGGGCACATGACCCAAGTGTTGAGCTTTGGGCATTGATTTCTTCATACGAGGCTGAGGGATCATATTCTTATTATTTTCAACAGGTGATGAAGAACCTTTTCCAAAGTAAGTTTTTGTCTCAGCTTGAAGTGTAGCAAACCTTGTCAGAGGAAATTGGCTTTTTTTATACTTGGGGATCCACATTAGCTCCCCCTGAAGCTTCTCAATTGAATAACTGCACTTAGGAGCAGGGAAGAGAATTGAATTTAGCTGCATGATTTGCGAAAAAGCGCTGTTAATATTATTTGCTCAGTAAGAATAAATTTGATGTTACAACAGACACAAACATTAAATCGTTTCAATAGAGACAGTTACTTGAAAAGAGAAAAAAAATCTTGGAAGTGAATGGTTTGACTCCTATTTTCTAAATATCATTCAGTAAGTTCAGGATGATCTCATTTTCTTTATAATGTGCCTTGGAAGTTTTTGAAGTCTAGAACATTTATTTGACGATTATTAACTATCATTACTGGCATCTTAATATCCAAATCCGCTGCTGTCTGCAAGCTTCTCACAGACTGAATGAACATACCCAAATTTTTTTCGCACAAGGCCATGTTCCGAAATGTGTCCTAAAGGTTAAAGTTAATAATGCTAGATTTATACTGGGTTAGATTGATCCATAGTAGAAAGTTCTTTTAATTTCTTATAGGCAACCTCCCAGTTTTTTCTATCCATTTCATACTTAATCTCATTTTCTAAGTTCTTTTCATTGATCTGCTGCTGAGAATATTCTCCTTCCTCAACAACGTCAAGACTAACTTCACCATACGAATTTTCATCATTCTGTTTCAGTTTACTCTCTTCATTTGCAGCAATTCCACTACCCTCGCTGTCATGCTCGTCTTGATCAGCAATAACATCAAGCGAAAATTCTTGAACAGATTTTATTTTATGCTTTGATGTCATTAAAAATTTACAAATTTGAAAACAGAAATGCAGTATGCTAATATATAATTCTGATTACGATCTAACTCGATTAGTCAATACAATTGGCCTATCTTTAGCCAAATCTTGAAGGAATTTTATTAGTCAGTCTTAACTTTTTTAGAAGTTCCATCTCCAATAAAGGAACCCAATCCAAAAAGATCGTCCTCTTCCTATTATAATTATGATTATTCTAAAAAATGCTACCGCCTTCTCAAATTCAACTGGCCTATTTCTAGGTGCTTTTTTCTCACCTGCTCCTTCGAATCCTCTATGAGGTTGTCTAGTTGCTGACTTCGTATCTTTCTTGTCTCCAGTTTCTATTTCATCAATATCGTCATCGTATTCTTTAATATTGTATATTGAAGCAGCAGTTTTATCTTGGAATAATGGCTTATCATAAACATTATATTCATCTTCATCAGCAAATCCCTAATATAATTAGAGTTATTCTCATGATGACTTACAGTATCAACTCCTGAACTTTGGTTAAACAATCTAGAGTCATACATTGTTTCAGAACTGATAGTTGGTTGAGCCATTCCCAAAGCAATCTTTTCTGAGATATCTCTTTCTTGGTCTCTGGCTGATTTCGATTTCTTATTCCTTGCCACCTCCAAACGACGCTCTCTTTCAATTTCTCTTTTGTTTATATATCTAAACATGTCTCTCTCCTTTTTAGCTTGCTCTTCTTTCTCATCAACATAGGGGTTACGCCTCTTCCCATTTGTCTCCTCATCATCTCTTTCAACTGTTTGTTCCAAAATCTTATTCTTTTCAATTCTTGCATTCTGAGCTGCTTCTCTCATTCTCTCTTCTTGCTTTAAATATTCCTTGTATGCCATTGTTTTTTGAATCTTTGCTCTCTCTTCAATTTCTTTTCTAGCTTGTCTCTCTGCTATAAACATAGCATCTGCAAACTTTCCAAACTTGTCACTGATCGTATGTTGCTGTAAAGTTCTTCCATCTGCTGATAATCTCATTTCAAGTGGAATAGTATATCCCTTTGCATTTTTCCAATTAGAAATACAAGGAGGGATCTTCCAATCTTGTTGATCCTTAACAGTTAATTTCCTTGGAGGGGAATGCATAATTGTCGGAGGAGGTGAACCAGCACCTCTTGGGATTCTTTTATGCTCAAACTTAGGTGGCTCAAGAGGATCACGTTGCACTTCGTGCATCCTAATATATGAGAGGATTTCCTTAATTATTACTTAATGATTCTCTGTCCGGCTCCTGAATTCAAGCCCCCGCCTTGCTGCTTGGGAGTATATTTGATATATTGAGCTTCTCCTGGCAATAATTTACCAACTGTTGAAGCCTAAATATGTTATTCACAAATTCAAAGATGGGAATGGAAAAAAAGATCTCTTCAAAACAAAAAACAATACTTACAAATGCAGGTTCTGTTTTGAGACTAACAATTTTATTCAATTCTTGCTTTGTAGCATTAGTAATAGCCCCAGCCACTTCCTTGGATGGTTTCATGAGTTCTGATTCACTCAGGTATCTGTTAGTGAAGTTGTGCATGTGTCGAGCACCATTGGATGGTGCATTATAGGAGACTAATGAATTTGAGTTGCTCATAAATTTTTGATTTTTTATCTTTTTACAAAGATCAGAAAAAGAATTAATATCTAAAGAGGAGATCAGAATACAAACAAAATTCAATGGCTAGTATAATTAGTGATAGCAACATTGGCAGTGAGGATTCTTGGGTGGAGGTGAATTGAATAAGTCAACCCTATCAGTGTTCAAGCTAATCAAAGTTTAATCAATCCTTAGATTAAAATACCTCTTTCTTTCTGTTTCATTAATAAGCTTTTCGACAAGAGCCACAAATGCTTCTTGCACGTTAGAGTTTAGTTTAGAGCTCACTTCAAGATAATCCATCTTGTTCTCTTCAGCAAATTTCTATATCCTTAAGCAAAACTCACTTTATCTAACCTTTGCAACATCATATTGGACTTCTCGAGAGAGACTTAAATCTGATTTATGTCCAATAAGCATTAACACAACATCCTCATCTTGACAATTAAAGACCTTATCTAGCCAATGTTGAATATTAAAAAAGGACTCCTATAACATCAAAATAAGAATTTGAAGTTGTTGCCTGATTTGCAATATCAAACAATATTAATGCGCCATCTGCATTCTTGATATAGTTTCCTCCAATACTATCATACATTTCTTGACCTGCTGTATCCCACTGTTATATAATTTGATATTTCATCAAATAATTTACTATTTGAAGCTTGACAATCTTGTCGTTTAGGATCAGAGTTTTAAAACGCTAATACAATTAATAGACTAAACTTTATTGTTACAAAGTCAATTCCATATGTCACTCCTCGAGACTTGTCAAAGATATCATCCTCCATAATTATTCATTACAAAGTATTTCTTACTGCAAACCTGAGAAGTAAACTAGACTTTCCTACAGCTGCGTCTCCTAGTAGGATAATTTTAAAGAAGTAATCGCTTCGTAATTAAACATTCAAAGATCCAAAAGATACTGGTCTTTTTCATCTGATTCCGCTTTATTCATTTGTGCTAAATTTTAAACTGTCATATTAGATAAAATTATGACACTACACTAAAACCAACATGCAACTAACAAAAGAATTATAATGCAGAATTTTGTTTCTTTTTCTTCATATTAATCACTCCTATTAAACTTAGACCATTTTCAAATACATTTACTATGTAATGCATTAATCCATTCATTCCGATTTTCTTCATAGGCTTCCCAGAGGTGGATTACTCCGCTCTTCCCAGTTTCAATTTGGAAGTGGTATAGATGACTTGACGAGGAATACTTAGATGGCTCTGTTCCATGAACAACTTTCCAATCTTTAGTTATTGTATATTGATTTCTTGGGGTGGTATCCTAGAAAATGAGCTAAATATTATATATTAACTACTCTAGGATTATCAAAATACATGAGGTGATCTACTGTGAGTTCAAACCATTTATTTTGAAAACCAGACTCCCAAAATCCAGAAGGTTCTTTCAGCAGATATCCACACTTTATTCTAGTCATCACAGCCTTCTCAATATCCAGAACATTGGGTTTATAGGGATTCAATTTGTCCTCAAAAATGGGTAATCTTCCGCCTATGGTTTAACTGACAGATGGTTTTTTAAAGTACCGAATTTCGCTCTAAATAATTGATATTTTCTTAAATTGTGGATCCACTCAATTGTTTCAGCAGGATCATCAGCAGAAAATGTAAATATAGAGTTTGTCCATGCTAGATCAAAAGCTAAAGCCACTTTGGCTTTTTCTTTTGTCACTTCCTTAGGTTCTATAGTCCAATCATTTAGACTAAGCCTGATATTATAATCTGGCTTAGGACTCTTGTCCTTTTCACTCTAAAGATTAAATACTTATTAATCCGTGAGTACAGTTACTGCCTTAAAGAGTAAAAGATATTCATTCATCATGACAGCCCAAAATTTTTTGAAAGCCGGACCAAAGAGCACAGATCTGCAATCTAAAAATCCTCTCATAACCTAGGGATTTATGAATATATCTATCTCTTTGAGACTACTCTTGGAACAAACTTTATCATCTCTGGAGTTATATCATGCATAGGAGATCTAATATCCTTTATCACCTTGAAGTCTATTTTTTTTTTAAAATCTGTGAGGATATAATCTTACCTCTTCGATCAATGGCAAGCTCAGCAACATCAATTATTTGCTCCCAATCTTGAAGGCTGGGGTGCCAGCAATAGTAGCTTTCATCAATAGTTCCTTGATTTAATAATGAGATAAGTTCTGGTTTGGTAAGAGGTCCAATCATTTTGGTTTCGGTTTCTGTCAAGTAAAATAATACTACATTATTTCTTGCCTTCAGGATCAAGATAATACCAATTATTTTTTATAAGTTCCTCCTGAGTTCTCTTGTTTTCAACATCTTCTAGTTTTTTTAACATTTTTTTATAGACTGATTCTTCAGTCTCACCTTCAACAACTAAAGTATGAGTATGAAGGACAGAACTGCTCACCTTTCTTCACAAATTCTTTGTCAATATACTTCTGTTTAACCCAATATTCTCTTATGATTCTCAAATAAGATATAGTTTCGTTTTATATACCTTGAATCAAAACCGATAGGAGTCAATTGCCAACTAGGTTTTGCATATTCATATATAGAACGTGATTGACTATTTGAATTCAGCCGTAAGGCCTTCCAATAAGATCAGAAAGGATATGTTTACATTCAATATCTGTGTATCCCATGTTTTTTCACTAAGTAATCGAACCTCAAATCCATATTTTAAATGAGCATAAGCACATTTTTCACATAGTATGACTACTGTGCTCAGGCATACACATTGTACATCTGTCAAGTTGAAAAACTTGTAATTATTTAATTACTTGGTGATAAACAATCTGCACAAAGATCATTCCCTTCGTATTGAAGAATTTCGATTATCTCAGGAACATATCCTTTATATCTTTCGAGATAGATGTCTTTTATATCAAGATCAGTATTCATTCTTGCCATGAACAAATTATATTGACATCAAAAGAGGTCAAATACAAATAATATAAAATAAAATTTACAAAGAGAATTTTTGAACTTCTTTAGGCTTTATCCTTCAGAAGAATATTGAAATCATATACAAATCATGCTTTATTTTAAGATCTGACTCCTCTCAATTCAGACTTGTCCGATTAACAGTCTCAACAAAAGAAATTTTCTTTAATTATTTATAGGTTCGGAACTAGCACCGTCTCTAACATTATTTGTTTCCGTATTTGTTCTGAAAGTCTATATATGTTATTATACAGGCCCCAAAAAAATGATTACCTCAATAATATCATGACTTAAAGTAAAAGGATCCACATCCAACATTATTTTCTTAGGTTGAATGTCTTTATAGAATTCACGTTTGCTCCCTGCACATTTGAATATTGGTGTTCCTTGACCTTCAATCTCGATTGTAAATAGAGAATCTATAATGTTAATGTATTTAAACTCCAATTTTACTGTCTTGAGGGATCATGTTCTCCTTGTCTTCGAAGTGATCATTGCTTTTGCCCTTCTCGATTCTTCGGGAATTAATATTTGGAGACATGCCTATCTCATGTGAGAGCATTGTTTGACTTCTATGAGCTGATCTTGCACTTTCAAGCTTTTTAGATTTCTGCGAGCTATGCTGGTTATTGGAACTCTTACTTGAGAGTAAGATGTTAGAACTTGAATTCCTTTTATGCATAACGGGCTGTGGTGTTTCATTCAATGATTTTCGTAAATAAGCAGCGTAATTTTTTATTTCAGAAGTTAGATCCCTACTAGCAGATTGACTGGATACGATGTTTTCAATATCCCTCATAGGAGACCTATTCCTGCTCAAACTTATCGGTGATGCGAATGGTAATTTTGAGTTTGTATGTTTGCCATTTGCATTATAAAAGAAATCCTTTGGAAATGCTTTTGAATAAAGAGGGATTGCTTTTCTTGATTTCTTATTTTGTCCTTTGATATTGTTTACACTAAACGTTGAACAAAACGCAGTGGAATATCTATACATCATTGGCACCTCATCCGAATTAACCGACATTTTTCTTTGCGAATTTTGAATTGCTTATTTAACAACTAGCTGATTAAATTAAACTTTCTTGGATAGGGACATAAATACAAATAATACACATCATATTCTCTAATTTTTATTTAGAGGGAGAAAGGCTTTGTCCATAAAAGGAGGCTCTTGGCGTTCCAGCTCGACTGGAATGGCTCCTCTTAGCTACATCATACTCCAAAAATTCATAAAGAACTTCCTTGTAGTGCAACCTATTCTTTAGAACAAATGTGAGATATTTTTCTAGTCCTTCTTTTCTTTTTTCAACGAAATTAAGATCCATTGTTTGCTTTTGACTTGTAGCCTTAGGAACATATTGCTCAAAAGTCGAAATTGTACGACCAACTGCCTTTTCTAGCCTTTCATGGAAAGTTACGAAATCTTTATAACTTTTAACTATGGTCCAAGAATCTCCTTGGGGATCATTTTCATCAGTGATCAAGAATATATATTCATAATGATCACCATAAATTGCTTTTTGGAATGATCTGCAGCGAGCAGTAAAGAAAGGAAGACTGTCTCCTGGAGTGACTTTTGATGTTTCACCCTTCTCTTCTTTAATCAATGCTGGAGGCTTATAATTTGTTTTCATTTCAATTGCCACAGCCATATTTTTCCTTTTATTCACTTCTTTTTTATGATTTGCTTTTAGGTATGCGTTATAATTTGAGTATGCTGATTTATGTGGCTCCTGAATCCCGAGGAAGTCTACTACTATATCAATCATGTATCTAGGATCGCTTCCAATGTCATTCAAAAATCGTTCTAAAGCAGCATTTCTTGCTTTAACAAATTCTTTGTGATCACTATAATCCTTCATATCTGTTCTTTCTAGTTCTGGAGGATTTCTATCAATCCATGGGCATTTTGTTGGGTTGCATCTCCTCTTTAGAAAGTCATCTAAATCAAGAAAATCTGCATATTTGTGTTGTCTTATGTAGATCTCATCTTCGCAAGTTGTTCTAACCTCATAGAAAACTCGAATATCTTCTTGCCCGGCCCTCTCGTTAATCCTTTGAACTACTTTGCAATTAATTACTGGAAGTGACTTGAGCCAATCTGCAGCCTCTCCTACAGCTTAAAAATTAGACAAACTCCATTTTCATTTACTGTAATTATTGATATTGTGTTTTTTCAAGAAATCTTTGAATTCATCTGCATATCTCTCTGCTTCAGAAGCCTTTCTAAAGCTCAGTAAAGGATCATCTTTGCTCAAATCGATGCTGCTAAAGATCTTTTGTACCCATTCTCGCTGCTCAATAGCCTCTAGTACGACTCTGATAAAAGGAAGACGATTGGGTGAGTTATATCTAGCTTCTGCTTCTTCAGTGTCATAAGGTTTAGCAATAGTATATAAAGTTAAGTAAAAGCTTGCAATAGCCTTTGTTAGGTTGATGACGAAAGGCACAACTTTTCGCTAAACACAATCAGATAATGGAATTGAGATATTACCTCTTCATCGTAAGTCATCTTTATTATAGTTATTCCAAATGTTGCAATCCAAAGCAGTTTATGCGTATACAGTTGTTGAGGAATTCCTCTCTCAACTTCTTTCTCTAATAGCTTTGCGCTAAGATACCATCCGATGACTCCGAAAAAGTATACCAAACTTGCTTTACGATAATCTGCAATCCAGTAAGCTTCAGAGGGAAGAATTTCAGCAATTATGAGTTGAATCATAAATGCTGCTACAAACACAAAACAAAGTTTATGCTTAATATGATAAGAAGTTTGCACAAGATTTCCAAAGTAAGAAGCTGTCTCAGATTGAAGTGAGTAAATTCTTTTGAATGATAAAGCACCACAGAAAAAGATCGGTAACATAAAAAGAAAATATTCATAGCTTGCTGGTGGATGTCCATCTCCTGTTGAAATTGATTGATCATTTGTTGTAGTTGAATTAGCTTGGCTCAGCATCCGCTTCATTTGTTCTTCCAGATGATAGCTCATTTTCAAATCAAACAAGACTTTTCTAAATAAAAGTTTAACTAGATCAGAATTTTATTCCTAAACATAATTTGGAAGTCTTAGTATCGTTTTCAAGTGAATAAGAATTCTCATGCATAGCAAATTCAAAACAACTCTCTTCTTTATGATCATCTTGTTACGTTGGTTCAGGAGATTGAATATATATCCAAACAATATTAACATATTGGAAATGATGCTTCATATCAAGAATAGCTGAATATTTCAGATCACTCTAACCGATTATCCTTCATGAGAAAAAAAAAAATATTTGATGAAACATTGATCTATCCCAGCTAAGCTTGTTTTAAATTATATTATCTTCAAAAAATCATTCTCTTGGGATAACGGCTCTAAGAAATAAGAATTACTTTCGATCCTCTCATCCACCATCCCACCTCACATCTATGGATGAAAGTTTTATCTGAGAATCCGTGTCATATACTTCAGGCTTGACCACAACTAGACATTATATTTGTTTCTAACATCTCAAGGAAAGTCCTTTATTGAATGTGTATGACATTTTCAATTTATCTATCTGGGGTTATCAGAAACTATTTGAGCCACTTCATTTATGTGGTGTTAGAGTGAATTCAATATAAAGACTTGATCATTTTCAAGTTATAATATAGATGATATGCAAAAGTATGTAAAAAGAATATATTGAAAGTGGGTAACTAACAATCCCCTCAGTTAGACTTGATAGTCACATATTGGTAAAATAAAACGTTTTGATTAAATAAAAGTTTTCAAAATAAGTTAAAGATTATTTGTCAAAGAAGATGTACGACCAAGAAGCCAACCTTGATCCTCAAGAAGAACTTAAGGATTTACAAAAGAAATTTAGAAATGCTGAATCTGATAGAAGAGCTTATGCTCAGGAGTCCACTGTTAATCTTCAAAAACAAAGGTTTTTATTAAATTGCAACAAGTAATTTCAAGGGCGATGATCGACAAGCTCAAAAGCGAAAATATGACCCTCAGAGAAACAATAGTATGCACTTTTATATCAGAAGATAAATGATTTAGACTAAGTTGAACGCTCCACATTCAAAATCTATGACTTCCTTTGCCTCAAAAACTATGAATTTTGAGAGTATGAGGCAAGAGTATGAATTTCTGATCGAAAATGAAAAGAAGAAAATAGTAATTGCATATAGGCTGGATGTAATTTGAATAGGAAATTTTGGAAGATGAGATCAATACTTTAAGAGATAACATAAAATCAAATAAGCAGGCACTAGGCGGAGTTAATGCGGGTGCAGAAAATCAAAATACTCTAGTTAAACAAGTAAATAATGCGTTCTTAGAGATGATTGCTCAAGATCAAAATCTTGGAGAATAGATTAGACAAAGCTAATCAGAAATTTAATGAGGCCATAGCATTAAACAAAAGTTTGAGACAACAAATAGACAGTTTGAGACGTGAAAGAGTTATTTTTGATAAGTAAAAATGAGATATTGTTTATTAACGAAAAAAGCCTCTATAAAAAACTCGAAAAAGAGCTACATGAAAAACGAAAGAAGATGGCAGCTATAATTGAAAGCGCAAATAGTGCTTATGAAGAAAGGGATAAAGCTAATGACCAAATTCAAAACTTAAAACAGCAAGCAAAAAGAGAAGCAGCTGATTTTGAAAAAGAACTCAAGGAGATTTCGCACATAATGGAAAAGAATAGGAAGGCTCTAGAGTTTATTAAGATGACTGAAAAGCAAAGAGAAGATACTCAAAATTCAGCTGAAGTTGAAGCTGAGAGGTTGAGACAAAGAACTCAAAAGTAATACCTTCTTTAGTGATTAGTTAAAGCCCTCTAGGTTTAACAAAGAGAAAAACCAAGATAACAAAACACTTGAAGACATTCAAAAATATGAAGAAGATCTTGCGAAGATTCAAGCTGCCACTCAAATAACAGATTTTGAGAAATTGATCAGCATATTTAAAAAGAATGAAGAAAAGAATTTTACTATGTTCAAATACGTCAATGAACTTAGTAATGAAATTGAATCCTTGGAAAGGACAATTGCAGAACTAAAAGTAAAACTTCATGACACCTGTCAGTTAAAGTTGTCTAGGAAGAAAGATCGAAATATGAGGGTCAAGGGTCTCAACAAGACATCTTAAAGAAGAGAGCCTTAAAAGATATGGAAGAGAATCTATCGAAGCTCGAGAATAGAGCTGAACACTTTGAGTTTAAATATCACGATGCAACTAAAGTCTTAACCTCGATTTGTGTAATTTTGTCCCTTATTTAATTAATCCTTTTCAGAATTGGATCGAATCTTTGTATGGAGTTTTAGAGTGTCATAAAGTCGCTCCAAGAGACTTCACTCACTCCGGGGTTACTGAGAGCAATTTAATGTCATACCTTGGAATAATAGAAGAGAGAGCTAATGATATTATAAATTCATATGTTGCCATGATGCAGTCAGGACAAGTAAAACAGTATCAGGCTTCTTTAATTGTTTAGGCTAGTGCAGATCTCATAGGATTGGGAACAGGCATGATGGGCACTGATAAGATGAAAAATGAAATGCCTTCGTTTGGTATGTCTTTTATTTCCATGCCCTAACCAAACTTAGATGAAGGATCAGATGATGATGCTGAAGGAGAGAAACCATTAACAATGGAAGAGTTTATCCAGAAAGCCATGGAAAAGATAGAAAATAAAAAGTCGCAACAATCAAGACAGAGAAGAAATCTCACAACAAAAATGAAGAAAAAATAATTGCCGAACTGACAATAATTAGCTTTTAATGTTTTTTGATTGTATACTATGCTATCCAATTTGATTGATTTTATTTGAGATTCTAATCCTCATGTCACATTCTGATATTTTATTTGAAAAGAGACTCGTTATTGAAGATTTTAGGTCCCTATACTTGAAAGAATATAAACAATTACAAGTACATGATTTGATTCCATAAATCAATACTTAAAGAAACTTACTCATCTCTGTCAGGCAAAATGTTTTGATGAAACCAACAATCTAAACAGGAATCAAGTCGATGAATGTGCTAGAAGATGCCAAAAACCACTCTATCGCCAACAACAGCTGAATGCAAAAAGAATTCAACATTGTGAGGTATAAATTTGTGATAGAATAAGAAACCTAAGGACAAATTTTTACATGGTATGGAAATATGCAGATCAGGAAAGAGCCCTTTACCTGAAAATAGTATCTATTTCTAAGACTCTATTTTTAAAATACCCAGCTTGCCAAAAAGGAATGTTGAGTGATTTCAAAGATTGTCTAAAAGAAGAGGCTCCTCATATCCAAAAATTTATGAATCGTTATATTAACATGTTTGATGAAATTGTTCACTCAAAGGATGATAATGAAAAAAATGAAAAAGAAATCCGTAGAGTGGGTAAAAAAGTAACTGAACTCTATTCTTAAATTCATTCTGTGGATATCTATCGTTTGATCATTTCTGAACTTTCTATTTGACTTTAATGTGATGGATTGTATAAGAGAATAGTTGTTTATAGCTTAATTACATATGAAGTAAGACTCAATCAAAGCTTTTCTACGACAATAACATCATTATCCTCAAGTCCGGAATCCTCGATAGTTTGATGTAAATTTGTGATTGGCTTTCTTGGGAAGTTGGTGCAAATTCTGAATTTCTTAATAGAAGGATCATCAAGTTTGACATAAACAAATGTATATATTTCCTAGAAAAATTCAAAATGAGATTTTCTGATATTTACCTCTATAGTAGCGAATTTATTAAATATCCAGTTGTGGACTTTAGAGTCTGGGAATCGTATGTTCAAAGAAATTGTATTCTCATTTTGATCAGGTTTCATACTGTATTTTTCCTATAAATTGATAAAGTTCAGATTATTAGTTACCTCCATAGAAAGTTTAATAGCAAAAGCCAACTCAGGGTCTTCTCCAGGGTTCAGCTGTTGAAAGTTGTTGAAAAATGCGTCTACTTCATTGGCTAGGGAATTATTTTTAAGTCAATATGAATTTACATGAATTATTTGAAGACAATGTTATTCCTTGACCTTGGAAAGGATTTACTTTATTTTCAGCTTCCTTCTTCTGCATAGGATTAAAATCGGACTTTTCTTGATCTTGAAGACTGGCTTTAATCGCCCTTTCTAACTCATCGTCCTCATTTCCACCTTGATTCCCACCTTGAAAATCTTGGAGACTTCTTTCAATAGCTTCTTCAAGATCTCTTTCATCAGTTCCTGCAATATTCAATTTGTAGTTTTTCTTTTTCATATTTCTCTGATGAATTTCTAGGCATTCGGCTTCCGTGTAAAACTTTTGATGGGGTAGAGTTTCCCCAAAGAACTAAACCTTTATAATTTTTTAGATTCTGATACTGATCTATCATAATGAGGAAAGTCTCCTTGAACCACGAAGATAATATATCCATTTTCTCTGACAGAATTTAGGAAGGCACTAACATTGAAGTACACTTATTGCTAGCCTTACCTCGAGTAAAAATCACTAACAAGCTCAGGGCCATCTTTATTTGTAGAGTTGAGATTATACCATTTCCCATTAACTTTTCTGATTGTAAGCCAATGAGCGGATGAATTACAAATAAAACCATTTTCCTCACTAAATCTCAATCCAAAAATCCTGCTGAAGTACCTCAAATCTCTTGTTTTCAATGATTCGCTATCAATGGATGCAACAGTAAGATTTGCTGTTCTTGCTAATGCTTCTGATAACACTTGAATAGAGTAATTTCCATCATCAGCAACATTCTCTGATGATTCCTAAGCTTTAGTTGGTTGACTATAAAAGATTACATTGTATCCTTGTTCAGCCATTAGCTCTCTTTCCTTAGCATCAAGTTCACGAGCGATTTCTGCAAGTTGAAACTAGTTTTTTTAACACAAACTTAGTCAGATTATACTTCATTATAGAAAGGTCCTTGTAAAAGGCTATTTAAAGCATGGACACCGCAAAGCTTATCTGAGCCCTGGCGTTCCCAATAGATATAGACTTGATTATTAGATGTATTCATTGAAGTTTTTTTGAAATTACAAATAAATTTATTGAAGTTTGAACACTTTAATATTGAAATTATCTTGTTTCTGATCATCTCTAAATATCAGATGTGATGTAGAGACAATAGTGACTAAATTCTGTTAACATTAACAACTAATTTCTGTCATATTAACGAAGAAAATAGACATACATATTTGAAAAAGAACCATTAGACACTCTACATAATCCCTTGGTTCACTCTATCAATCTTTGAAGGTAAAAGCTGGCACATCTCTTGGCAGCTCTTCATGGTCTCAGCTAGGTCTGAAGGTAGCGCTCCTTTAGGTAAAAGTTTATCATTCATAAACTTCAATATCCATTTATATGACTCCAGACTCTTAGCTAAAAATGAAACTTTTTCCTTTGTATCATTGGTTTGATAACGAGAATAATTCTTAGCCACATTAAACTTTGCAGTGATAATGGTTCTTAATGTATCAGTATTTTCTAACAGCTCTTTGTTTGTTGAGGAGACCACACTCTCGATCAGTTTTTCAAAGTATTCAATAGATTTCAGACAATACTTGTTAAGGGCGTCTACAGCTGACTTTTTTACTTTTCCTTCTTTCATAACAGATTCGTATTTCTTCTCAAATGTCTCATTATAGATTTCTCCGAGCTCAAGGGTTAGATGCTTAAACATTTAAGATATTCGAAGATAAACTCTTACCTGCCAATAATTTTCAAATGCTTTAGGATTTATCTCTGTTGCAGGATACTCTAATAATTCCCTTCTTCTATCGAGAATAGCTAAAACTCTTTCTTGATCTTTTTCTACCATAGATAGATATCGATAAGCCTTGCTCAAATCTCTCACAATTTGAACATACTCTGTTACGTATCCATCAAGCTCAAAATATTTCAATGCCTTCTTATATTGAGTGTTGCATTGTCTAAACAGAGAGTTTAAATCTTCAATACTCTGCGGTAATTTCAACTCGGGGAATTTAGAATTCATATTCTCAAAGACAATAGTTTTCTTATTCAGCGTATTTAAACTAGAAATATCGTCCGTCTTTCCAGAAAGATATTTTTCAACACTAAATTGTAGAAGTTCGAGAAGATGATGTCCTAAAGCCATGTAAAAGGTCGCACAAAGCTTTCTCTTCTTCTCAGGAACTATGCTAAGCCCTCCCATCAATAAATATTGGGCTTGAGCAAATTCCATATTTGAATTATAAAATTCAGCTAAACTTATACAGTTAACACACCAATCCTTCATCTCATAATCTTTAAGCTCAAATTGTCTCTTCAGTGTGGCTCCACAATATTGAGCAGCTTTAAATTTCAAGTTTGCTTTTGTGTAAGCTTGGGCCATGTAGAATAATGTTAGAGTGTAATTTTTCTCGCATTTATGAATATTTATTCCGCCCTGATAATAGCTACGGAATGTTTCTTTAGTCTCACCGGGGGTGAATCCTCTAAAATTATGAACAACAGAAATGGGATGCTTTTCATAGACTTTTTTCATAAGTGGATATAGATCCTCGGCTTTGGCAAAAATAGCTAAACCTTCCTGAAAGTCATCTCTATTTGCAAAGAGGGTGCCCAATGTATTGTATAGTTCTTGCAGATAATTAAAAAAGAAACATATTTTATCCCTAGGCAATTCTGAAAATGATTCTAATGAAGATGATAGATGTTTCTCAGCCATGTGGTTTTCTTCAGTATCATAGAAATTCATTCCGATAAAGAAGTTTACAATTCCTTTGGCAATATTTTGATAATCCTTTTCCAAAGAGGAGTGCTCTAAGGAAACTAATAGCTTTTCTAAGATCTTTCTAGCCTCATATTTATTATCATAAGGGTGACTTTCATCACTGGGCAAGTTGGATAGGTATTCGGCCTCTTCTAACTTTGATTGAAATGTAGTGGCTAAGTAGAGTTCATGCTTGGAGAGAGGAGTTGGATTTTCAGAATCCATTTCAGATTTCTATTTAAATATTCAAATTAAAAAATCCAGGTCTCTTTCTCAAAGAAAGAACAATTTCTTTCAAATAAGGAATGATATCTAGCTAAAAAAATAGACACATTCAAGTAACTTGTTAACTCAGTAAATAGGCTCTGAGTTCACAGAATTATTTTGTTAATTTCTATTTATTATTTTACGCAATGCCAATTTTTGGACTTGGGGTTGATATTGTCAAGACACCAAGACTCTTAAAAATTCTGATGAGTCCATATTCAGAAAGATTCCTTCATAAAGTCCTCCACATCAATGAATTAGAGGAAATAAGATCAAAGGCGTCCATTGAGCAAAAGTCCATTTATTTAGCCTCAAGATGGTGTTATAAAGAAGCTTGCGTCAAGGCTTCTGGAAGAAAAGATTTGATATTTCCAAAAATGTTTCTCGTGAAGGATGAGCTTGGTAAGCCTTTTGTTAAATTTGAGGACCCTAATCTAAGCATCATTGAGAAAGAATTGGGGATAAAGTCTACACATGTCTCAATAAGCCATGAAGATGATATTTCGATCGCATATGTAATTATGGAAAACTAACTGTTAATATCTGACCTGTCCAATAGTGTATGTACCTAATCATTTGGAGCAAATAACAATTACATTGCATATTTTGAATTTAATAAAATTAACAAACGACTTCTCAAAAAAAAATTTAAATTAAATGTCATATTCCCCGTTTTCAAGCCAACAGAATACTACACCTTCCAAAGTTTCTTTTGGTAATCCTAACATATTTAGATATAATTTTTTAGAAAAAAAGTCGAGTAAATATGACGAAGCCCCAATGCAGGCCACTTCAACCCAGAAGCGAGGGAAAAAAGAACTTGAAGAGCTTAGTCCTTTAGCAGAGTCATTAAAAGGTCTAGAAACTGGAAGAGGGGAACTGTATTCCTCTTGTTTTGATGAAAAAGATAAAGACATCAAAGAATTTGATACAAACGAGGCAAAAAAGTCTCTTTTTGATAGCAAATTAAGCTATATAAGCGATAATACCCCAATCAGAAGTGAGAAAAAGAGTCATGCCAAATTTACTCCACAACTTGAATCTAATGATAAGTTTGATTTCGACACTCCTTTACAAATGCCAGAAGAAAATGATGAACTTCGAAATATTGCAATGGAAAAAATTTCTAATATTAAGGAATTGTCTCGTGAAATATATAATGATTTTGAAACAGAAGAGACCAACAAAGGAAATTTATCAGAGAGAAGAATATCACCAAGAACTATTTTAGGTTTATCACCTAATGAAAAATCTGATAATAATCAGTTTATTGGTTCCAAGAACTTGAGATATATTAGAACTGAACCTGACTATTCAAATAATCCTAACCCCTTGCTTGAAACTGGAAGCTCCACTTCGGAAGCTTTTTATTCTTTCAAGAATTCTTCTAAAAAAATATCTTCTACTGTAGGGTCTGATGGATTTAGACTTCGTACTCCAGCTGGTTCTGATGGGTATAAAATTCCTACTCCCCTTGATTCAAGAGGGTCTCAGCAACAACAATACCAACAAAATAGACCTCCCTTAACAAAGTTTACCTTCGAAAAGTCAATTAGAGAAAGATCATCTGAGACTGACACAAATATTGCACAGAAGCTTAACACATCTTTTACTTTAGGAAGACATCCCAAACTGTCTCCTAACAAGAGCGCAGAGCTTTCATTTCAAAAAGAAGGTTATGCTCAACCACGATCAAGATCTCCATCTGTTAAATCTTCACCAGAGCAAATGGTTGCCCCTGCCATGAGAATTAGATCCAGAAATTCTTCAATTAAATCTCATGAAGGAGGAGGATCAGGTTTCTCTTCGAGAGCCCATTCCCCTAAATCAATGAAAGAACTCAAAAGCTCATTCACCCCAACACCACTAAATGAATCTGAGCATGTTGAACATGCAAATCAGAGATCGCCCAACCCTCTCGAAGGCAAAATCAAAGAACTAATGGAAAAGAATGCTCACCTAAAAGCTGAATTGATCAAGCAGGCAAAAGCTATGAATAAATATCGTGAATCAGCTAATACTATCAAACAATTACAAAATCAAGTAAATAGCTTGCAATTGCAATTACTACAATCAGAAATCAATTATCAAACCAAGCTTAATCTCCTTAAGCAAAATCAACAAAAGTTTTTGCCAAACCTCAACACTGCATCTCCAGATGTCTCTGCTCTTATCGCACAAAAAGATAAAACAATTGAAGAGCTTCACAATATGTTAGCAGCAGTTAAGAAAGAAAAGTTGGAAATTGAACAACAATATCGAGATTTAAGCCACGCGGTGACAAGCTCTAGGGAATTGACTGTCACAGAGAACAGTGTAGATCCAAAGAATTATGAAAATTATATCAAAAAACTCGAGAATGAGAATAAATACCTTAAAATTCAGCTCTCTCAATCACCGCATCAAGCTGAGCAGGTTAGATTCAGTCAATTCCTTAATTTGTTTAGCTCTCGGGCGGGAAGGTATTTGCTTGGTATTTATACAAACATTAAAAACATCAAAAATAAGATCTTCAGTAAGAAAAAAGCTGAAGTTATTCAATCTGTGGAGGAACTTCTAGATCTGATTGAGAAAAACTCCCCTGAAAATGAATCTGAAGCAGTCCTTCCAAATACTTTTATAGATATGGTTATAGAGAATTGTATTGCCATAACTCAAGTTTCCGGGCAAGACTGGAAAGAGAGTGAAAGAATTTTAATTGAGACTGAAGACCTTGTCCTCCAAGAATTCTCTAAAATTGAAGGTCTTGTAACAGCTCATTCAGAATTATATAACATTCCTCTTTCGGAAGAAAGTATATTTGTGATATCAAAAACTCAAACTGACAGAGAAACCATGCTTCTTAAAAAAACACTCAGAGAGGGTTCCAAGAGCATGATTAAAAATCATGCAGTGGTCAATAATAGTAATCAAAGTGTAGACACCAAAAAAAAGCCAATTATCCAGCAAGTAGAAGACATCTTTCTTTCTGATTATTCCGATGAGGAATTTGATGTTGAGGACGCTGAGGAGAAGTTTACTCTAGAATTTGTACTAAAAGCTAAAGAATTTCTAGATGAGGCCAGGATTTCTGAGAAAGAGATTAAGAAAATGTGGGAAAACTACTATGATGAGAGCATTGAAGGAGTCAAAGACCTCGAACCTGGAAGATTGTTTGCATTATTAACTCATCATGGGTTAGAAGCCACTTTTCAGGAATTCTTGGGACTGCTCTGGAGATCTGATTGGCTTGATCCAAAAACAGGACTTGTGGATTGGTTGAAATTAATTACTTCTATCAAAACAAAAAATCATCTTTGGTGGAAGAACAAAATTCATAATGCATCTTTTGATTTGAAATATAAAACCTGGAATCTTGGACATATATTGAATGAAAGAAATTGCATTCGTCATATGATATTCGAAAATATCACTGCAAAACTCCATATGTATTTTAAGGCCCACGACTTTACAGAGACCCTAGGACAGATCCAAAGCAAGCTTTCTACAGATTTTATTACCAAAAAGCAATTCCGTAATATTTTGCTAGCACACAAATTCCCTTTAACCAAATTTGAGACCCAATTAATAACATATTTGCTTGATCAAGAAGGACATAATAAAATTTATGTGAATGATCTGATAAATTTCCTTGAAACAGGCCAGCTGAATTCATTCTATACCAGATACCAGCTCAAGAAAGGAAAACAAACAAAACAAGCAACAAACAATCAGCAAATTTTCAATGAAATTTGCAATAATTTGAGACTAGAGATACAACAAAATGATATCCCAGCCAACAAGATTAAAGATGTCTTTAAATTAAAGGATAGTAGGTTCAGTGGGCTTTTAAACTATCAGCAATTTTATGATTGCTGCATAGAAGCAGGGATCCCCTTCCAAAAGAATGAAGATATTAAATTCGTCTTTGAATACCTTGGAAAGAGAGTCGCTCATCCATCTTCGAATAGTCCCCACACTCATATGATTGAATATGACAAATTTATTGAACTTTTGTTCCAAGAGCCGCTATCTGTGATCGCTGAACCAAACAAAACAAATATCCTAGAAGAAAGAGACTACAAATACCAAATTTTATTATTAGAAACTCAATTGAAGGAAGCTTATTCACGCATCCAACAACTAGAAGCTCAGCATGCAAGCTTTGATGAAAAGACGAGGGCGGATGTTTCGCACTCTTTTCAAGATAAGGAAAATAGCTCCTTTTTGGCAAATAATGTTGGTAAGTCCTTCGCAAGTGACAAATCTACCAAAAGTATCATGAACAAAGGATATATGTTCTCAAATGAGAGAACTTTAAAGCTTAAAGTTGAAGATTTAGAGTATGAAAATGCGAAGTTACGAAAAATGCTTGAAGATACTCAACATAAGATGAACGACTTTGAGACTCAAAGAAAATCATATGAAGAAACTAAGAAAAAGTTTGAAGAGATGAAAAAATTCTCAAATGATATTGAAGGAGTAACGTTAAGAAACTTGGAAACTAAGTTAGAGAATATGGAAAAGCATTATATTTTGAGGGAAGTTGAATTAAAAAATGAGCTGGCTAGACTTAAGAGAAGTAAAGAAGAAGAAATAGAATTGATCAAGAGGAACTTTAATCATGAGAGAGAAGATTATAAAAAGATTATCGAAGAGAAAAACAAAGAAATCAATAGTTTCCGAGTTGAGTTAGAAGGAATTTTGACTGAGATGGAAACATTAAGAAAGCAAACATCAAGACTTCAGGGCCAGGACTATATCCGAATCCAGAATTAGCTCTCTGATTTGGGAGATATTGACTTTCATAGACAATAGTTTTAATGTCTTAATTGTTGTAAAAATGTTGATCTTTTTGTGTATATGCTGATTTTCTGCTCTGTTTCAGTAAGTAAATAATCTTCAATAAAATTTATCAGCTTCTGAAAAAAATGGTCAAGGAGAGATATTGCCTATTCTCTGTTTTACTCAGTTTCATGTTTTGGATCGGTTTTTGTCAAGAATGTTTCATATCTCAAGATATCCACATACACCAGAAATTTCCAGATAACATTTACTTAACTTATGGAGAAAATAGGAATTACTCTCTGAAAAGATATTGGAGTGGTACCAATCTAAACTACTCTTTACCTCAGCTTGCAAATATTACTGTGACCAATCAATTAGTGAATGAGACCAGCTATTCTTTTAAGGATTTCATTGAGGCCAATAATCTAGGGGAGATAGTCAATATTTTATGGGATGACAAGTCAGTCGTCAATAGTGATCACTGGGCAGAATCGGCTTATCTTGTCATATTAACTTATGATGGAGAAACTTTCAAATTAGTGATAGGAAACATCAGTTCTTTGTCAAAATCTCAAGGATACATATTAGAAACTTTGAGTGTCGCACCAGATAAGCCAATAATTTGTTATAACACTGTCCAAGTGGCAGCATTTTCTTATTATGTTGACTGCATGGATATCAGCAATTGGAATAATAATTATTTCCTCTATGTTCAAGTTCATGGCCTGAATTGTACAATACTCCCTATCTCAAACTCTGCCAATTTCCCCTATGCTCGGCCAGATTTTGAGAGACATACA
>Ga0065720_1019106_pt1 | contig 37777 bp, 37 predicted proteins | sample Thericmetagenome_FD_59107 | JGI IMG/M metagenome (GOLD analysis project Ga0065720, IMG submission 59107) | Thermophilic microbial communities from the Joint Bioenergy Institute, California, USA of rice/straw/compost enrichment - eDNA_2 v2... | ecosystem: Engineered > Solid waste > Grass >... | reverse complement strand
CCCCCTCCATCGAAATCACTCCAATTGCGTTCCACCATTTTTTTTTCGCCAAGTGCATCCGCTAACCAAGACGCAGCGTGATTACGATGCGCCGTTTACGAACATTCCTCCTCATGGACGTTATCAGCACTTCGCCGTGGGCGGTCGTGACAGAATTGCCCACCTGCTAGCTACCTGGCCTCCTGAAGAGGTCGACAATACCGAGAAGTGCAAGCGCATTATCGATCTTTTCCTCGTCAGCGTGCTTTTGGACGCCGGCGCCGGTACAAATTGGAGCTACAAGAGCCCAGAAAATGGTCGTATCTACAGGAGATCAGAGGGTATTGCGCTCGCTAGCTTGGATATGTTTAAGTCTGTAAGTGGCTGTCTGGGGGGTTGCCATGGCAAGTTTTACACTCAGCCGCTGACCAAACACCCACAGGGTTTGTTTTCTGGGAACAAGAGCAACAAGTATCAGGTAGACAAGGAGGGCCTCAAACACTTGACCGTTGAAGCCCTCGCCCAAGGGTTGCAGTCGCGCCCCGGGAACGAGATAGCTGGCCTTGAGGGCAGGGCACAACTTCTGATCCGTCTCGCCACGGCCCTTGATCAGAACAAGGAGTTCTTCGGCGAGGAGGGCCGGCCAGGCAATATGCTCGGTAAAGAACATGTCATTCCATCCGTTGAGTTGACTCGGGGCTAATTTCGCAATCGCAGACCATATCCTTTCTCATCCCGCGACACAGGCCTCCAGTGTCATCATCGTTCCCGTTCCTGTGCTCTGGAACGTACTCATGAACGGTCTTGCCTCAATCTGGCCGCCTTCGAGGACAGCGATTAATGGTGTCTCACTTGGCGACGCTTGGCCATGCAGCTCGATGCCGCAACCTACTCAGTCCCCCACTAGCCCAACCTTCTCGCCTTTCCCAAATACGACGGGCCAGTCTAACGGAGTGGCCCCGTGGGAGAGCATTCTCCCGTTCCACAAGCTCACTCAGTGGCTTACCTACTCCCTCATGCAGCCAATGCAGAGTATCATGAAGATCCAGTTTGCTGGCCAGGAAATGCTCACGGGCCTGCCCGAGTACCGAAATGGTGGCTTGTTCATTGACATGGGCGTTCTCACCCTTAAGCCAGAGGATATGGAGCGGGGCCTGAAGAACTATGCTGAGTACTGCGAGCGGACTGGAACCAAGGGCGTCGAAGTTGCCCCTATGTTTGAGCCTGGTGATGACGTCATTGTTGAATGGCGTGGTGTGACGGTCGGCTTCCTAGACATTTTGCATATGGAGGTCAACAAAGCGCTCAAGAATGAGCTGAATGGGAATGAATTGACCCTGGCCCAGGTGTTAGAGGCTGGAAGCTGGAAGGTGGGTTCTCCCAACTATTTCCAGCTAAGATCCGTTGGCATATGAAACTAACTATAAACAGGGTGGTCGGGAAATCGCTGAGGTTAGCCGGCCCAATACCAAGGAGCCGCCTATTTTGATTGACAGCGACGGGACTGTGTTCTAAGGGTTGCTTGGGGCGAGGGAGGGGAATCGTATGTTGGAACTGGGTTAAGCAAAAAATATATAGGGCATGAAATACCTTATGGGCGGTAGCAAGCGTTGTAAGTCAGGATGGGCAGGAGGCAGGCAGGGGAAAGTGGCTTTTCATAACACGGATTGGATGGAACAGGAGTGATGGGAAATCTCTGTTTTCATGCTATCGTTCCGTTGCATCATTGTCTCATTTTGTTGCTGCTCTCTTCAGACTAGGTGCTTCCTGCCTTGCTGGAAAGGCGTTGCATTGTCCTTGCTCACCTTTTCATATGTGTATTCTTATCGTTGGCTGGGATGCCAATATTCATCAAGTTCCAGATATTCCTGGTTGAACGGAAGATGGTCATGGCTTGCAATGAAAGTTGGATGTGATACTGTCATCCATGGTGCTTGAAGAGACTAGATGCCTTGATTTGTTTATCTGTGCCAAGCTCCTCATTGTCCATCTCCAACCATGGTTTTCACATAAAATATTCACATGGAGATAGAGGTGCTGGGAAGTTGGGAAACGGCCAATCATTGAGTCCAGCACTCAGGCTACCTCCCGATGTCCCCTCACATATCACAACCACCCGTCGACAACGCACAACCTAGTTATGATTTAAAACCTGACAGACCATTATCTACCTCCTGTTCTGTCCAGATACCCTCCTCGATCAGCAATTGTCAGCTTTTAGTATCAACCCAACTCATCCAAGCTCTCAAAATCCTTCCTAGTCTGCGCAAAGCGTCAAAGTAACATCCTTCTCTGCCGTGCAAACCTTCACCTGGCTACCTGCCGGCGGCACACCAGTAGGCCAAATAATCTTCTGGCAAGTCGGCTCAGCGCTGGCAACAACAAGCTTCTTCCCAATGAAAGCATCGCCAAACACATCGCTCAGGTCGTACCAGATCCCAGCGCCATCGAGGTTGTACGCAAAAATTGTCTGTGGCACGCCAGGGGTATAGAGACCATTCTCGGGGATTGTGATTTTTAGCGCGCGGCCGCCCGTGATGGGGTCGCGAGAAAATTGCTCTGCGTAGGAGGCGCCCTGTTGCAAGCGGTAGGGCGCTGAGATGTTGGTGCCGACAGACCAGAGCCAAACAGTTTCGGTGCAGTTGTTACGGACGCGGGCGTAGCCTACATTGGGGAGGGCCACTGTGGCCAGGGGGAGGGTGAGGGAGACAAGAGAGAGCTTCATCGAGGCTGTGTTGATTAGATCTAGAGTCTTGGGTTGAAGTGAGAATGAAAACTTGTGATGGAGGTAGTCGTTGAGATTCGAGTTGAATGAGCTGAAAGGCCAGAAGAGTCGCGTTCTTATATTATTGTCCAACAGACATCTCCAGGCATCCTTCAGATCCCGTCTGCCCTTCCCATCGCCGGTCTTGTTCCGCTCCTCACCAGCTTCCCTGTCTTTCCGATTCTGACTGTCATCACCTGCCACAAGTTCTCATGGTGTAAGAGAAACTCTCAAATACGATGTCGAGAGGGTATGATTGGAACAACCAGGTGACTTTGAAGGTAAACGCTGCTTGGACCTTGGCCTACACTGACAGGGTAAGTCAGGTGGTCTCCAACTGCCACGATACACCCTAGCAAAGATCGTATTTGAAGAAGGATTGGCAATGGCTATGCCGAAAAGAATTGCAAGGCGTTATGTAACATGGAGTGTGGAAGGCAAGAGACTTGCTGGCATAACACTTTGCTGACATGTTCCTGAACTCAACTGTGCGGGTGGGCCATAACACGTGGGAATGAAGAGTGTACCTATGTAAGAAGGATCTGAACGATGGTCTATCCTCAAGATGCTGCAACAACAGATTCTGCTCGGCGTTGATCATCTCCTTTGCCGGGGACTACATACATCATCGTAGTAGCCGTTAGAACCCAGCCATGCAGGTCTCAGTGGAACCGGAATTCTGACAACCAAGCTTTTGAAAATTGAAATAGTCATCTCATCCAGCTCCAAGAAGTCAGTCCGAGATCTTGTCCGAACCGGCAGTGCTACCCAAACTCCAGGTGAAGATCCCAGCCCTGCGGATAAAGCTTGCGCGTAGGTCGGTCGGTTGGTGGCAACACCAGCCGGAGTCCATCTTACCGTCTTACTGAGCACAATATCAAATGGGTGGTTGCTCTGCAATAACGCGTTGGGTGCGTTGAACTCATTGCTGTCCACGGCTTGCCCAAGTGGACAACCCGACCGAAGCGGCTCGTATATGCAGCCAGGGAGCATGCGGGTATGTCTTGGCAGACGCATGTAGCGCTGGTGATTGTCCTGCTGAGAAGCATCCGAGCTCGGGAGTACCCGGTCGTTCCGAAAAAAAGCTCAGCTTGAGGTGGTAAGCAGCTACGCATCGAGATGGGACATGTTGTACTAGGGGCTGATGTGGACATTGCCGATGTCCCGGCAGCATCGATTCTTCAACGTGACCTCACTCACCACAGATGACCTTCCAAGATATGGTGTTGGGCAGTTTAGTCATGGCAGTATCTCGATAAATATAGAAATTGTAGTTTAACGAGGATTCATCAATCAGGTGACTGAATTAAGCAGGGCCTTCAACAACTATGGCTTGCGGGATCCTGCTCTTCATTCTTGAAAATGATTGGATGATTGGGGAAAAGAATGGAATAAGACAACTTCAGAAAAGGCTCCGAATCAAGCCTTTGCAAAACATACACACCAGATCCTTTCAGCATGATTCCTTAGTCACGGCAATCTTGTTTCTATTGGGAGCATGAGTCAAATCAGAGAGAGCGCTCGAGTGGGGGGATTGACACCTAAACATGCCAACAGAAATTTGCACAATCGAAAGGATTTAAACAGTTCATTCGTTTGAGGGCCTGAGACAAGTCTGGATCTGTGATCTTTCTGGGGGCACGTGGCGTTGGAACGAAGTGGGGTTTGGCCGTTCACCGCCCGCCAAGATCAGTATTCCGCCATGCCACCCCGCCTAAATCTCAAGAAATTCACTGGTCATACAGCTGCGCAATACCGCGAGTCTACGGCAACCTCGAACATCACTCCATCTGGATATCATGGAGTCAAAGGCTTGATCTGCTGCCAGTTATATCGCTTCAGGACCAATCTTTTACCAAGAATCTCTCAATGGAGCAAGACACGAGCTCTGCTGCCCTCCAGGCAGTTGAGCACCAGGACCCCACCCCCACTGTCACGACAAACACAAGTGCGACAGCCAGCACCAGTGCTTTGGCGGTCTCTGTCGCAACTGGTGCTTCTACGCCAGCCTCCGAGAAGCCTATCCACGCATTGGTTATTGATGCCAATGCTATCATCAAGAATGACCCATCGGTATCGACCCTGCTTGCCCGGGCCGATGAACTGTATACCATCCCCGCTGTAGTGGCTGAGAGTATGTTCTTCGCCATCTCATCGTTGACAGCCATATGCTGAACCTGTACCTAGTCCGTGATGAGGCCACAAGACTTCGGTTCCAAACAACACTGGCCCCCTTTTTGAAGCTTAGAACCCCTCGTCCTGAATCCGTCCAATTCATTATCACCTTCGCCCGGAAGACGGGTGACTTGCAAGTCCTGTCACGGCCTGATCTGCAGCTTCTTGCCCTGGCATACGAGTTGGAAATTGAGAAGAATGGAGGTGATGTACGTTCTGTTGTTCCTGGCCATTATCACAGCAAAGACTGACTCATGATGGTTAGTGGCGGTTAAGAAAGGATCCTACCCAGAGAAACCTGAATGGGAAACCCCCCGGGATTGAAGAGAAAGCAGATTTGAGGCAAAAAGAGAGCACAGAAGGGTCAGATATTGCCATACCCGAAGAATATTCAGTTGCTGTTACTGAGAAGAAGGAGGGGGAAGAGGAGAAGCAGCTAGAGCAAAAGACCTCTGCATCGGGCACAAAAGCGTCTCAGGTAATGACCGAGCCAGTGACAGAGCAATTAGAGGAGCTCAAGTTGGATGAGTCCACTGCCGGTGATAATAAATCAGAGGAGGAAAACCTAGATGACGAACCGGAAGATGACAGTGATGGAGAATGGATCAGTAAGCTTCCTGACACTTACATGAACCTGGCACCTGCTAACACGATGAAACTACAGCCCCGACCAATATCAGAAAATATCAAGCACGCGCAAATGCTTTGACTGTCCCAGAGCCTGTTCAAGAGACAATGAAGGTAGCCTTGATCACTGCTGATATGGCAATGCGCAATGTCGCCTTGAGAATCAACCTCAAGTGAGTGAAGTGAAAGTCAATTGTGATTTCTTAACACACACGCTGACTGTTCCAGCCTGCTTGATACCGGCTTTTCTCGCATCACACATCTAAAGACTTGGGTTTTGAGATGCCACGGCTGCTACAAAGTGTGCAAGGACACATCAAAACAGTTTTGCCCTTCATGTGGGCAACCAACTTTGACAAGGGTGTCATGCACCACAGATGCGATGGGCAACTTCACACTGCACTTAAAAAAGAACTGGCAGTGGAACAACAGAGGCAATGTGTACAGCATCCCAAAGCCAACACATGGCTCAGCAAGCGGCAAAGGCACCCATGTTAAGGGTGGAGGTAAGAATGGCTGGGGGAGGGAGCTGATCCTTGCAGAGGACCAGAAGGAATACCAGAAGAAGCTTCAGGAACAGCGGCGGACAAAATATCAGGACCTCTTGGATCCCGATTATCTTCCTGGAATCCTGACAGGTGCTAGGAGTCAGAGCAGTGGTGGGAGGATTAGAGTTGGAGCAGGTCGCAATGTTAATGCAAAGAAGAGGAGGTGAAGATGAAGGGCTCATCGGTCACAACAATCCTAGTCACCAAGATCACGAAATAGAGAAAAGTTGGTATAACACTATGACCCTCAAAGAGCCAAGCGCATGTGTTTTATTCACTACCGAACGCCATGTACCTAAGGTGAGCAAACCAACCGATCAACGCCACCATTTTTGATCCATGATCCGGTCCGATACGCCCATAGAAAACACAAGTTGTTCCCCCGGAAATGTCAGAGTTCGCAGACGCAATTGCAAGTGCTAGATCCATTGGGGACGCAGGTTAGCACTGAACTCGTAAGCATAGCAAATCGAGTGTAGTAGCACGTACAGTTCTCAAGCAGAAGAATTGGTTAATGCCTTATTCTTGCCAGAAGTCTGCTCAGCGAGCTCCTTCTGCGTGGCAAGTTCCATCTCTATAGCAGTCTTTGCGGCCGCCTCAGCGGCGGCTTGCGCCTTCGCAACAGCGGCGCGGGCCTTCTCGTTCTCCTGCGCATAATGCAGAGCAAACAGAGGAGCATAACGCTTGTGCATCATTAAGCGGTGACGGGACCACTTGTCATCAGGCGAAAAACGAGCCGGGTGGGCAGACTTGGTAACCTGGCCGTTCAGAACCTTCTTCAGGGTGTAGATTCGACCACCCTGGCCGTCGGGAACAAACATTAGATGCATTGCTGCAAGACTGCCTTAGTATTTGGTTTGGGAGAAGAGTGGTTGTGACTGAGGTGCTTGTTTGTAAGGTTCGTCAAATTATTGGTTTCGTTGCGAAAGAGGGAAGGAGAATGAATTTGCGTACGTTCTGGATCAGCCATGATTATTTTCTCTTATCGCTAGCGCGATTGAAAATCCGTTAATTTACCGTTATCGCACCGTGGATAAAATGGAATGCGTGCCGTTCAAATGTACCAGATTACGGTAGCGACCTACTCTGGGTCTTTGGAAACGGTAAATCTCGGTTGCTTGCATCGTTTGTGGGGAAGGGAAAACGGTGGTACACAGCTTGACCGACCGTTTAGATTTTTCATAGTGTATGCTCCACCTGTGCGCATCCCACCAATCAAGTCATCCTCTCCACGGCGCAGCATACCCCACGTAGCAATTGTGCACAGGCCACAACCAGAGCCGCTTTCTCTTTCAGAGTCTGGAGTCCTAAGCTTTCGGCATAGCACAATGAGAGGCACCATTGCATTGAAGCTGTAGACTTTGAATCACGTGACACTTTAGCATCAGCAAAGTCTTTGATACCACTTTTCTCATCGCTCACTTTAAATGTGAAAAGTTTTTGATGTGCCTGGCTTTTGCTTCTAGGTCTTCAATCACGATAGCCTATACTAAAGCTATACTGAAAGGCCTCAATATAGTTACAGTTCGCCTGACTGCAAACCATTTGCTTGATTTTCAACTGATGAACTCGGCATCAAGATATGGGGGCGATGGAATGACAACTAATAAGCTAGCAATCCGCAGTACGATGATCTTCCAGCAGCCAGACAAGTACTCACCATCTGTCGACTGTTAGCCCTCAGCTATCCTCCCCTCTAAAGGCTCTCGAGCTTCATAGTACTGGCAGTTTTGCAGGATGCAAGTTAACAAGTGTCTGACCCACTAACCGTAAGGCAAAGTTGACAACAGGGCATACCGATATCCCATATCATTGAAGCATAGCCCTGCTGTTGGTAGTCGGCTTACTTCTGGAGAACAGGGTCAATTAGGCTGTTCCTAAACAATACTTATCGACAGGTCTCCTTTGCTGCTCCTAATGACGTGCACAGCCTCGTCGTCTCCCATTGGACACGAACACCTGCGTAGCAGCCGCTGCCTGAGTAACGAAGCGAAGTATCGTCGAACGAGGCATCACCTAAGACCAATAACTTCGCCCTACAGTACTGCCCCGAAACTGTACGACCGAGTCATATTTAAGCCACACTCACTCTCCCATCTTCTCCTAGCCAAACTTAATCTATAATCCTCACTCTCAGTGTCTTGCGATTGTGCGCTCAGCTCTTGACGTATACCCGCTTGCTAACCAAGCATGTCTCCCAGAGGTAGAAGCCCAGATGAGGTCAGCATGATGTCCGATGATGATGAATGGACAGTTTGGAGTAACGGCGATGGTTCCGAGTCCTCAGACTCAAGTGACTCCGACTCTGCTTTGTCGTCGACGGATCTTCGGACAGACCGTGCTCCTGTAGTGTAAGAGAGTCGTTTTTGCAGTATGGTCATCAATCTTGTTTCTGGCCGATCTGTTTTAGCTCTCTAGGGCAGGGAGAACATGATCGTCCCGTTTACGAGTGTTGAGAATTTTCCTAGTTCCCAGAAAGGCGACATGCAGTTAGCTGCCGGAAGCTTTTTGGTGTCAAGTTCGAGAAGTTTCAGTACAGGAAGAATAGCGTTTGCTATCGCGCACAGCCGTTGACTCAAGATGAACTGGCTGCAATGCACCTCCGAGCTATTGAGGAGTATCAAGCCAAACATAGGCGTTGTTGGTTTTCCTGTGCTTTGGACAGTGGCAAGACGTATGAAGAAGATCTTGAGAAGCGGTGCAGAAAGCTGCCGAATCTCATGTAGAAGGCTCTCACCGCACTTCTTTTGGAGAGGGGCCGAGCCACCTCAACTCGCTATCGCACAAGGACATGGATCGTTGTCGCCATGGAAGAGCGGGTTCGCCATCGGTTTACCAAACCCGGATATGTCGAGCCGCAACGCCGTTGAACTTTCTATAGCAAACGGCGTGGTAAGAACTTATGTGAACGTTCCGTATCGCCTCCGCCGTATCACTCCCGTCGAAGCCCTGAGGACCAAGTCAGTCATGACAGTCAGGACGAGGAGGACGACGACGATAGTGCCAGTCGTTCTACTACGTGGTCGCAATCCGACTGCACTCGTCGGGGGCCGTATTACTCGGGTAGACTTACGCCTACTCCATCCTCTCTCTCGCCCCTCCCCCGCTTTTCAACAACCCACCCTTTCAGCCCCCTCCATCGTTCCAGGGTTCCAATGGCAACAATGAGTCCAATCCAACCTTTCCTCTTCACAGTACTTCATCCGAAAAGTTCAGTACGAACCTCCCGCTGCCCTCTTACAGCCCACCAAACCCCGCTACCTGCGAGCTCTGCCACGTCTCAGTTCCCTGTTCACACGTTCCTCGATATCTCCCCAGTTCTCGCCCCATCCTGACGTGGGTCGGCGTGAAATACCATCCGCCTTGCCCAGCTTGCGTTTGAATCAGGCACTACCCCCAATATCCTCTGCTACCGCCCTAGTTCCCTCCTTCGCACTACGTGCCGCCGCCGCCACCGATGTTCATCAGCCCTGCTCCGCAACCTTTTACTTCTGTTGCGGTTCCCCCGGTCATGAACCGTCCATTAAACCCTCCTTCTCCGCCGTCGGGGAACACCTCACCTATCAGTCGGACTCCCCCGCCGCCGCCGTCTCCTCTTCCATTGACGGCTCCGAGCTTGTCGACCAGGGATTGGTCACTGTCGTCACTGTCAGATGGAGCCCGTACGCCGATCAACGAGGCTTCTGGAGATAAAGATGCCGTGAGGGCTGTGTCCGACAGCAATGACAACAATATGTGAAGCAGTTGGGGTGGGATCAATAATCTTTGCTGCCGGTCGGGGATGATGAATGGGGAAGTGGGGAGAGGGGTTCAGCCTCGCAGTCGGCTAATGTCGAAGACGACGAGACCGATGTGGAATAGCATGGTGTAGGTTGGGGAGATCGTGATGGCGCTCTAGTTCTGTAGGAGGAATGCAGTGGAGAAGGGAAAATTGGGTTTTGTGGAAAGGACAGGCTAGTTACGGTTGGTTGCTACTGGTCTTGGTAAGTCGGAGTTTCCACTCTTTGTGATGATCGATGATTTTGTATCATGTTAACAGCTCTTACATGGAGTCTAGTCAATGATGGCAAACTCATGTGCAGATCTTGGCATGTTCTGCGCTCATATTCCTTGTTTGGGTACCTAGCACACTTTCTAGAAGTACTTATCTTCACTGTTCTTTACATTACTTGCTCATCAGAGCTTGGTTCATACCATGATGATCCTGGCTTTACGAAGTGCTCACTATCCTTCCAGTCTTATTGCGCGTCAACAGATTATGTTACTTAGACGGTACCTTTCGCAATGAGCAAATGCTTACTATTCAAGGACTGAGTAGCTTCCAATAGCTGGATTCTCTGCTCAACATCTATGCTAAACATATGGTTTATAATCCGAGTCCACTGGAACTTTTCGTCCATTACTTGCCGCATGCTGCATTCGTTGCTGCACTGTGTCACTTCAATTATCTTGACTGGTCAAAGCTTGAACCTATTTGACTTTCCTACAGTGGAATTGCGGGAGTGAGTCGACGGTCACAGGGAAGGAAGGCCGCGTCCGTATGATTTAGTTCCAAAGACGCTGACAAGTCGAACTGCAATAAAACGTAGCTTCGAGCATCCCAAGTCCCGTATCATTGACAATCGGTCTCGCAAATGAAAGCGAAGGCTATTGCTATGGAAAGAGAAGCAAAAATGACCACTTGACAAAGAACTGGACACGTTCATGTTGAATGAACGTTGAAAACAGCTTTACAGCATGAAAGTATACTTAACTTTAATGTGTGGATATGGCACATGAGCCGATATCAGCATACATGTTCCCCTAAATGTCCTCGAAGCACTATAATCTGCCAAGCTTTTTTTCGCTAGCGTCTTGGCGAGGTCTGCGGCGCTCTAGGGCACTTTTGGACAAGAAGCTAACACAAAATAAACCGTGGAACATCTTGTACATGCCAGGCCTCTTCATTTCCCGCAGCTGCTTATTTCATTACTCGTCCCATTGAATTGAGGTTTCTGATAGTCCAGGAAGACGATGTCAGCACGTGAACCTTGTTAATTTGCAGGTCCTTGTCGTCGACCTCTTGAGGACATTCTTCTGTTGGGGTTCTGGATGATAGACCAGTCAAGTTGGAGAACACTATTTGAGACTTATTATTGGTGGAGAATGAATCTGGTGAACAATTTAGGAAAGTGGAGTGCACCTAAAATTAGTGATGGATATCCACCGTTAAGCATCCTCGATTTTGATTTAAGCGCCAGTGTGGGACAACATGGAATAATTCTTTGGAACCGACGATGTGGCCGTTTCAAATCAGATCAGGTCTCGACGACGATTGGGCTGATCCATGAGATTTCACGGTCTTGGAAGTATAGATGCTGCAGGTCAAAAAAGGAAAAAAAAGACCTTTGGGTTTAACTCAGGGGGCAGCGGTTGACCAGGCCGAGGAGCGCTTACTGGAAACAACGACAGCAAACCAATTAGCGCGTGCCAGGGAGCGGTTAAACCATACATACGGGGCTTGTGGCTCTCCAGCTAAGAGCACATAGAATGAAGAGACGGAACACAGCCGGCGGTTCCCCATTCTTTGACAGTAAAAAAAACAGTTCTTGATAAACATATGTATAAAGTTGTCGAGGACCCTGAGAAAACAAGCGAGCAATCCTTTGTGTTCTTAGTACAGACCTGCTCTTTGTTGTTGGAGGTTTGCAGTGGCCCTGGTTTTGGCCGCCTCGCAATATTATATATTGTAATCTGTCTGGTCTTTTCTTACCGTCCGGTCCTGTGATGCCCTTACTCGTTGCTCATTGCTTTAGGAGCTTTGTTGCCGGTTAACAAAGCTGAGACTTTGTTTTGTTTATTCTTAATTTTCATCCCTTACTCTGGATACCCAACTTTATATTCTCGATAATCTCCAAAATGGCGTTCAAATTCAATACTACAATTTTCTGGAAACTAGCCAAGATGGCTGTTCAGCGTGAGTAATAGTATCCTATGTTTCAAGTTCAAAGCCGATTGTTGGAGCTGACGAGTCAATAGCTGCCAGTATTGCCCGTGGAGCGCACTTCTTCTTAATTATACCCACAGTAGTCCTTTTTGGTAAGCTACAGACGCAGCTATCACGTCTTTTCTTGTTATTAGGGAATCTAAGATGCACTGACTACTTCCTTAGCACTCTGTTTAACAGGCTGCATCTCTACTTCACCAGGATTACCTAACATCTACATCGTTTCCCTCCGCTCCAACGCACCTATCACTATCAGCAACAATATTACTATCAACCTTCCTACCCAGATCCGCATCGGCTACTACGGTATTTGTGCCATTGACAACGATGGTACCCGTTGCCATTCAGTGCCGGTAGAAGCTATCCACCATGTTAATGATATTACGGACAAACTATTCAAAAACAAGCATGAACCCTTGAGCAACTCTTCTTCGCCGGTTGTCAACCCGAATGATCGCACCCTCGTCAAGACAGCCATCACGCTCCAGTCTCAGGTCTTCTTCTCTGCCCTCCCCTTCGCAGGTGTCTCCTTCTTGCTGGGTGTCCTCCTACTTCTAGTCTTACAGCGTCTAACTTCGTCGTCGTCCGCTACTTTCTTCCGCCGCAGCACTTACACGTTCCTCTTTGGCTCGGTTGCTTTGACTCTCTGCGCCGCTGTAGCAACCGCGCAAGGAAGTGCCGCGCTGGAGCACTTCGGTACCATTTTTGAGATGGACGAGGAAGATGGCATCATAGTAAAGAGAGGTTTGGCACTGCAGATCATGCAGTGGTTCATACTTGGCTTGCAGATGCTGTTTGGGATTCTCGTTCCGTTCGTGATAAGCTCGTCTCAGAGGGACAACGCAGTGGCTAAAACGGAGCTTGAGAGAGGTGACATTGGGAGCATCCACTCCACTTTCAGAGGACCGAGGGTACGCGAACTGGACTGAGCAGATATTCGTTAGTTTGAGGGCTAGACTGGGGCAATAGAAAGCGATACATTGCTGGCAGATGCTGGCCACCAGTTATTTTGAGAAGGTCCCCGAGAGACAGCTACAAAATCACGGGACTAAGCTGAGATCAGTTGAACTCAATAGCGAGGACTCTGCATATTTCGCCATTACCTTGTTTTCATTAGTATGATAAAGGACGTAAAAGGGAGATTTCTCGATCACTGATCGTTCTTAAATGGACCAAACTCCTCTGTTCCATCGCTCACGATATGGAAACTGCCCTTGGAGGTAGATCACTCTTGCCCCCTTCTCAATGTCTCATTCAAATCTTGGCATCAAGAAAAGCTTATCACTTAACTCCATGATATCAAGCGGTTAGATGTTTTGGTGGAGCCATAAGCTGGCTGCTCTATCGACTCTTCGACCACTTCCGTGTCTGCCTCAGAGTCAAGACTCTCACAGCCTGACTGCTCAGAGTGCTCGGATGAGCTAAGAAGCACGAAATGGCGCTGTGGACCTGTCTGGCGTAGGTTCGTGTGACTTGTACTGAGAGACCCTGTACTCACAATCGCCCCTCATGACTAGCTCTTGAATGGGCTGGAGTTCTGTCAAGGTCCAGAGGAGCTTGGCGTTGTAGTTGGAACCGTAATTTATGCACTTGTTGAACGGACTGGATAGTGAATCTTGGACGGTAAACCAAGCATCTCCGTCCAAATACCTGGCGAATGATCCAGTAGACAATCATCTTTTTGTAATTGTATGTAAGTTTCTCTTCCTTACTGGCACAGGCAGAGCAACGAACTGCGGTCCCTTCCACCAAGGGCCTCAGTCCGTATTATCAAGCCAAAGCATAACATTCCAACACCAATTTTTGATGTCACTTTTTAAACCTCCGCCCATGATTACTGACGGTAAGTCTGGAAACAGAAATGATCGCTAGGGAATCTCTGTTGTGACGGTTGTGAAGGATTTCCCCAATGCGTGGCCAGGTCGATCAGAAACCTGATGGGAAGTTGGAGAATAGCTGCTCAAGAGCTTTCTTCACCCGACGCATCACTCGCAAATACTGGTCATAGAGATTCTTTATTATCTCTTAGCGGACAGCGTTGAGCGCCTGAGTTGACGCAATAACTCATGACGCTAGCAAGAGCGAAAAAATGGTCAGTAATTCTTCATGAGCAACAAAAGGAGAACGCAATTTTCGATCTTTAAGAGTACATTTGGCAGTTCGGAACAGGGAGGTATTCTGACCCTCGTTTGGAGGTGGGTAAAATATATGTAATTGTTGAAGAAGTCATTGGACTCGATACTCAAAAGCTGTGAAGTCTTCATCGGAAGTCAAGCGAAAGAGATGAAGATAGTTTGGGCGCGGTTGGAGAACTCAGAAGGAAGGGAACGTCCCGAACGGAGTTCTGAAAGATGCCTGCCTGGTAATGCCTGGATAGCAAGTGATGACTAATTTTCAATAGAAAGCCCTGTACGCAATCAAAGTACCCATCACAAAGGACTCATCAGTCAAGTTTCGTTGCGGATAGCAGATTTATCAGGTAAATTCTGATAGATGCTACAATAACTGTGATGTGTATTTACACTGTGAGCTCCAGAAATGAGATTTCAAAACCACTTCGTGCGCCAAAGAGCATTGGATCGAGAAGCTGCAGTGGTCACAGATCACATCAGGCCCATAGCTCCGAGGAGAGCAACAATTGTACCAAAAGCCGCTATATGAAGCGGTGCACCCTTTGCGAAGTCGCTCGCAGCATTGTTGTCTGTGCCTGTCTCCTGCTACATGCAGTTTAGCTACGAACTTTGCAGTGTTTGCATTGAAGGGACCCAATCGTACCGCAGCCGCAGAGGTAGCAGCCAACTGACTGGTATCTGACTTTGACTCCGTTGTGGACGGCGTTTCCGTCACAGGAACCTCAGATGCTTTGGTGTGGGTCGCGGAAAGGAGCTTCGTCTTAGTCACCGTTGGTGTCGGTAAAGCCGACGAAACACCATTTTCATCGGCTGGAGAGGGTGTGGGCGTCAGTCCGCAGGAGGACGCAATCGCGCTGATGCCAGCTTCATAAAAACGCCAGATGTCAAACTCTAAAGCACAGTCGAGACACTCCTCATAGTAGGCTGTCCAGCTATCGCTCTCGCAATGGCTTGGCGTGCGGCCGACAGAGATAACGTTGCCTGAATGGTGAGTTTACTGGTCAGCGGGATCTGGTATCCTTAAAATGGACACAGAATGGATAAAATAACTTTAAGGCGTAGTTGTTTGCTTCAAATAGAGGACTTTTCACATACCGCAGTTTTCATGGCATTCATACTGTGGTGTCCCAGGTTCGGGGTTCTGCCGTTGGTTAATCAGAGCAGGAGTTGAGTCTGCCACTGCGTTTGGAGCATGTAGGCCAATGAGTCCGGCAATAATAACACTATCCAGCAGTGTTCGCATCGTTCGTTGCTCCGGTCGGTAGAGCTTGACTCGGTAACTTAAATGAGAAGATTAAGCAAGAAAACACAAAGATATAGAATAAGTCATCACCGCACAACAAGAAGAAAAGAGAGAGAAGTTATGGTGAGAGCCCGGGAGGATCGCAGGAGGATGAAAGGTATGGGCCGCACTTGGCCTTCCGTGATCATTGGCGTGAGCTCTTATGGGAGATGCCGAGCCAATGTGTTCACTGCAACAATGCGCCGAAGCCCTGCAAGAGGGCGGGACAAGACAGCTGAGCTGCGGCCCAGAGGTGCCATGACGACAACTTCCGCGTAAGCTTGGAACGGTCGACAACCAGCTGAACATGCAACAGGTAGGTGTCCTGCACGGCGACTTTGGTCATTAGTCAGAGCCAGGTCTCAGCCAGTGAACAACACAGCCAACGATAGGCTGCGAGAGCTTGGGTAGTAACCGACTACGGCCCCACCTGTCACCTCCGTCTAGTGATGCTGCGGTCTCAGAAACCAATCGTGGTTGGTGATCTAATCACAAGTGGGGTAGCACGCTCAGCAAGCTTATCTGATCATCTGATAACGTTTTAAGCAACGCCCAACCGATTATCTGCATGAGAACGCTGACTGAGCCAACAGGAGTACGACTCGACAATCCCATTCGTAAATCAAGGCACCTGATTGACCATATATGAAAGGAATGTGTCGTTTGTGATTATGGTGGCAAAGCAAAAACTCGTGAGCGGCAACCTTACGATTGGGCGACATGGACATCGCCTACAGTCCACGATCCACAGGTACAATATCACTATCATCTAGTTTGTTTCCCCCGAGCAAATGCTCCCTTCAAACACAATGAAGCATACTTCACGAGCTTAGAACTAGTTCTAATGGGAAGTGAATGGCAGGATTTGGAAGCAGGTCTATATACGGAAGTTTGAAGCCATGCTCGCAAGCCGATGGTTAACCAGACACCGGACCCCGGTTGGACACCATGGATGTCAATGGCAAGATAACCCTGAGATCCTTGTGTTACCTAGCCCCCCCGGGGCGGTGGTGCTGGTACAATCGTTAAAATAGCTGTCTGGGTTCGTATATCAGCCGGCGTTCTGTTCCCGCACTTTCTTCCCCAGAAGCATCCTTCAAAGATAGATCATAACACCTGTTGCGAAAAGCGTCACTCTGTTCATTATACTCTTATCCAAGAGACAGAACCTCTATCAGAGAACAGGCTATATCGTCATCTTATGACAAAAGATGGCTGCGCTAAGTTCTTGCTGCTTTTAGCAGCCACAACAGGTGTCATGGGTCACTCCAAAAAGATGGGCCCTACTGCCTTTGGTGGCCGCCCGACCTGGCATGGTCAGAGAAAGTCGATAACACGCCCCCATGCTGCTCAGTCGTAACTGCGACAAATTGGACTGCCATTCAAATGGATAATCCTCCTCCGTATAATGGAAGTCTGAAGTTTCATACTGACAATAGCGCCAGAAGAAAATGGCAAAATTAGCCTTACAGCTCAAGATGGCTCCTACAACGTCAAATTGAGCATCTCATTCAACATCAAAAAGTTTTCAAAAACAGTTTTGCTTCAAACAAACCTCTAAGGTCTCCCGTCGAGTTCAAGTTCTACTCAGCAAGCTCATAGACTCTCATTTCCAAGCCGACTTCGTTCCCCCGATCACCCAAATAACCCCCGAAGTCGGCCCCGCTTCTGGGACCGTCTTCCCAGGCACCAACGCCACACTTCAGCCAAATACATCGCTGACTTCGACCGCCCAGAGAGCCGAACCTTCTACACCTGCACCGACATCACCTTCGTCGATGCTTCGCAGTTCAACTCGGCCAGTGTGCCCTGCTTCAATGCCACAGACTCCGAGAACGACGTCCCTCCGCCAACAACTACCGGGACTCCGACAAACCTACCCGGTCACGGCGAGGACTGACCGCCTTTGGAGATTCCGGACAAGGATTTCGATAGCAGTGGCAGCAGTGGTGATGGCCTGTCAAGAGGGCCATCGCTGGTGCCGTGGTAGGATCTGTCGGTTGAGTGGTCTTGCTGATAGGTTGGTGTTGTGGTTTTATCGGGAAAGGCTGAGACGGTGGCTGTTGGAGAGACAAGTAGGCAATTGTGATACGTCTACAACATTTTTCATTACTAACCGTTCCGGGCCATGACTAGCTTCAACCACAGCGCGATAGGTCAGGAGTCAAGTGGGTAGAGGACCCAGCTAAGGACTCAACTGCATTGGCACCTGAGACAATCCGTATGGGAAACTTGTCTTAGCTGAGATATGATGATACGGTATAATATCAGCTGGTGGACAAGGGTTTAAATAATTCTTTGTTTTTTGACTTAACGGGGAAACTACCAAGAACAATGATTGGTGTTTCTCTGAAGATCACGGGTACAATGGCCACGGCAACCTTATATTACCGACAACTCCTGGGCAACGATCACCCCTCAGCAGCCCAACCCTAGCGGGTTTATTCAACTTGGTACTTACTTTGTCCAAGAGCCTTTGATTCTGAATTTTCAGTGAAACAAAGAGTTCACGGATTATCATAACCCAGAACATGCAAGCTGATATTGTTGTCAAAAAGTTCCATGTTTGGTTTGCACTCATGAATTCAATTCAGATCATTGACAAAGTATAATTAGCTTGAACTCAGGGTAATTGTCCTTCATTCTGACCTAACAAATATGCTAGTAGAATTTAGTTCACAAGTTACTTGAAACGTCGACTACTTGGCACAGAACCAAGCTCAGCTTACTAGTCCGATCTCATAAAGAGTGCCCATCGTCTCTGTCAGCCATTACACTCCTTGGCCAACGTAAAGATCACCTGTGGACTCAGTTCAACAACTAATCTTACAAGGATCTAGAGAAACTACCATCACAATAACGACCCAGATCATCTCAATGACACGGGTGCTCATTTAATTCTTATCCAATCGCACGTACAGATATTCCCTTTGCACAAGGGAGAAGTGGCGTGAAGAGCACTATTGGTCTGGAACTTGTACAAGACATCTTTTTTATATGCCATCATGGCGAGCCTATCCCTGCTCACTACATAAACCAAAAACTCGGGTGAGAAAAGTTTGTTAAGGGTATGGAGTCGTAGAGTTTAAGAGGGTGGGTTGACGATCCATGAGTCGAAGACGTTATAGCACCCCTTTTAGGTAAAGGCATTCAACATCGAGTCATCAACTGTTTGTAAAGGAGAGTACAGGGTATCTCCGGATGAACTTTTGCAAAGGTACATCCTCGAATCGACTGTTCATGACAATCGCAGCCAAATACAACATTACTCATGTCTCCGGAAGAAGAAAGCACATGAACAGATGTACGGTAAGAAGTATTTCAAGTAGACAACCACAGATGCCTGCAATCTTGTCGAAAATGACTTCAAACCTTCATGAGTGCCTCACTTGTTGCTGCTGTTGCTGTCATCCTTAAAGTCCTGATGTTATACCTGGGCCATTAGCGTTCAACGTAACAAATGCCCTATCAACAGAAAACAGTAGCGGTGCAACAAGGAATACACAAGGATACTTCACATACTGTTGGAAGCCCTTGATAGATTAGGACCTTCAAGAAGGTTTACAGATTTGACTTTGGTCTGCGGATGGTTGGCGTTTTGCCTAGGGCCAGGACGAGGCTTCTGTGAAGAACGTGCAGAGGTAGCAGATGCGATCGGCTTTCGAACAGTCTTGATATCAGCTGGTGTCGGATGAGCAGGCAGAACGTCATTGTTGTGCTTGTTCACCCCTGTTCCTAACACCTCCCCTTTAAGACTGTTCTCCTGATGCTTCTTGTTGGCCTTTCCAGCAAGCGCATTCATCTTCGGGGTCTTGGAATATGCACGAAGGTTTACTTGAGGAGCCTTGAACCCGTTAGGCAGCATTTGAGTGGTATACATGCAGGGAACAGTGCGAAATCGCTGGCGTACATACGCGATACCACAGCCACGCAATTTGTTGACTTCCGACGAAGTCATTAGGGGAGCCATACCCGCCTGATAGAGATCATATTGGGTTTGACAGGGAAGTCTGAAAAAGCTTGCACGGTAATAACTCAGGTTTGAGCCATGTTTGTTTCTTGACGCCTGTTTAGCTGATTCAGAATGGACCCCAACAACTCTGAGAGGCAACCAAACAGGCGTTGCGGTTGTTGAAATAGTTCGGGTGACAACTGTGCGGGTAATGCAGGCTACGACATGCTGTTTGTGGTCTTCTGTGGTAAAGAATGCGCATCTTAGTATGTTCAACATTGACAAAAACGCTTCGGATGTCATTGACCGTACCAGCTTTGCAGGTTGTGCTGCTTCCAGATGTAGCCAGGACTGCTTGAGTCTTTTTGGGAATTTGTGAATTCGGTATGATATGTTGTAGGGTCTGTTTCTTTTGCATTCGCCCGGTTATTTGTCGAGGCCCCTTTTCAGAGCTGGGTTTGATGCTATTGATTACCAACATTCAGTCATACCTCTAAAATGGCACAGAGGAAGTTGACTATGTTGCGATCCATCAGTAGATAGCCCTCGGAAACTTCCTTTCTATATAATAGAGAATCCTCACTTCAGTTTCACGTAAGAAATACTCGTACACATGGATCTTAGCATAGCAAACATGGCTTGTATTACTAGGTACGAATCAAATTATCGTGCGTTGGAGAGTTGCTACAACTCTTTCCTTCCAATCATACAATCCTACGGTGATGATGCTCTTGATTGTCATTGAAGCGTTGCCAAGAAGATCTAACAGCAAACCCGGCTGCTCTCTGGACTCAGTTTGCAAGGGAGCTTGCTTATGAAGATTGACTAGAGCGGGCCAGATGATGACTCGGTTGGCCTGTTTGAGTAGCGGCCCTGAGACTGGTCCCGACCTACGGTCTCTTTCGCAGGTGAGGTCGGTGGCCTTGCCGAACGAGACTCCAACATGGCCACACAAAGCTAACCCAGTCCAAAATACAGCATCAGTCGACAATCTGGTCCCTTTTACGTCCGAAGAGAAATTATTGTGACTTTTCGTGATATTTGCATACTTTAGACTCCCTCTATGCCTGTACCGATCTAGTTAATATCTTCTACATAGCTAAAAATCACCGCAATTACAGTTGAAGCCAGAAAACAAAGATGCAGGTTCAATGACTCTGTAAGATACTATATTGTGTTCTTGAAGACGCTAAGGATAGAGTATATCTGAGCCTGTCTAACCTGGTTCAGGTATTTCCAACATTGTACCTTAATATTTGAATATAGCCTTTATTTCTCATAAATCTGCTTAGAGACTTGACCTCCTGCGTTATCAATTCCTGATAGTTCTCGAAAAAGATCCTATAGCAGCATTAATAGTAGGTTTTCCCAACTATTTTTTGGCGTGAAAAGGCTTCGGGTGCTTATGTCGTTGATGCCTATCACAACATTCCCATAAGCAGACTGTTTCCTTCCACGTATCTTCTAGGCCACAGTAATATGCTCATAAGAATCCATCACATCGCCTCGCAGTTGAGTATGTGTAACCGCACCGGTAGCTGTAATTAGTGGTTACGCACATTGTGAACATTCATAGTCTATGTTATTATGTTATTTTTCCTGAGCAAAAACGGCTTAGGTACAAAACTAGATCTGAACTGTAGTATTAGTGAATCTTAGAAGCTGATGGTATGTTGGGACTTTGGAACCTTGAGGGCACAAATCGATTTCATCCTGAACTCCTAGTACAACGTCAAGGGGCTTTGCAGGGTTATGACTACGTCTTCTAGCATTGAGGACACTCCACTCTTTGCAGAGAATTTAAATTTGTTTTAATCCATTGGAGGTGAAATGCCAGAATCCATAATCACTCTTCAGGTGCTTCATAAGCATTCGTGTTTGCTCTACCATGGGTATTCTGCTCCAATGTTGATGTGTGGTTCATTGACCCAGAAAAATGTAACCTTGAAATATGCAACAAGAAACTTGCACATGTTAGCACATATTCTTTTGATAAGACGACTGTGAAAAGCGCCTTAACATTTGCGGATGTGGAAGACTCACTCGAAGGTAACCATCTCTATTTTTCTTGCCCCAGTCTTAACCAGAATTCTAATACTGTGACAACTAAGCAAACTATGCAATAACAACAACCAATACAGAGGAAGCTTCCGACTGTCCTGTGGCTACTGATACGAGTGCGGCCTACCTCCGTGCCGTCCATTAAGTATAGCATGACGTTGCCCCGCCAGGAATTCCTTCATGCCACAATCATAGCAGTATCAACCGACAAAAGTGAGAGTGCTAATGCTCATGCCAATGCACTCGACATTGGGGTCTCATTGTTGGTCTTGCATTGCTTCAATATTCTCACTGGCTTCTTATGCCAGCAAAATGTGTAGATGAACATCTTCAGTTTCACACATCCTGAGCAGGGTGTTTCTAGATCTTGTAGCTCTGTGGCAGATAGAAAACATCTTAGCCATTGGAGCTACTCAGAAATCATTAGTGTGGGTTCAAGCAAGAGCTTCAAGGTTGCAAACCCAAAATAAGTACAGGGACTGGAAATAGAGGTGAAGAGAGCAAAAGGCTTTTTATCTTCGCCTTGAAGGAAATGGTACCTCCTGCTAGCCTGTAACCGCTCAAATTGCAAGTGGGGTGATGCACATTTCAAGGCTAGTCAGCGAATAGGTAGACTTTGTTCATGGCAGTTTTATATAACAATGATAAAGGCCCCTGTTGTGTCAGTGCCTAGAGCGTCCAGGCTAAGAATAGCTACAACTAACCTCACATAAGTCTTATGTCTTGGTACTGTTCATGTTTGTTGACTTTCACAGTCATGTGGTAAACCAATGTATGGCAGCACAATTCGTCTCCAAGCGATATCATTGTCAAAGATGGCCAATAAGACGATTTGGCTAAACTATGTATTGCACCCACTCTTCAAGCCTGTAAAGCAACATGTCGACTAAATAAAGCTTTCCAAGTCTTTGAAAAACAAATGAGGGTGTTTCTTGGATATCTCAATCAGTGATTTAGGAAACATTTTGTTTACGTTATGCCTAAGACTGCGTTTCTCTATACGGAATGATCTCCAAGTTACTTTTTCTAGAGCCTTGGCCCAGTAGACCGACTGACCTTACACAGAGTTGTTCCTCCTGCATCTCCAACAATTTCCGTCTTGCTTGTCAAGCGTGACAATACTAATTTGATCACACAGAGCATCATTTTTGTGCCAGGGACACTCCTGAATCGTCTTCTCTTTGCAGTAGCAATCCTGCTCCTTTCGCTTTTTCTCGCACATGCTCGCAGCTTGATGCTGTTGGTAGCGGGTGACACAGAGGCTCGAGATCTATCAAGATAACTTAACACAAAAGTAAGTTTGATGAGCTTGAAGGATGTGGAGGCACAAATGCTTGGAAATGTCAGAGTTGCAGATTCAAGGTCACCGAGAATCCTTTGTGTTCATATTTTGAGGATATAGTATCGAACAGGCTTATTTTAATAGCCAGTTCCAGTGTCGGTATTGCATCGCAGTACATCTTTAGTTTCTGCTCCCATGCCCTGTTTCAGTGTCACTGGGTAAAGAAAACATGATCCTGGCACCTTGTTAGGTTCAAGCTTTTCTTTAGATCTGGTGGGGCAATGTTAGAACGTATTCAACCTAGAGAAAATATATATTGTGATGGCCGCCTGATGGAGTTATTGATCATCGAAATTCAAGAAAAATCAAACTAATGTTTTATCAATGGACAGCAGCTGTTCCACAGTTCTCTCAGGGATCAGGTGTGGCTTATTTACATTTTAAAGTTCGAGACCCAGCGATTCAATTGCTCTCCTCATGTTTGCTGAGGAACCAGAGTGGCGGAAACTAAAGGCATATATTAGGGATAATATACTTTTTTACAGTCGATCAAAGTTGCCTGTTCTCGAAGCGATCCATCTTAACAAGTCAGTAAATGGGTACAAACACTCCACCATTTGACAGTACAGGCAGGATATTAGTCGTCGAAGTTGAGTAGCCCTTATCTTCAAGTGTGCCAAAATACTCGTTGGTGCTCTCGGAGATCTTGATAATATTGATTCAGAATTACAGCAATTTATTTAGCAAGGACGGTCTATGAACATGCATAAGTGTCTATGGATCTTGACTCTAGAAAATCGACTAGTTGTCCTGAAACTGATTGATGTGTTCTCCTCAACGAAGAGTCTGCTAGCTTAGCCTTTTCAAGATAGTTGTGGAGAGTTTGTTGGAGAGAACATCCACGGTACCGTCTGTGAGGAAAGTCCAATCTTGACCATATTTGTGGTATCTAGCCCTCAGATGTGTCCATTTCCTCGTCTGTCTCATCAATTGTACCCAGTGTATCAGCCTCGCAGAGGCTGTTAGGCCTATGCAGCGTTGGGTTGGTGTTTGCAGTGTCGGATTCGAGCTGCCGCTGTTGCCAGTGCTCGCGTAAGCGATCCCTCAGCTCGTATGCACGCTCCCTTGCAAAATCCTGAAGATTCTGGAGCAGCCTGCAACCCTTCTTGAAGTCTGCATAAGAATTCAACATATTAGTGCTGGTAATAAGATATTGGTGGTATTCAATAGCACCAGCTTTCGTTGGTGATGGAGCTGCATAGTGTGCCCAAAAGTTGATGAGGACTCCATCCCAGGTAAAGGTAATAACAGCTGCATGTCCTGGGGGATCATTAACGCCAATGTAGGAAAGAGCTCGGCTCCTGGCGTATACCAAAGCAGCGCCATCATAAGCACTCTGCACTCGAGCGCTTTCCATGCTCCTGCCCCGCCCCTTCCACTCGCCAGCCAGATGCGGCAGGGTGATCGAGTTAGGATCATCCAGAAGCACTGCGGCGCCGCCGATTTCTTGGCGAATTGGAAACGGCTGAAAGCTGGGCTGTTGGAGGCCCTCCATCAAATCAGGTTGCGGGGCAGACAGGCCGTCGTTGAAGCCAACATTATGAGGAAAAAGGTTGAGTGTTTGGTTATAGACCTGGGTATACTGAGGGTCGTCCTCGAAGTCATTAAAAAGCCTAGCGGCGATATGAACAATAGAGTCTTCGTTTGGAGCAGTTTGAACAGCATGCGAATAGGCCCGAAACCTAGTCTCCGATGGAGACGAAGACCTGCGAGGCATGTTTAGGCGGGTTCGTAAATCGTCAATGTTCACTGGTGGTTTTGAATTTGGCGGGTTGAGAACCCCATTGTCAAATGCCCTGGCCTCGAATCCGGGAGCTGTAGTAGAGAGTGTCTTTTCCTTTATCCTCGTCTGCGTTGTTCCGGTGTTATAAAAAGGTGTGGAAGAGAGAATACTAACCCGCAACGTCTTAGTCTTTCGCAACCGAGTAGTCATTTTCTCAAGCAAGCGCAGGTTTTGCTGTGTAAGGGGGAGCACTCGTGGTGTCGCAATTGATGGGTTCCCAACCCTGTACTCAAACTGTTCCTTCCCAAAGACTGTTGAAGGATCAGAAGATGTCGGAGAGGATTGTGTAGTCGGTATATGTTGCTCTAGCCAGTGGAATATGGAAGAAAAATCAGTTTCTTCCTGGCTAACAGAGTCTGCCAGAGGTTCGGGAGTTCGCTGTTTTTTCCTTGGAGTTAAATGCTGAGGAGATTGTGTTCTTTGGCGTTTCCCAGGGAACTTCACACAATCAGATCTGCCGTTGGCTTGTATCTGTGGTATTGAAGGATCCTGGAAAGCCTCGTGCCGAAGGACTGCATTTCTGTAAATATATAGGTCAACAATATCGAAAGGATCTTAATGCTGCATGCATACCTTGACCCAAGGGGTCAAAATCTCCATGCTGTTCTGATACTGACGCTGTGTGACCCAAAGTGTCAGATCGCTTCTTAGACTCGCTGTCCGCCATTGTGGAAGAATGGCTCGAGGAGTAACGAGAGGGCCACCAACAACAACAGGGAGGCTAACGTCAACAGGGACGATCAGAAGCTAAGATATATACGCGAGCCAAAGGCTCATGGAAGACTAACTTCTGATGAGATCTCATGTTCTCAATTTTGGGTTTCTCATGGATATAAGTCCGTATTTCAAGCAAAGAGTTGGAGGATGTGGTGCAGATTGCACAGGCCAGCTGGGCGGCTGCAAAAGCCCACATTGCTGTCCGCTTTGTGCATCGTTATGTCAACAAAATTGTACTCGTTCCCCAGATAGTTCAATCAGTTGGTTGAAAAGGCATGAAGCAGTCTTCAAGAACCTGGAGTTTGGCCGACGGATGGTGTCGCAGCCAAAGAGCAAGTCGGAGAGATGTGAAGTTCAACAGATTTACGCTGATTGGCTGCCTGGTCTTTGTAAGTGAGTGGGTCTAACCCCTGGTCACGCTAAATTAGTCCAGCGTTGAAGCGGGGCCCCCGCGAGACTTTGGATGGAACAACAGGGAAGCCAGACAGATCCCAGCGAGGAGCACATGCTTGTTGTTTCAACAACCAACACTCTGACATCTCTCCCAAAACCCTAGATCCGCCGCCAACACATAGAGTCGTGTCAATCCTGTAAAAGCCTTGAAAGTAAAATGTATCACCTCGCCAAGGGTCTCTACCGACTGGCCACCAGCAAGGAGGGTAAGTGACAACCGCCCCTGGCTCGCCCCATCTATTGACAGGAACACGACGATCTCACATCACACAGAATACTCTGTCCTCCTCCTCGGTCTCGACAACGCAGGCAAGACAACATTCCACGAGCAAGTTAAATCCATTTACCTACCCGACAACCCACCTCCTAAACTCAAAACCGTCCCGACCGTTGGACAGAATGTATCGACTATCACGCTTCCAGACATGTACCTCAAGCTGTGGGATGTTGGCGGACAACTAAGCCTGCGCAAGCTCTGGCAAAGTTATTACGCCAGCTGCCACGCAATCGTGTTTATCATCGACAGCACTGATATCGGCGACGGTGATCTGGAGCATGAAAACAACGGGCGTCTGGATGAATGTCGAGCGGTGCTTGAAGATGTGCTGCAGAACTCGGATGCGGAGGGAGTTCCGCTGTTGATCCTGGCCAACAAACAAGACCGCGAAGACTGCGTTGAAGTGGTTCGTATCAAGGAGGGATTGGTCAAACGCGTTTTCGAGGGTGAGAAGTCCGGCGGCATCCGTGACTCTCGGGTGCTGCCTGTGTCTGCCCTCACGGGGACAGGCGTCAGGGAGGCGATTGACTGGATTAGGTCAAGAGTCAAATGGAACAAGGAGAGCCGGCCACCTGTTATGAGGTGACGGGCTTGCTGGTTGTGGGTGCCGTCTATATGGGATGTTGCTTGGGTCAGGCCTGTTTCCCATGACAGATCTTGACAACCGCTTGACATTCTTTGCTCCATGCTGAACGCATCACTTTAAACACACCACCGCGCCGTTAGGATCACATACGGCCGAATTTGGCTGTCAGATCGAGAACCGCCAACACCGCTCACCTCCGTGTCGGCATCTCCGAGCTTGCCCCTTTTTGGAATACAACCATAGCCTGTTAACGGAGCTTTGGCACTTTTTGTAAGCTTGACACCTTCAATAGTTGAAGGTGACCGAAGCCTGCAACAGCAGGTCAACGACCACTGAATTTGGTCTTAGAGCTCTGATTTCAGAGTGGTTACTTTGGGGGGAAAGGGCTGGGATACAGGGCAAGTTTATACAGCTCGGCTTATTCTGGGAAGCTGATGGGTTTCTTAGCTTTCCTAAGCTTGGTACCTTTTCTCAAGGGCGCAACAGTTAAAGGTACACTAGAGTCGAACTCTATCTAATCCCTAAGTCGATTCTGGTCATCTGTAAGAGACGCCATGTGTTGGCCTACCAAGCCGTGCGCAACGACTAAATGCTCCCTTGTGCTTCCAACGTTATTTGGGCGCCTTGTCCCCAAGAGATTCCAGACGTGTTCTGACTCGGGAACTCGTAAGCATATCTGGGACTGGAATGCAGCCCCCAAGTCTTCCCTGTGCTGGGCCCTGGAACCTTCTCTAGGCGGCAGCCCGCTGGTTAATAGATATGGTATGCGGCTGAATTGGCCGCGGGTATCTCGAAGTGACATGCGGTCTTGAGGGCGATTCCCAACTAGGATCAATACGTTGTACGGCAGAGTCACCTGTCGTTTTCAGCCTTCAGCTCCTCCAGCAAGCCCCCTGGATTCCTTCTCTTGAAGTCCTCAGCCAACCTCTTATCCACCAAATCTGAAAACTCCTTCACTTTGGTCAAAGCAATACTTGTGCACTGCAATAATGAAACTGCTTCAACCGGAGTTCCTCCTAGCTTCGCAATCTGGCAGATCTCGCCGTGCTTGTTCATGGAAATCGTGCAGCTGCCAACTCTGACCTGTTCCTCCAACCACGTAGCATCCAGCACCGCAATCTCCCCCTCGTCGCCGAAAAAGCTCCAAGTAACGCAGAACGGGGTGTGTAGCCAGCTAAGGGGGACCGGTTCCCTCTCTGCGGGAGTGTAGATGGTCAGAACACCCGACTCAATGCTCGTATCAGGTTTCCGAAAGTGACGAAGGGCAGCAACGACAGCAATGCAAGCAGCGTCAACGAGATTGCCATCATGCGACATAACGTGGACGTCGACGCGGATTGACCAGCATTTTTGGCCAGCAACAAGACACAAGGACTCGGTATCGAGGGCGCCGGAACGGCGTATTGTCTTTTCAAGAAGTCGCGACAGCAAGACTTCGGTTTCCGTTGGCCGGTTGACTTCAAAGGTGGGAGAAGTCATGGGGCTGAGCTCAGTCGCGATGGTGAAGATTCCATCGAGGGGGCGGTCGGCATAGGGAACGGTGACTTCGGCGGATGCCTTGGCGAGTACTCTAAAAATAATAAGCTACTGGCCAGATGCTGTGTTTTTACCAAATTGGTGAGAAGATGCGGCAATTGTTGTAAGAAATCAATACGCACCTCGTCTTGCCGAAAGTGACGTCGGCGACACCATACTGGTCACCAAATGTAAGACTCAAAGGGCGATATTGGTCAAGCTGGCGGCCATCGAGTCTGAGACCCTCCTGAAGGGCCTGGAGCACAAACTGCCTCTCGCTGATCGACGGTTCTACTTCGCGTGGCATCTTGCGTAGTTCCCAACGCGGTGGAATAAGGCAAGGGCAGCTTCAATGATGAAGCCATCCATTGATTTGGTTGGAGGGGGCTGCTTTCTGCCACCCCACACCGCTTAATTTTTGGCGTTTCTGCCAGGCGGTCAAGGCGCCGCAGACGCTGACGACGTGCCTGGGCTTGAGCCAAGAGACCTATTCATGTACCTTTGTGACCATCATCGCCAATCCTCATCCGCTTCGACGAGACGCTTGTCTATCTGCAGAATCAACATTATACATCATCAAAAGCTGCTTCACTGATGATCAGTAAGAGACATCACTTAAACTGACAAAGCTGCAAAATGACAACAGCACATAGGCCGACATTTGATCCGGTACGCGACACGCTCTTCAAGCGACAAGCATGACAAGCAGCTAACCTCTCCTTCTCAGGCCCGTGGCAAAGAGGCACTTCGTGGCCCAGCCTACCACCAGCGCCTTCTCCCCGCCTACACCACTCTCAAGTTTAGACAGCCCGGCCAGGGCGGCGCCGCGGACAAGAGCACTCGCGACCTTCGTGCTGAGCTCGAGGCGGCCGAGGCGGCGCACTACGCGAAGCTCAAGGGCGCCCCGATCCCCGGTACCTCCTCATCCTCCGAAAACAATACACCCGCAATCGCCGGCTCATCAGCATCTTCCGTAACCGGCAAGCGTCCGCTACCATCATCATCTAACGGTGGTGGGGACAGACCGCCAGACGACGGTGACGAAGACCCCGAAGCAAAACGACGACGAATCTTAGCCGAGACGCGCGATATCGACGCAGACGACGATTCATCATCTGGGTCAGACAAAGACTCTGATTCAGAATCTGGCTCGGCTGATTCGGACGACTCATCTGATGATGAAGAGGCAGAGCTGCAGCGCGAGCTGGAACGGGTACGGCGTGAGCGCATGGAGAAGCGCGCGCGTGAAGAGGCAGAGCGCAAGGCTGCTGAGGAGGCACGGCGTGAAGAAGAGATTGCTCGCGGCAATCCATTGCTCAACAAGCCTGATTTTACAGTGAAGCGGAGATGGGATGAGGATGTTGTGTTTAAGAATCAGGCAAGGGGTACGGAGGATAAGGGGAAGAGGAAGGAATTTGTTAATGTGAGTCCCCCATATCGCAAGTCGCCTTAAGCTGCCATCACTCTGACATTTAGTTAGGACCTTCTGCGCTCTGATTTCCACAAGCGGTTTATGAGCAAGTATGTCCGCTGAGACTGGCTCGTTGAGATACCCTAAGAGCGGACTGGCTGGGTTGAGTGTGAGCTTTCATTTGCATATACGTAATAACCGGAATATACATGTCTGTGGTCGTCGCAAATCCTCCACATTGTCATTTTATGCGTTGATATTTATTCTTCTCGTCTTAATTTGCCTTCCTGTCCTCTTTTTGGCCTCCATCTTGGCCAGCCTTATCGAACGCCCTCACAATCTCCTTGATACTCTGCCAGAGAAGCACTAGTCCTCACTGTCAGTTCCGGTTTATCTGTGGGCAATAATTATGCACCTACCAGCTGGGACAATGGCCCACGGCGCATTCAGGCCAGCATAATAGACCCAGTAGTACATGAACTCGGGTCGGCTGAAGACAATACCACGCATGCGCTCAGCATAGCCGCATGTGCCATAATAGAGCGCGACACCATAGAGGTGACCGATGCAGACAATTATCTGGACGATGTGACGTTGGGCCTGCTTCTTCTTGCCTTGGGTGATGTAGTAAGCTGTCAGGAGGGATAAGGGACCCCAGATGAGCTTTCAGGGCCATGCGTCAGCATATAACGAGAATGGTCAACACATTGGACTTGGGAGAGGGTAAGTACAGTTGTCAATGTCTCGATGCAAAGCATAAACGGGTCAGAGCTGAGATAACGTGAGTCCGACAGTCCATATTCCTTCCATAGTTGCGAGAACAGAGACTGAGAAGACGCGAGAGTCGCATGGTTTAGAACGAAATATCCTGTTCCCCGGTTAGACACCAACCCTTACAGACAAATGAGAACCATGAAGGTCACATACCCTCAAAAAAGATATGCAACCATCCGCCTAGCCTAGAGTATCAGCCGTGTCCATGTCTCGCGAGCCGCGTGGAAGGGTACGAACACAACGCGAACCACGCCACAACAAGCTGGTCCCCATAGCCTTTCTTCAGCTCCGGATTGCACCTGCGTGCAACGACTACTACACGGTGCACAAAGACTGAGATAAGGGCGCCAAAGCCGACGAGGATAACGGGCAATGACGCGACGTTTGGCGCATAGTTCTGGATGGGCGCGTCGCGTGGGAAGTACGGGTGAGAAATTTCGGTGTCTGGGGAATTAGCGGCGGTATGATGGGTCATTTTGACTCAGAAACAACTGCTTTCTCAGAGCGAAAGTGATGAAGGTTACGGATATGAAGTGCCTATTGCTGGAGCCAGGGGTTGAACATGAGCCCTTCAACGTGACAGGTTGGGTTCGGACGGGCGGTGGAGACCCGGCTCAGCCGATAAACCTTGACGCGGAGCGGCTCAGCCCTGCTTCGGGTACGATACCCGAGCACTAAACAGAGCAAAACGATAATTGAAACGCACAGTTGCAATGCCGAAGGCAATTTCGAAGCAAAAATATACAGGATAGTTCCCGGAAAGAGTATTATTATCTTTCTGCAAGTATTGCAGTCTTTCAATCGTCAAACCCGTCCCACTCATCCTCTTCCTCGTCGTCCTTGTCGTCTTCATCATCCTCTCTTCCCCCATCATCATTCCCTCTCCCAGCACCCTGTTTCAACACAGGCATCCCATCCTGTCCTCTCACTATCCTCCCATGCTCATCCCTTAAGAACGGACCCTCGCCGTCATCATCATCAGGGTTGCTTAGCGAAATAATCATGGGTTCCTCCTCCCCATCGTCTTCCTCTTCCTCTCGAGCTCGTCTCAATGCCTCAAAATCTACCGCCTTCTGGCCCGTAGCCTTCAATGTCGGGATGCCATTCTCATCCCTGATTATCCGTCCATTCTCATCTCTCAGATACGGCCCATCATCATCGTTATCTCCTGAGTCCCTATCCCGTACAAAACAAGCCACAAAGAACCCCATCGTTCCCTTCCCATCTCCCCTTACTGTCCTGATGCACGCCTCAATTTCTTCGTCAGTCAGCCTTCTAATATCTTCCTTTCCCCCTGTCCCGATCTGTTTTACCCTTTTCTCTCCCCTCTCATTGCCCTCCACTTCCTCGATATATGCATCTTTGTCGCCACGAACGGGCCACTCCTTCATCCCTCTGACCATCTCCTCCCGCCTAAGGACCCTCCAACCTCTTGCTCGCGCAATAGGACTTGAAACAGCGGCAGCTACGACAGCCTCGTTCTCTGCTGCGTGTATAGAACATGTCGAGTACGTGATTTTCGTCGCAGCCGGGAACTTCATTGCGTGCTGGATGATGGCAAGCTGAAACGCAGCTAGAGAGGCGAGTCGGGCTTTGAAGGCAGCTGGTGAGGAGAGGACTGTTGTGTTGCCGTTGTCGTCGGCGACGGTTATATTTGGGTTTGAAGATGAGGGTTGCGGGAAACCTGAAGCCGTTGTTTGGTGTTTGCGCTTCTTTGGGTTTGACTTAGCGTTCTTCCCTTGCGAGGGAACACTAGGTAGATGGAACTCGGGTGCATCATCTCGCCCGACAATCCCTGTTCCGGAACAGCTCGGGTCGAGCAACAGTGCCCCGACATGGGCATACTCAGGAGCATAAGGGTCAACCTTGAGAAAGTCCTGCCCTCCACGGATGACCACGTCCCGATCAGCGCCTGCCATGGCAACCATCTTCTCGAGGGTCTTGGCCCTCTCTGGGTCCTTCTCGAAGGCAAATATCCTTTGCTTTCGCTTCTGACCTGCCGCGAAACCCCTTCTTGGGTGCAAGACAGCAGCTAGATGTGTCGTCTTATTCCCCGGTGCGCTGCAAGCATCAATAATATCCCCATCCTCGGTCCTAGGATCCAACAAGTACGCTGGGAAACAAGATGCCTTATCCTGCAAGATGATCTCACCCGCCTTGTACGCATCAGTCTTGGTGAGATCAACCCCCGGCGAAACAGCTAACAAATTTGGCACATGCGGATCGAGACAAAGAACCTTCTTCTCCATCCCCGCGGATGCAATCACCTCATCAATCCCAGGCACAACCTCAAACCCACGGAAGGTAGTCGCCAGCTGGTCGTCGACAGTCGTCTTAATAACATTGACGCGGACCCAGCGCGGGTGTACAGGGCCGAGCTGAGCTTCCACAGCAGCCTTGAGGGCATCAAGGGTGGGACATTTTCGGCGAATTCGGGCCTTTGTGAATTCCGCTTGTAGGCGAGCCTTGTGGCGCTCCACAGCGACGCGCAGGCCATGTGACGGAGGAAGGGAGATGCCCTTCTTTGCTAGTAGCAGGTCGTGCACTAGGAGGATGGCGACAGCGGGAGTGAGCTGATATGTGTGAGCCACTGTGTTATAAAGCGCTTGCTTGCCAATGAATCTTGGCTTACCTTTCGCTCATGTTGGAGCAGTTGAGAATTTTCAACAACCTCCTTTAAGATGGCACTCCATTTGCTTGACTCGAACGCGAGAGCATAGACTTGCGCCGGTGGTGACTTCAGACTCTTATTTCCATATATTCTTGTCTTGAGACTCCCCCCTGTCGATGGTCTGGTGAGGATGGCAGCGGTTTCGTAGTAGAGGGACATTGCAGCTGGTGCTAATAAGCTACTTGAGAGAATCTCTGATCAGGGAAAGCGACATGAGAATCGCGGATGAAGCGCGTTTTGCGCTCAGACGCTGAGAGCGCAGTACTTCAATAAAACCGCTAACTCTCTCTGTAGAATGAACCTTCAAACCGTAAATCAGTTTTAAAAATCTCAGAGAAAACAAACATCAAGCTTGGATTCTGTAGACTGATGAGTTTGGGAAGGCTGTGCGATGAAGGCTCATCACTAGCTCCGAAAAATTTCATACAGGGACTGAACATCAATACCAGGGTTAGGGTTAATCGAGGTTACCACTTATCGCTAACATCTGTTATATGTACCTGTTGGCGAAAGCATCTCGATTGCAGCTGCTTGTGATTCTTTTGCATCAAATTCAAAGATATATCTTCAGAACTGTTCAAAGTACCCGCAACATCCGGCGGGTACTGAGGTACAACTGGCACTCTAAGTAGTCCCAGCGCAACCCTACGAAATAAGTATTCTTAGGATATAACGAAAGCGAACGTAAGAAACCTAAACGTCACCAAACCAATCCATGAAATCCAACCCTAAAACCGATTTCCTAAATGGTTTGACGAAGAAGGAACAAAGTCATGTCATCATGAAACCTGTTTCCAATCCTGGTATCATGTCCCATACGGTTCCTTGTGCCAATGCTCTATCTGGCCACCATGACCTGCTGTAGTGGTTGGTATCTTCAGAAGGCAATCCTGCGAGCGAATCCATCAACATCGTAGCTTAACCCAAACGTGTTGAACCTGAATCCTGTCTGGTTCTCAATCCAGTCCATCATCTCCTACATGTCCGCTCCATCTAAATGCGAAACTTGCTCAACATATCCTCCAGGGTAACCTGAAAAGAGAAAAATGGCCGCTCTACACAAGGCAGAGCGGGAACAAAGATAAACAAAAGAAAAGAAAAGATGCAAAAGTCTCTAATCCCTTCTAATCCAAGGCGATGAGGCTAATCAAAACCATTTACCTCCTTAGCTTAGCACCTCTCCTCGTGGCATGACCATGCCCATGCCTACGATCCAAACTTCCATGCTTCCGATGCTGATGCTTAGCCAAGTGATGCTCCAAATCCAACCCGGATAGACCGTGAAGCTCCTCCTGAGCATCACGCTTAGCCTTGGGAGCAGCAGTCGGCTCGAGGGTGTCGAGGTAGCACGTGGTCGTGACGTATACAGTCGTCGTTTTGTAGACATATTTTGTACGCAGGGCGCGAGAAGTTGTAGTCGTCTGCAGAGTGGTGCCTGGGGCCTCGGGGGTGACAATGGTCGGCTCAGGAAGGGTAGGGGCCACGGTGGACGAGGTGGGCGCCTGGGGCTCCTCTACCTTAACTTCTTCCTCAGGCTCTGGCTCTGGCTCGGGCTTGGGCTCTGGCTCGGGCTTAGGCTGAGGCTGAGAGTTGCCCTGGTTCGGAGCCGGTGAAGGCTCGAGGGTAGACGAAGAAGGGGCCGGTGCCGGTGCGTAGGTAGGAGGAGGAGCCGGAGTACCTGTTCCATACTTCCATCCAGCCAAAGGATTGTTGCCAGGGAGCTTCTCCATCGGACCCTTGACATCCTCATTGACAGGGCACTCGGCGTGGCATTCTCCAAATACCGCCTCGGGGTTTTCCCACCTCTTCAGCACTGCGTTACACGCGTGAAGACCGGCATGGCCTGTGTTGCACTGCTCATCAATGATCTCCTGCAGCAACGCCTCGTCCCAACCAGAGATAAAATCGCCGTGAGCCGAGAAGCCAGTAACGTCACCGTTGGCGAAGACCCAGGGGCTCTCTTTGCCGATCAACTCAGCGAAGCGATCCCGCAGCGAATGCGTGTCCCAGTAGGCCTCATAGAAGAGGTGCGGTACGTGAATCCAACCCTTCGGGCAGTCAACCTTGCCGTCTGCCGTAGGAGTCGGGAAGGCCATGTTCTCACGGTAGTTGGTCAGGCCGGCGTTAGGATTGTAGCATGACGGGAAGTGAACATCCACACGCAGTGGCGAAGCATAGCCGTCACAGTCCTGGAAAGGGAAGCCAATGCCGGCGCCCTTGTTGATAGGGTCTCCAATGCCTGCAGACGACCCATCGGAATCAGCGGGCCAGTTGGGAGGATTGAAGCTGGGGTCGAGACGCGGGCAGGTAATCTGAACAGGCTGAACTGGGCCCTTCGATGGATCTAGCTGCAATGCACCGGTCTTCGCGGGAGCCGTTCGAAGCTGAGCATTGCCGCTAACCATATGCAGGCCCAGAGGGAATGGTTTTAGATCATCGTTAGTTGCTTCGAAGAAGTAGTAGACGTTCATATAGAAGAAGGGAACCAGCTCAAGAAGTCCTGTCTTGGGGTCCTTGAAGTAAAGGGATGGAAACCAGTAGGCACTCATGTCGCCTGGAACCAGAGCCGTAGTGCAACGAGACTGAAGCAGTGACTCGCCGGTTGAGTTAAAACCAAAGTTGCTGGCGCCCATGACTGTGTGGACATGAGCTGAAGGGCCGCCAGGGGAGACAATGGGGTCAGCCCGGCAAGTCGTCAGGGGCCCACCACCACGATGACGCAGCACCGCGAATGTGCTCTGCTGTCTAGCTGCACTGGCGCCAACCACGAAGGCGGCTAAGACCGTGGTGAAGAACATGTCGTTTCCCTTTGTATCAACAAATTGTGGGGTAGTGTCGTTGTGGTTGCTCGCTAATCGTCAAAATGCTCTCTAAACGAAGCTCGCTCGAGTTGGGAGGTAAAAGACCAAAGCCCAAGTCTCTGGGACTCTTGGGATTAAAGCTGGATTGTATTGCCCTCAATGCCAGCGTATGTGTTGCAAGATGCGGTCCACACAATGGCAGATGACTGCAATTGTATTACTCTCGACCAAGGAACAATGAGGACAACGGGCCAAGTTGATGATGAAAACGGCAAAGGAGCGGGCAGGTGCTCAGCAGGCTCAGCAGCTTGAGATGAAAGAGAAAGCAAGAGCGGGTGCCTCAGACCCAAGAGAAGGAAAAAGGAGAGACTGGCAGCTGGAAAGTTGCCGAGAAGGGAACGACAGCTCGGCCCGATGAGAGCAACCTGGACTCCTGGAGCTGACGATAGACAAACAGCAAAGCTGGGAATGGAGAATAAGACGAAGGAGAAAGGGACCGCGAGAGCGGGGGCCGGATGGGACAGTGGCTCAGATATTAAGTATGCTACGGAGTCTGCGGCGGAGCTGAGCTGGGCCGCCCTACCGGCCAACCATGACAGGCCCGAACGAGGAGGTGGTGCTGATGTGCTGCTGATGGATGCTTGGTTCCACTCACAGCGCCCACCTCATCCACAGACACAGCTCCGCTCGGCGCTGCAGGGTCGGATCGCGGCCATGGATTGGCAGACTTGGCAGGCACCGAGACGGGCTGGAAGAAAATGAATGGCTCGGCACCTGGAAGGATTAAGAGGCGAAGCGTCTTCCTTTCGTCGGGATATCAAGAAGAAAGGGGGGACCAGGCCGCGAAAATTTTGAGGATTCAGGCACTGAGTTCCATCGGCAAGGGTCTTGTTTAGAAAACTGCCTACTAACCTTCCAAATCTGGTATCTTTAATGGCATATACGGTTATCTCCTCTTGACGTCACCCTGCTGAGCGGCAGTTAACTGGTCCTGAAGTCATTTCCTCGCCCTCAGCAACCGCTTATGGTCCAAGTATGGGATGAGAGAAGGGAGCCATACACAGTAGGACCTGTCTCTCGTGTTGCTAAGCTGGACGACAAAGAAATTTGCGGATTGGCGGAGAAGTCCAGTGCAATGTGGCCGAGAGCTAACCGGCCTGTGACGATGTGTACCTGCGTTTTGCAGCATCCGGTACTATCCCATTGGTCAATCGACCGCCGACACACACTCCGAGGATTAAGGTCAGGCATCAGAGCTCAAGTGTAGTGCAAAAATTGCAGCCAAAAAACACAGAATTTGCCACACAAACTTCTCGATTCTTGGCTTGCCATAAACCCCAGCCGCAAAGGTTCCGTTTCCACAGTGCCTAATGCTACCACTGGCTTGGGTCATGATTTTCCCACTTTCCATCCCGCCGGTCCCCGGAGCATTTCATCCACAACGTTAAACAACGTTACTGATGCCTTAACCTGAGGTTGCACCAGCTTGACATCTCCGAACTGTTTGAGCTACGTCCCTAAGTACACAACAACAGTTAAGGACCAGATGTCCCATCAGCGTTCAGATATCCATTCCACTCTCTTCGCGCCGGTTCGTCTCACCAAGCCCAAAAAGCTCGGTAAAACTCTTGTGCGCCCGTGGAGCCAACCTAAACGCGCGCCAGGGAACACAAATCAGCGCCCTTTGATCCCCGCTGGAGAGCGGACCAGCCAATCGGCAAATCTCAGTGGAGATGTTTTGTTTTGAAACACTCCAACCAAAACGGAGCTAGCCACATCCTTGGCGCTGCTTCCAAGCCTTCGACGGCTGGCAGTTGACTTCGCAGAGTCACCAGCTGTATGACAGCTGTTACAAGTGCTCAAGTAAACAAGTGTTGCCTGAGCTGCATCTGCAGGCTAGGCTTCAAACCAACGTGTCTCTCGCTGTTTTTTTTTTTTTTT
>Ga0065720_1019105_pt1 | contig 37805 bp, 39 predicted proteins | sample Thericmetagenome_FD_59107 | JGI IMG/M metagenome (GOLD analysis project Ga0065720, IMG submission 59107) | Thermophilic microbial communities from the Joint Bioenergy Institute, California, USA of rice/straw/compost enrichment - eDNA_2 v2... | ecosystem: Engineered > Solid waste > Grass >... | reverse complement strand
TTACAGAAGGTCGTCAGAGGTTGGAAGCTTTGCAAGAAAAGAGAAGAGTAAGACTTCATATCTTGCCGAGCCTTTCGACTATTGTGGATGCTTATGATATCTGTTGCTTATAGGAACTGAATCGTCTCATTGAGGAACATCTAGAAAAGTCATTGCCTACACTACCGATTACTCCTCTCCGCTCAAGGAGGGCCTTGCAAACTGACACGGCATCCCTCCTACGTTTCAGACAACCGGACTCGGTGAAGCCCGATGGGGTTACTGGGGCTTCTCAATACTCTCATATCCGTCCCGACGGCAAGAGAGCTTCCAGTCCGAGTCAACCTGGTCTGTGGAAACCGTCGCGGCTTTCATCCTTTGGACCGACCGGCTCTCATAATGACAGCATCCCAAAGGGGATGTGGACTTCGAAGCAATCCTCGTCCACTGGAAATAAACTGTCCGAGCAGGAGTCGGATTACCGGCCATCAATAGATTCTGCAGGGACAACCGGCATCCCACAATCAGAAGAGCCTTCACCATCAATTGAATCCCCTGCTTCCAAGGAAGCTGTGATACTTGATATGCATCGCTTCCACGAGGAAAGCAAGAATTCGGAGCCGCCAGCTGGCAACAGCCGGAAAACCTCGGACTTTTTTACGCCACAAGCGGCAATTCGCAGTGAGACTTCTAGAGAAACAATACTTGCCGATGTTACTTCGGGTTCTGATTCATCCACAACCTCGGGACAAGTGCCATCGGATAGTGATAGGAGCCTTCAAGGTATTGATATGGTCCCGAGCCAATCAGCGACCAGGATAAGCCTAGAGTATGAGGACACCATACCTGATATAACCAATGGCCACAGTCTTCCAGTTTCCAGATTAAAGGGGGAGCACGGATTTTTCGCCGTTAATCAGGAGGACATCAGCTCTTCCTCCTGGCATGTGAGCACAGAAGTTGTATCGGAGCCTGAAATAACGGATGCCTCTACCAAGGCCAAAGAAGGTTCACCAGAGCCGGCTTCTCAACAAATCGAAACCTCCAGCGAAGGATTGTATGAATCAGTGACCTCTCCTGCACCCCCAGATGATGAGAGAAGTGAATCTCGAGCTCATCTTACCTCTGACGGGCCAAATGACAATAACGGACACCGTGACGAGCCTGTTCCCTATGATGAAATCGCTCCTGGCAACCAGGTTCTTTCACAGTCTCTTAGGGACGCGAATTCTGCAGCCTATTATACTCCAGGGGATTTTCCATTACCCTCAACGAATTGCTCCAAAGACATAGATGGTCAGATGAGTCAGGATCATCGTGCGGATAAAGATTACACCGGGGAAGAGGACGTAAAACTGGCGGTGAATGAGGGGCTTGACCGCGTGTTAGCAGGCTCTGAAGCAGGCCCTTCAATTCTAGCTGAGTCAAGCCTCCATTTGCCACAGGTTTCTGGTGAAATTGCGCTTCAGCTTTCGCCTAAAGAGACTAGGAGTAATGAACTGGATGTGGTGAACGAAAATGACAATCTTGAGCTCCCTGCAGAATGGAAGGAAGATTCTGGCGCGAGAAACTTGTCACCAGGAGTTGACATCCACATGCTCGGAAAGGACAAAGAAACCCAGAACCGTTCCGCGAGAAAGAGTGTAGTGGCTGTCGAATCGGATAATTCGTCACCGAGAACCGGCGATGTTGACCACACCACAAACCCTGACGACGCGGAGAATAGAGTAGAGAGTCTTATCACAATGTTGGAAACACTTCGCAAGTTTCGGGAACCTTCTATCAACCGGAAATTGATGAACTCCGAGGCTCCTGCTGGTGACGATGAGCAGTCCCACAGAACGGATAAACTGGAAGGTCCAGACCCTCTTCCAGAACCTCACACAGAACCCAGTCTGAACCCCAGGAGTAAAAATGAGGAAAAGCGCAAGTCCCAAGACTCAGAATACGATCCATTCCGGCCAGAAAGGTACCGGATGCCAAGGTTTGCTAGGTCAGGAAGCAGCAGTGATAACGATTCCCAACGATTCGTTACACCCCTTACATCTCAGACATTTCCGAGAAAGCCACAGGCTGGACCATCAAACTACTTTGTCACAACCCACTCAGAAGAGCCTCAGGCTGAGCAAGCTACCTCTGAGATCGATGAATTGAGGGATCAGCACACTGTTACAAATCATGGAGAAGATTCCCTGTTCGACGACGATGAGAGGAGTGAAGATAATGCTTCTCCGCAATCTCGTATAGACATAGATCCTTCTGATCCTTCTGCTCAGAAACCCACATCCAGCGATCGTCTCCAAAAAACTCAAGGAATTGACGATGCCTATCTGGAGTCTCCAGAGAGTTCTGCTAATGCTATGAGTGAAAATGGCTGGGAAGAAGAGGTTACTAACTATTATGGCGAAGATGCGAAGGAAGTGAGGAGCCCACCAGTGCAACAGTTAGAACAATCTATCGCTTTTTCAACAATATCAAATCCTTGTTCGACTAATGATCAAGAAATACCGGCCACCACGAACAATCCGGCCTCGAACAACCTTGTCAACAACAGACCGCAAACCCCGGCAGAACGTGAGTCCCCAGTCTCTTCAGAGTTCACGACCCCTGGAGCCCGGATTAGTAAGGATAATCCAGCGCCTTTGTGGTATGGAGATGATGGCTGGACATCTCCACAGTCTCGAGGCACCCAGGAAACCAAGACATCGTCACCTCCTTCTCAAGTCCACGTCACCTTTCATAACGAAAGGGCTGAGCTTCACCATCAGAGAGGTGGCTCTTTGAGTCACGATTCCCTGTCACAGCGACCACCTCTGCTTCCTAGCCATCATGGCTTGACGAAACGGTCTGAAGATTGGAAGTCATTAAACTCAACTGAATAACTGATCAAGGACAACGAGTGTATCCACCGCGCGGACCATGAGAACCATGCTGGAGAACACAACACATCAGGTGGGCTGTTCAAGCGAATGCGCAGCATCTTTGAGCAGCAACGTACAAATATGAGTTTTGCAACTCATCAGTCAGCCATGACGGATCCAATCCACTCACCCTCTAATGCCGGATCATGGCTCTCAGACCGGTTCCACCATCATGGTCAAGCTAAAGAACTTCCCATGCGAAAGCAGTCACATGATACATTGATAATCGACAGTGGGCTTGCGTCAGAAGTATTGGGAGATTTCGAGCTTGCCGATGGTAAGGACATCACACATACGGCTAGTGAACATCCTCATCAGTGACCACACTCGGGAATAGTGAGGCTTAGAGCAGAGGATGACAACTCAACACAATGGTTTGTTCTCGAGAATGGATTTGACCGAGTCAAGGTACTGTCTAAATTGAACAATGCTTATATTAAAAGCGGTGACCGCGAGGGGAAGTCATTAAAAGTTGGGGATGATCATCTGCAAGGCACATGTGATCTCACAAAAAATGAGCACATCATGCACACCTCCAGAGCGTTCTCCAGTATAAAGCCAATCGTTGGTGAAGGGTCCAACAGTTCTCGAACGCCTAATGCTACTGATGCTAACGGCGAATTTCGACTTGCATGGCAGTGGGTTGAGGGCTGGAGAGCACGTCTCCGAAAGGCTAGAGACTTCATTGTCACCCCACGCTACATGTAAGACGCGAACTTCTATCAATATTAAAAGCTCTTATAAACAAATGCCAACCGTCGCTCCGGCAGATATGGACAGCGCCACGACTAAAATCCTCCTAATCCCCGAAAAAGAAAAAAAAGGCACAGTAACGGAAACAGTCCCGATCAGGTCATCATAATGCGGTCGATGATGCGATCCAAGTAAAACTAGGTACGTGTCCGAGAGAAACAGTGCGGTCGGGCTTGTAATTTGACATTGAATGTAAACGCATCTTTTTCGTGGTAATTTCCATCACATCCAACCGGTTAGAATGCCCAGATTTGCCGTCACTTTTTCGACAAATCTTGCTAAGTCGGCATATATGTAGCAGATTTCTGCCAAGCTAATCCCACTCGACCCTTCTTTAAAGGCGTGGCTGTTAGCTACTGTATATACCATGAAAAAAAAATGCAGAAACCCAGGAAGAAGGAATAGTGTCAACGTTGCAATGTCCAATTACACCTGTCATCCAATATTTAGTTAAGCCAGCACTGCAAGGTATTTCAGGTGTGGACTAGTACCCCGCAAGCATATATTTAATCCATTCCCCTCACTATTATACCAGCCAGCTACGATACTGACGGTCTTCTGACCATTTTATCCTGTGATTCCCCCCATCGACAGGACTGAGGCTTCCCTGTCATCACTGCACCACAATGAGAATCTTCAGTCATGTCGCTCTCGCACTGGGCCTCATTGGTGCCAGTACAATTGTAAGCCCCTTTTTTATGAGTTAATGAACCCGCAGGCCCTTGAAGCGGGCTCAAGCCGCACTAAGTCGAGTCACTGATTTCGGGCCCAACCCCTCAAACGTCAAGATGTATATCTACGTACCCAATAGGCTGGCCGAAAAGCCAGCAAGGTGTTTGCAACAGGCAGCTCATCTGGCGGCATGATGACCATAAGTACCAATCACCTTGACATCTTTGAGCTAGTGCTTACCCAAGTCTCCAACTACAGAATGTGATGGTACCAAAATACCCAGAGTTGTTCGCTGCAGGAATTGTCGACTCTGGCACTTTAGCTGGCTCTTTTTATAGCCAATTTGGTGGTATCAATCAGTGGAACAGCTACTGTGCGAACAGGTAGACCCGTAGTACACCGGAAGTTTGGGCAAAGGTAAGATCAGGAACTCGAATCTGCACCCCACACTAAGTTTCAACATCCAATGCTGACGCACTCTACAGATGGTCTTCGATATTACCAAGGATACAATGGCTCATGCCCCAAGATGCAAGTTTGTCATGGCTCGGCCGACAAAACTCTCCACCAGAACAATTACAACGAAACCATCAAGCAGTGGTGTGGTGTCTGGCTACGACTACAATAAGCCGGATACAGTTTAAGGCAATATCCCTGCGGCTAGATGCACCACTTACACTTGGGGTGACTAACTTGTAGAAGTTTATGCTCAGGAGGTTGGGCACTCAGTCCCAATTCGGGGCAGTGATGACATAAAGTTCTTTGGGCTTTGACATAGCGTTAGATTGTCTTCCCTTTGGGGTCACTTGCTAAGTGTTTGTTGTCGGTGTTTAAAATGTTGAAATTCCGTTGTCAAGAGCTGCAATCATCCTTCGAGTCAGAGGATTGTAGATAATCATTGTTTTCCTTGATGTCTATAAGAGCAACATGCACTGTGTGAGAGATTGTTGATAGGAAAACAAAGTCATCTTTTCGCACAGGTGCATGGTGCCTGATTCGTTGTGCTATTATTGTGCTATTCCGTCCCATGATCTACCACAAGCCTCAAGTTTCACCAGTGGATGAACATGAAACTGAAACTGTCACATGGACACGGCAATCCAAGGAGAAGAAATATCCTTGACAGTCGATATATAGAACACCAGTGACACAAGAGGAGGACCAGAAGGCCCTAGGGTCCATCCTTCCCGCGAGCGGGTTGTCAAGGGAAACAAGAGGGCAGGAGGAGAAGTGTCCCCTAGAAACCACCGCCCCGCGGGGACAATTTTGACAGCCTCCGGCGGGGGGTTGAAGCGCATATGGTACTAAGAAGTCGCCATGTCCCGAGGCTTCCGTTAACCAGCGCGAGAAGCATTGACGGGAGAACCTCTCAAGGAATGGTTTAGCATTGTGCCCAGCCCAGCAGGCCGAGGGGGGTTGGTTAGTGCGCCACCAGCCACGCATATCCGGGGGAGGGACTCGTCGTTTCTTGGGGGAACAGAGAGAGGCCGGGCCACGCCCTGATCCCTAGGTGCTTTGGCTCCCACAAGGGCTTAGCTTTGAGCCCGCGGACCGCTTGGTGCAGACGAGACCAGCCCCGGTAAGGGGATCGGGCAAGCCTGGTCCACAGAGGGTGGTTGGCCGGCAGCATCTCTGCATGAGCCCTCCACCTGCTCAAAAATCCGTTCTCTGTGTTGTGAATGCAATGTGTGCTCTAACTTAACTTCTTATAATGTCCTCTGACTCATATCAACCATGAATGCCATACCGCCCTCCATACAATCTGTCTTGTTGCTTATTCCTTCCCTATATGGATAACAAGTTTACCTGCATTCCTTCCTTCCTTCAACTTCGCAAAAGCCTTAGGTAAATCCTCCATATCGTAGGTCTTCTCGATGACTACCTTGACGGTCCGCTCCGCGACCCACTGTGCCAACTGTCTCAGGGCATCCTGATCGTGCCGGACGGAGCAGACTATATACGTGCGCTTCCCCCCTCCGAGGAACGAAGGGAGCAGTGATCTTGACGCAATCATTTTGACAGTGTTCAAACTCATGGGAACCCCTACCTGAACGAACCTTCCCGTAGGAAGCAGGAAGTCATCGGAGGCCTTGTAGAGATCTGAAGGAGTGCCTACGTTATCAACCACAAGAGAAAACACTTGCCCCTTTGCCTTGAGCTCGCGGGATAAGTCAACGGAGGTGTAGTCAATGATCTCATCGGCACCGAGTGAGCGACATAACTCGGCTTTGGCAGGCGAGCACGACACAGTGACATGGCAGCCCAGGGCCTTCGCAATCTGGATACCGAATGTTCCTGTGCCGCCAGAACCACCGTTCAGGAAGACCTTATCGCCCTGTTTGACATAACCCGAAATCGACTCTAGGCTTGAGCATTAGCTCCCACATGTACCTCTCCGCCGTCTGAGCTTTCTGAAGTGAAGAATGACGATAGAGGACACCACGTACGATACGCCGTGACTGCGGCAACACCAAGGGTAGCTGCCTCATCAATGCTCACGCCTTCGGGCACCCGGGCACAATGCTTGGTCGGGACCACAATGTACTCGCCGGTAGTACCATGTTGCTGGAAGTCGAGATGGCCAAACACAAGATCACCAACGGCAAAGTCATCTACCGTCGGAGTGCTTTGGACAACGCGGCCACAAAAGTCAAGACCTGGAGTGGCCTGCATACCAGTGACGGCACGTGAGACGATGCCTAACTCGGGAACTTTGTAATCGACCGGGTTGAGGCTAGCTGACAGGACTCGCACAAGCAGCACTGAATCGCGAGCGCCGATATAGGGTGCCAGTGAAGGGACAGGGACATTTTGGTTGAGGACGAGGTTCTTCTCAATGCCGCCAGCAGTGGACGAGTATTGCCATGCTTTCATGGTTCGAGGGATCGATATAGAAGTCATCATGTAGTCGGCAGTTGTGCTAGTGACTGATGCTGCGATTATATAAAGATTCTGCTCAAACCGTCAAGCACTGTGCGGTTATATCGATAGTCGATATTTTGTTGTCAATACGAACTATTGTACTCCACTATTGCTATAGAAACTGGATGTACGTATTACGGGCGCCAGTTCTTCTGTGCTGGGAGGGGTGTTGCGAAGGGGCACAAGATGTGGAAGCCCGGGGTCAAAGAATAATGTGGGTTTGTCGAGCAATGCCCAATGCCCCAGATCGCGCCACCACAGGGCTGAACGCCCCGGCTGATTTCGAGTACTACCCTAACCCTGTCGAACCAATAGTGGACGTACTGAGAACGCAATGATCTTTTAAGTCCAAAACAACGGCGCTCCTCTAGCAACTTAGAGTTTGCCCAAGAATAAAGATTTCAGCCTTTAACATCGATAATCGAGATATGCATTCACTATTCACCCTTCGAAGATATTACAAGTTCCATTGCATCGTATTCCATTCGTGTCTCATTCATTCACGACGTGGCAACGATCCTTTTTGGAAGTGAGACTTGCCCTCTAAAACCTCCAGTGCCCACTCAAGTGATCATCTACGATCCAAAGTCTAAATTTCAAGAGCCACGGTTTTGCTATGGGTCAAGTAGCGAGGTGGTAAGTGCCATACCAACTGGGGACAAGGGCCCACTGATGCCGATCCTCGCCCACTGGGGCGGGCCTCTGGATGCGACTGGATCAGGGGATTTGCCGCTACCCAGGTCCAGATCATCGGAGCCATCCACGTAGGACTTTGATCTTGTCCACAAACGCCGAACCAGTTGCAGAAGAGCAATGAAAATGTTGAGCGTCGATCTGCGGATTCCAGTACAAGGGAGAACATTTGTACTTTTCTTCGATGGACAATGGACATTGCGACGGAGACTGCGCTCTACACTCGTCAATAACCAGGTAGCTAAATACTGAAGCATCCTGCACAGGATACTTTCTGACGGCCCTCCGGCGTCTACATCTCCTCAAAGTTCAGGCTTGTCACGGTTCATTTCTAACTGGAGTTACGGGGTGTTCTAGGCATTGGTGCCCCTCGTAATCCGTTCAAACTCCGGCAACGAGGAGTCTTCACCCCAAAACATGCTGGTCGTAATCCACCTGTCTCGATTGTGAGGCTAGTCGACATGGAACCCTCCACAAAGCTTCCTAGGTTTCCCAGAGATAAGGCTCCCAAGATGCTGGCTGATGTTGGAGACAGCTGACAGGGCAGCCCTCGAATGAGCGGGTCCAATATGAGGACTCGTCGACTTCGCAATGGTTCACCCCTGTGAACCTCCCCGGAGAGCGCGTCCAATCCGCGAGGTAATATCCCCGCATCCCCTAGAGTCAAAACCTGCTGTCCGTTCCATATTCTCGCTGAATTTGAGATCATACTCGCCTTCAAAATGCATGCAAATGCGCATGCTTTGCTCTTTGAAATTCCTCGTCGGCTTCAGTTCTCCTGACAAAACCTGCTTCCCACACCCTCGGTGAGCAGTGAACCTTGCTTACAGTTGTCATTCTGCCGGCCGGGATTCAGACTGCGATCCACAACCAGTCTGTTGTGGCTGGGGACTCGACCAAACTCAAAGGCGATCGCTCTTCTGACAGCATACTTACATACCTCGGGACATCTTTTCAGCAGCCGCCCACGACGATGGGAACAGTTGAGGGCTCACGCGCCCCTGCGGTCGTCGGTGTTACTACAGCAGCTCTTGTCATCTCCTTGATCACTACTACCTTGCGTTGTTTTGTCCGTATCTGCCTGGTCAAAGCATTTGGCTCAGATGACTGGCTCATGGTAGGCGCCACGGTACGTTATAGAGTTTGCATTCTTTGTCCGTGCTCCTCGGTTTCTTTCATTCAATCACCTCGTGTAATATTGACTTTTATACAGGTTTCCTTCATCCTGTACAGCAGCTTTTCTCTCGCTGGTGTCAGATATGGCACGGGACAACATATGCAAAACCTCCAACCAGAAGATGCCTCGAAAGCTCTGAAGGTGAGTTACAACCAGACTAGCACCCTTGCTCCATCGCGGGAAGTACAGAGCTTCGCTGACAGGGATGTGGGTTGGCCACAGTGGTGGTGGCTCTGCTACCTGACATACTCAGCCACGATGTTGCTGGCTAAATTGTCCATCGCCTGGTTTTTGCTGCGGGTAGCTGTCAAGCCTGTGCACAAATGGATCATCTACATAGGCATGACGCTGACCGTGGTAGGCTCCATGGCCTTTTTCTTTGCTTGCATCTTCCAGTGTTGGCCCGTCAGCTACTTCTGGGACCGATCGCAAGAGGGCAGCTGCACAGAGAACGGCGTTGTTCTCGCCCTTTCATACGTCTTCAGCACCATTAACATTGTCAGTGACTTTATCTTCGCGCTACTCCCCGCCTGGATTGTCTCGCATCTCAACATGAAGCTCAAGACAAAGGTTGCCCTGATCGGCCTAATGGGCATGGGTTGCGTGTAAGTGTTCTCTCTGCGCTAATGCAGGACCCATCAGATATCCTTTGCGGTGTGCCCCCGAGGCGACTAACCCCATTATTTTTTTTTCCCAATACAGAGCTAGTGCAGCTGTCATTGTCCGTATCCCATACATGAAAAATATCGCAAGCGATGACTTCCTGTACGATACTGCATATATCGCCGTCTGGTCCGCCGTTGAGGAATGTCTGAGTATCACCGCCGGAGGCCTGGCTACTCTGCAGCCTTTGATAAAACTGATTGGGTACAAGCTCGGTATGACCAGCCACCCTATGGTCCCTGGTACTGATGGTGTAAGTACCCGATACGGCCACATAGGGGTGAACGGCACCATTTCGGTCCGCAGGTCTTTCACGAGGAAAACAGAAGTCTTCATGCCACATATCCATGACATCCAGCATGAGGAAGGAGCTCTCAAGCTGCAGCCTGGAATGTCCACTTACACGGCCATGTGCTACAACACAAGTCAGGAGGAGCTTCGGGATGATGGGAATACCTCTGATGGAATAGATTCTGTCCGGACGTAACAATACCTCAAACATCTATAGAGCCGTATTGAACTTGATATATATTACTTTTGTCAGGGCTTTCCTCGCACTCATGCCCGTGCATTTTCAGCGTTGATATCGTTGATTCCTCGGTGCTGGATGAGTGCATGTGCATCTTGTGGGTGCAACCGTAGGGTGTCGCTATCTGATGGACGGGTGTCGCTTCTCCGTATTGGAAGTCATCTTCGGTGTCTCTTTTCCAGTCAAGATCAATCCTTGCACACGCTTCCCGGCCGAAGTCATTCTCCGCCAGGCCTCTCAGTTTAGCGCAACATTTCGCTCTGAGTCAGAGCAACAGGCCTGCGCAGCTTCCACGAAGAATTGTCAGGATTCGACGGCCTATCGGAGGTCATTGAGAAAGCAAAAGTTGCCATGGGAATTGGGCCTCACAGAACAGCTTTCTCTAAGGGCATTCTCCGAGTTGGAACACAGTTTCAGATGGCCCGCTTCTAACCATGATCGATCTGCCGGAGTTGATCCATCCAGACAAGAAGCCCAATCCAGCTACGAAGCCGAGCTAGTTAAAGAGCTCGTCGATTTGTACACAAGAGAGGTGATCATCATTCTCGCCGTTGTCTTCGCCAAAAACGACTTTGTCAACCAAGTCGTCGTGAGTCTTCCTCGAGATGCGGACAAAAACAGTAGCCGACTTTTAGGCGTGTCACCAAGTTTGATACTCAGCATCCAAAATCCGAAAGCGAGAGCTTGTAATGCATCTCTGATTTTTAAAACTGCCCGGTCGAGTTTCGTCATAGATGGCACGTTGTGAAAAACATGAATCCCAGAAGGGCTCTTGGACCCTTGCTGAGCGAGACGCACAATAAGTTATATTTTCTTTCCTGGAGTTTATGCCCAGCTTCCACGCTCGTCCCTAGAAATCGATAAGCCTTTGGGTCATCTAAGCAGAGTCCTGCTGAACCAGATCGCGAATAAACTTCCTAGTATGATGGAGATGTTCGACAAGCACGAGTCCTGCCACTTGCAGCTTGAAGCGCCGGGGACTCGACGCGCAGCCTTTGAAGAAAAACGCCATTACCTACCCCAGCTCAGCCATGTCTTCCAGGCCCTCTTTCAAAACAGTTCCTGGATCGTGCATGCAGAGAATTCGATTGAACGATGAATGCTTGTACATACACAAATAACATATCACACAGACACTAGCACTAGTTCGAAACGCAGCGCTAAATTGCATAAGAACACAAGCCACTTTCTCACTTCTAACAACGCATATCTGCATGGGACCTTTGCAGATTTTTTATTTACACGACCACATTGCACTAAGAAAACAAAGGGAGTCTAGTTGACGTCGCCTTCACAATTGTCCTCTCATAGTGAACCGGAAAAGAACCTCCATTACACAGCTCGGATTTCTTTGTTCACGTTCACGTTTGTCCTCCACGCAATTCAGCCCCCGTACCTGCCTTTGTTGAAAAAACATGCTTGCCGAGTCCAGCAAAAGTCTTCTTTGTCCTCAACCGTGACCAAGAGCTCCTTGTGAGGCAGAACAACATGAACACCTTTGCCCATCAAACTAATACTTCTTCAAACAACAACCACCATACGTTGGGGGTTACAATTCTTCCCTCCATAGCACTACATACAACTTATTTTACGATGGACAGTCAACATCAACTAATCAAACTTGCCCCGTATTACGCACCAACGCCGACTCCCAGTTGGCAGAAAACACGGAGACTCTATCGTCACGGGTTCCTGAGCAACCGTTGGGGCCTTCAACGACATCATTTTGCTAGAACCTCATCAATGCTTACGCATCAGACATTCATACCGTTCAATGAAACATTGAGCATCCTTCCCAGCCATCGAGAAGAATTAGTCATGTCCCATGCTGCATCAGGACGGGACATGAGATTAGCATTGAACCCGGACATCAACCTGCTTAGGTATGATATCCATAGCGTTGCACAAAGTGTGCATAATCTTTCAGCGTCTGTGAATGACATGTCCCGAAACATTGCCAAAGGGTTCGACGAACTAGAAACATTATTACGTGATCACGGGATCACAGGCAAGCAGTTTGATCGCATGCAAGATTTCCATAGCAGGGAAAAGGCTGATCTGGAAGTAAAACTCCTTCAACTACTCAATGGGTTACAAAAAGAAAAGGAAGAGCATGGGGCAAAAGTGGATGGCTTGGGATCAGACTTAACCATCGCAAACTTGAATGTAGCAGCAGCCGATCAAAGCCTCGCAGAGCTTAAGAGAGACTTAGTTTCAGAGACTCATCGCGCGGATTATTGGAAAAAGTGGTATCCTACACAACTTGACGGTTCAGAAAACCCGGATGCGGTTATTACAGAGGCCTTCCTTGACCTCAGGGGGGCCATCCTCGAATTCTGCAGAAACCCTACACTTCAGCTGAGAACACTATCGGGTATTGAGGCAGGTGTTTTCTGCGAGCCAGCAACCTGGAATCAAGCAAATATACATCAAAAGAGGAGACGTGTCATGGGAAAGATATTTCATTTATTGTATAGACACATCTTGCGGCCCGGTCTTCGTATTTTCGGACTCCAGGCTTTCATTAAGAGCGGCGAGAATCAGTGGATATCTGGTGTTGAAGCACAACTGAGAGCACTTGAAAGGGACATGGAAGCGAAAGGTAAGTCTCATGTTTGCCCCTTGATTGACAACAGCATCTCTGACTAGATTGTTTTCGAAACAGTTGACAGTGATAAGCTCGGTGCTTGGGTAGCAGCCACCATTGAGACAACCGCTCCTCTTCGGGACATCTCTCAAAATGTCGAAGGAATTAGAGATGCTATTTTCGAGATGCTATCGCCTCTATTAAAATCAGCCCCCACTCTGGAAAAGGACAAGGTCAAGAAACAGATCCTGGCCATATGCGAGAAAGCTGTATACCTGAAACTTGCTATGAGAAGATACCCTGGAAATTACAAGATAGAGGTTCCTTCACGGGATGTTAGAGCATGGGGAGAGGCTGGCTGTGACAAGGAGACAAGAGATCTAAAACCAGTTGCATGGTTGCAGGTCATTGACCACGAGTTCAGTTCAATTGACAAGATCAGAGGAGATGCAAGCACTGGTACCAAAAAACGTGGCGATGTTGCTTACATCTCATTTGGGGCTCTCACTAAGTTTGATAAAGAGCCTAACGGTCGAAAACACAAAGTCGTCTTGGAAAAGGGATGGGTTATTGCACGAGGTCATGCTGGGCAACGAAGGCACACCTCTTCGATGGTAACAGAACGTGACCGATACTGAGCTAGAATAGTGAATATGATGCATGACATTAAGGCCATCAAATGAGACAACTGTAATTGAGGAAAACAACTGCCTTGAACTCATATCAACATACAGAGCCTGCAAGCTGAGCTGTGCAGCCAGTAAATCAAAAGTGGACAACTCCAGCTCACTACATCACAGCTGTGCTTTATTTCCCACACACCCAAGGGTGTAGCAGATGGGTGTATTTCGTCTGCAAATCGAATTCAATATAAAGAAGCCTGTTACGGTCTAACTCGCATGCCATATGATCAGTAGGGTTTTCTCAGTAAAGTATACCTGTCTGAATCCCTTGATCACTTGTTAACCATCATTCTTTTTGATATCGCATCCATAGTTCGGCTAACGCCTCATGACATTATCGATGAGCTGCTTGCTTGCTCTGAACTGTTGGACCAGTTGGTGCACTTTGTCGTTCATGCCCTCGCTTTTCCGGGATTGTTGTAAGGTAGTATCCAGCTCCTTGCACGCCACCCCTGAATGCCCTAGAGCTTTATGATCGAAGCAGATCTGTTAGCCGCACGATGTCACAAGGACACGGCAGTCCAGGAGAAAAGATATCTCTGACAGCCAACATAAGGAACACCGGTGACACAAGAGCTGAGAAGGGTAAAAGACATTCGATTGGTAGAGCCCTGGACTTATAAGGAGATGCCAAGAATGAGTCTGATAACGTTGCTACGATGAGGAAAATTCTGAAGATTTTAGGAGACCGTGAGGTACTCACAAGGGCAGAGGGATTTTATAAAGGGAGCTACTTGGACACGATGAAGGATTTCTCTTGGTCTTCCTCTCTCCAACACAAGAACACTGAGGACCAATAAAGTTTATTATACGTAGAAATTGACTTCGTTGTGCACCCCACAATGTCAGTGGCCATTATCTAGCCCATTTGACCCATTATTGATCCCTGCCTGCACCAGACTAAGTCACCTGTTACACACAAAGTAGATTTTACGATTGGAACCTGCGCCCCCTCCATGTATTCGCCCGTTACCATAGCCAGAGCAGCACTTGAACAACATCCAACATCAGTGTTGGTTGCTCTCTGTTAGAAACGACTTGATAGCTTGCCCAGACGAAGTCCTGTTGCTTCTGAGAAAAATCAGGCCCGCACAGAAACCTTCATGCTGGTGTCAGGTTTTTGCACAGACATAACGTTGGATCGATTCATGTGTCATGATTCTATCATGCTTCAGGCATAAAACATCAGCGGAAAGAAACCTCGAATCCATGCGAGAACGAAACGCTTTGGAAAGGCAGTCAACACTAGTTTTGGGTGTTCACAACCATGACTGAGGGGGCTGTCAGAAAAAGAGTAAGAATTCATCTGCTACCAGCAGATGACACACTCTTTCCTGAACCTCATGATTGTTGAGTTAGTGGGGGAAGCTCGATATGGTAGACATCATGAAGGAAACAGGGGTAGTAGAGGTGAAACCATAAAGCACAAGATAGAATGATTGAATATAACATCCCCAACCGCTGTTTTAGTTGCAAATGCATTCCTATTAACCGTTGCATTTTGATTTTGCAATGTCCCGCATCTGGAGTAATTGACCGTGGAGTGATGTTTGGTTATCACAACCTCCCAAGCAAACAGTGAGATCCTTCACCAATATGGTCACCTTTACAGTCCTTCATCCGCAGACAGCTGCATTGGGGAGTGGCCTACCGGCCCGTTGCGATTACCGATACACCTCGTTTCTAGTAAGGTTAAAACAACGGAACGAACGACAAGGGACCAGGTTAGAACACCTTGAAAATGAATGGTGTGAGTAGTTTCATATCCAATGGTCAATTTGAGTGGAATGCATACACATATCCATGCAGGCTGGCCCGAGTCAATTTCACCACACACCCGAAATCCCCCGAGTTCCACCATTCCCCTTTCCTCCCAAGTCAGCGCCCCTTTCTTACTCAGTTGCCTTTCTGTCTATCCAGCTCGGTATGTGTGATGAAATGCTTGCCATTTCGATTATTCTAGGCCGGATCGTCCTCGCCATATCCTAATGCTCTTCGAAGGCGAATGAACAGGTCATGGTCAACATCACTGCTCTCAACTTCTCGTGTATGGTTTTGAAGGTCGTTGACCTCTCTAGATGCCTTTGACTCAGGCATCATTGTGTTTTTCTCAACGCAGTTCGACTGATCAAGTGATTGATCGTACTGATGCGAAAAAATTCCAGAACCTGATGGCAACAGCAAGGACAATGAGGGGTCTGCCAGTCCTGTAAGATTACATCCCAGCAACGTAACTTGATGTTGCCACTCATTTCCAAATTCGAGCCAGTTTGGTTGATCATACATCTCCTGAGCCCTGAAGCCAGTAGATGATTGATCATGATCCAGGACTTTGATGCGTTTAATTGGTGGCTCTTCAGTATGCTGACATCGCTGTTGACTGTCCCCTTTACGCTTCGTGGCCGGCCTGAGTTCACTGCTAAGACCCTCTGTTGTTGTCTGGGCGCGTAGTTGAGCTCTCTCCTTGACTGTTCTGATCAACACCTCGAGAATTTCTTTGTTGTGTCTTGTCTGCATGGCAATCTCACTTATTTTTTCTTCAGGTACCTCCGAGTCAGTTCCCTGACGTTTTTTGGTGATTGCCCTGAGCTTGATGTTTCGCGCATCGTTTAGTCCTTTGTTGACTACCTTCGTCTAGTTTTGTCTCGTTGTTAGAGATTATTGTTCATTTATGATGTGCTGAAATCCCTTGTGTGCTAAGGTCCGAAGTTTTCAGAGAAATGAATGAATGGCTTACTCGCAGTTCATGGATTGGAGCCGCAACCAGACGGTTTAGAAAGTTCCCGGCCATCAAGCTGTGGACGATCGACTTGGATATCTAAGCAGATGTTTTGCCGTGAATGTTACTTAGCATGTAGTCTATATACCACAAGCTTGAAATCACACTGGGACGTATGAACTCACTCTGCAGCCCTCTTTCACAAACTCAAACCTCTCCTAGAAAGTTCCGAGTTTCTCATACTGCCACGAACTTGTCCACATTGGGATTCCTACAACCCCATCTTGCGCATTTCGGATAGAAAACTAAAAAATCACGTTAGCGATGTTCTCTATCTTACTTCTCTCTCTTTGTCTGAGAGAAGAAATAGAATCAAAGTCATGGAGGCTCCTACTAGCAGATCCCATGCCAATAATTCCACCTCAAGATTGCTAAGTGCCTTCACTCGTTTTGCATGTACGGTTTCTCCAGCCTGGAGTCCCGTACATTCCTCAGCATCTCCGTTAATCGTCTTTCCACTGCCGTCTCGGATGCAGTCGATAGCATCAGAGAAGTCCAAAATCGATTCGAAAAGTTCCCTAACTAGCTCCCTTTGTGTTTGCTTGTCTTCCGGGAAATCTTTGCATACAGGGACGCAAGTTTTTCCCCGTTTATCATTCATTGATTTGTATTTCCTTGCAAGTTCTTGGTAATGGTTGAAGTCCCTGACTATTCCTGACCAAACGTGATCTTTCTGCTTGAGAAGTTCTATGATGTTCGATTCTTGTTTCTCCGTGGTGCATGCTTCTGCGGCCCCCGAGATTCTGTTTTGCAGCTCTTCGTTACAGATGCCAGTATCCTGCAACGGCTCAACAGTGTCTTTTTCAAGGTGACGCTCATCGGGTAGCGCTTGTCCCAGCTCTAGAAGTTGGATTGCCTCGACCTGAGTAGGATACTTGGTAGATGGGGCTTCCATGTCCACAGAATACCTGTAAACTTGCGAGTCGAACCACAACGTCAGGTCCTGGCTGGAAATTACAGTTTGCCAATCATGATCTGCTGACATGATGTGGGATAGAAAGAAGGCCTTAGAGTTTAGTGTTTATTAGCTTCTAAGGATGATGCGTCAGGCCGCTTTCATATAGCCAATAATCGTACATGGGTTATGTGGGGACAATATAGAACAGAAGTGAGAGTCACTCACCAATGAACGTAGTGCTCTGTATTTGACTTAAACAGTCCAAGACCCAGTCTATCTTGCTCAAGATGTCGTTTCGATCAATGGCTCATTTAAGGGAGAGTTTGGTTGGGCACCTGGTAGAGATCTGCTCCTTCATTATAGGAAAAGCTTATCTGGTACTGGAATCCAGGATGTCGTGGGGTTTGCATATGAATTCTACTCGCCGAGGAAGATGAGTGGGCTTAAGACAAACAAGAGTCAATTTGGACAGGATGTAAACCATTACAGAGAACAATGATACTAAGACGAGAATGAAGTCATTCATTCCAATACATATGCAGTATGAGAGAGATTAACTGCAGATTCTTGGTATTGAACCGAAGAGGAAGAAACAGGAAGGTGCAGTTATACGCTCCGGCTCAATGTGTCATCTAGTGAACTAACATGAATCACAAGGTGCTCTACCTCAGCCAAGACGAACTCCATTTCTTGAAAGAGTCTGTAATAATGTTAACCTCTACTTCCTGGACCCATCAAATAGTAGATGTTCATAATATACAGAGCTAAGGTTGACTAATATCTACCAAAACATTGAAATCTTGTGCTTTCTTTCTTGATGTGCCTTAGTGTTAAAAGACATAACATCTCTATGAAAAGGCATCAAGATATACTTAGGTATCACAGCTAAACTCTAACATATCATAAGCAGGCCTGATGAAATCTCATCTTTTGGTTATGAATGGGCTGTTACAGATAAGGTTGGACTTGCTGGTGCGAAGAAGAGTGAATAGATATTTCATTAAACAAATTAACTCAATGACACAAAGGATCACAGTATTTGGGATGGACTCAATGGGAAGAGTCTTTCACACATCATTACCACTTCAAGCACGCCTTTTCAAAGGGTGTTGCGTGATTTCATACCTTATCAAACCGACTATTTTTTTCACTCCAAATCATTTTGTTGAAATCTTTGTAATCTGAACAAAGATGAAAGAAATAGTTGCATCTCAAACTTCTTTTCAAAATTTATAGCAAAAGGTTTCTCTACAGTTATCAAGCATTCATAATACTAAGACAAGTTCTCCAAAATGGAGCATCTAGAAGTCTATTGTGGCTTCACTCAAAGACCGGAGGAAGAAAACCGTGATAGCTTAGAGAGAAAAAAAGAAAAAGCAAACCTACCATTTACCTAACCTTTGACAAGATCCCTTGCATATTGCACCCACCTATACATGAAACATGATGCATATTCTCCATGGGTCTTGATTACACCTTCGCATCTTAACACTGTAATTATGTGCTCCTATTTATGCATCAGCTCTATAAATTGGTGATTCCTTGAGGTACTTGACATACTGCGCTTGTACAAACAATTCTGACCAATCAGCATTAACACTGATGGGACTTTCTTGGAAAGGCTAAGGTGAAGCGGCCCGCACTGGAATGCCTGTACAAGATACGGTTGACTACATTACAAGCAGTGTCGCTCACACACACAAAACAGAAGTAGCCCAAGTTGAGGTGATACTCTGCTGCGGACTGTGAGTGAGTACAGCAAAAGGTTGTTTAGACCAAATGTGTTATCGATGAGGAACTGTCTAAGAACTGCTAACAAACAACTGATGCCCCTTGAACAAAAAAAATTCAAACATCTGAAATCCACCATGTAGTTCCTATAATTAATGTCTGCTCCAATCTTTGCTCAGTGGGACATGGGGCTGAGGCAGCGTTCATAAGCAAGGCCAAAGTATGGTCTTTTGTAAACCCCCTGCTTGTGGTTGGTACCCGGGTACACGTTGATGTTCAGGATCCAGTTGCCTCAGGTAGCAATTTCTATCCGTATCTCAGGGACATCAGTGCTGGGAAACATCAAACAAATGACAAAATATTGCAGAAGGCCGATGATCCTGCCACGTAGGAGTAAGCGTCTTGAGAATATAAAACTTGGGTACAAGGGAAATAGTCACTAATGTAAATGGAGGCTACTTTAGACCCCTCGTCAGTTTGTCCTTGTGAGCCAAGACATTCCACCTCCTTCGGTGGTGGAGAAGTTGGGATCCACGGAGGATGTTGCAAAAATATCTGAGGTTGGCATCCATCATCATTCCCGCTATCCCGGGATTCATGCTACTTAAGGAAACAGATCCTACTGATGCCTTCTCTCCTCTTTGCCATGCACACTTGGCAAGAAAAGGCTAGTATCAACATCTTCAATACATGGAATAATCACACAAGCTCACGATCATCCTTGTCATTACAGATCCACAATCATGGCTCTATCCGCAACCAAGACTGTACCTACAGGGCTGTTCAGTAAACAGCCTGAAGACCTTTCTGCTCTCTATCCCATCATTGACAAGGTGCGCTGGTGCCAGCAGCTCATTGGCTTGGCCACTTTCCGCTTGCTCGCCCGTGCCTATAATGCCACCACCACACTCGCAATGGCTTGCTTGTGGCTGAGCAAAACCATTGTCTGGAGGTCTTTCATCTCCTTCCAGAATCTGGTCTCAAGAACCCTGGAACTTATAGGGAGGGTTTCCTGGGTACTGTGGGACTGCAAACAGTCAAAACGACTCCGCAAACGGCTCGAGTTTGAGTTCTTTGCTCTCCTACTTGGGCCCAGTGGAAATGCCTTGATTTTGACGCTCTTCTGGCCCGGGTGGTACATCCTAGCCTTCTTGTGTTGGATAATCCGTCAGTTTTCTGAGTGAGCAGAATAAGTAGTAAGTAAAGCCGAATTATTGCCAAAGCACAATGCACACTGCTCACATCTTTTTGGTCAGTGATTGACTAATAATCTCACATTGTCTAACAGCTTGCTGGAGTTGGCAATCCACTAAATGGTACCAAGAAAGTGCCATAAGAAACCCAGCCAAACATCCTATATGGGCTCTCATTTTGCGAAAAAGAATGCGTTCCCGCCAGGGTCCCGCCGAATCTCCTTGGAATAGTCCTTTTCGGGGTCGAATTCTTGCCATACACTCGCCGGGTAGATGTGTTTATTACGCTGATACCACCGTCGATCAACCACTTTGGTAAAAGTCGGGTCATCTGATGCCCCTTCGAGCTGCGAGATATCAACCTCCTCGCTGTTGATGCCGCCTGCACTTGTATTGTCTAAACCTGAGACTGAGGCTGGAGCTTCGGTGCTGTAATTGAAGAGGCGTTGATTACCAGGACCCACGGTTTTGTTAATAATGAAAAAATAGAAGTCGTAGTGCTATACAAATGCCCAGTCAGCTATGTTGTTATGCTTGCAACACGTGTAGAACCATGCTTGCTGTCACTTACATGGGGTATGATCAGGCTTCCTCGGACAAGCATCAAATCGTCAACGCTAACACGGGCCCAGGCTCGTCGGGCATTCGCCATCTTGTCCGCGCCCACGCCTAACTTTGCACCCACCTTACGGCTCTTGTCCAGGAACAGCCAAACATGGTCTCCCTTTTTGACCCTAACAATGCCCCCCGGAATGTTCGTCCCGTCGTAAAACACGAAGGGAATGGCGATCTCGGTAGCCTTGACAGCAGCTTGTATTTGCAAGAACTCCTTGCGCAGGGCTTCCCGTTCAGCAGCTTCTCGGCGAAGTGCTGCCTTTGTTAACGGACGCGGCACAATACCGACAGATGTATTTGCTGTGATCTTGGACGTTGACTTCTCGTTTTTATCCTTTTCTTTGTGCTCGCCGACGGCAGCATCGACTGTGTTACCCGAGGATTCGTTGGCAGTGCCATCAAGTTGGGTTCGATCCTCAAATTTGGGTTTCTTGACAGTCGTTTTGGTGGCAACAGTGTCAGATCCATCTCCGCCATCTTCGTCATCTCCAAACGAGATCAGGGCCCTGGTACGCTTCTTCTTCTTTGGGGGCCGTTCTCGGTCGCCATTGATACTGTCACTTGCATTGCTTGGAGTCGCAGTTAAAGAGCGGTCAGGGGTCGCAATGCCAGAGCGCGCAGAGAGAGCCTCACGCGCCTCGCGCTCTTGCTGTTCGAGAACCTCGGCGCGCCGCTTGCGGAAGTCTGACAAGGCAACAAGGCCGACCGTGTTTGTCGAGAGTAGTTCGTGCGTAGTTCTATTTTGTGGGGTAAATCGAGAGACTTGCTCCGACATCCTCAATTAAGTGCAAAAGACGTTGGGTGAGTGTTGCTGTCACTGTTGGCTGAATGGACATGGATACCGCAATACGACAACAGTAACTTGCACAGCGCGGTCGCAGGTGCCCATGTCAAAGGGTAGCGTAATGTTACGTAAAACAAAGCGTATTGATACGGGGCCATATGATATATTTTGCTAGCGTCTTGGCGAGTTCTGCAGCTCTCTGGGACACTTCTGGGGGAAAATCCTGTCAGGGAGCTAACAAAACAAACCGTAGCACATCTTGTACGTATATGTAATCCGCAGCTTCAGCCCTCCTAGTCTACAGGTTGGTCAAGGTTGGCTGGCGGGATGCAGTCCGACGGGACGTCATAAAAGCGGGTCACAGGGACCAAAAAAGCATGGATGTGGCGACCTGAACCTCCTCTGCGATGTCTTGTGTACTTAACCAACTTTAACTTGCTGTAGGCAGACTGGTAGCTTTTTCGTTCGGTGTTGGCCGACATGCACAGGTAGCCAAATCTGTAGACAGAATCCGTGAAGTATATTGATATTCATCCAAGGTCCTTGAGTTTTCCCCGAAGATAGCCACCCAAACTCTCAAAGAGGGCAAAGTCATGACCTTCTCTCCATAGCAAAGTGACGCATGCCTCGCTCCTACAGACCAGTACCTCAATTCCAAAACCAAGCCGACATTCTTCCGGCTTAGCTGCCGAAGCGCTGCATTGTTTTGACGTATCCTCTCTTGCATGCTGCTCATGCAACTTTTTCCTCCTCCAAGCTCTCCCCCAAACATTTTCTCTCGCCCTCCCAAAGCCTCTCAAGGACTCGGGCTCCCAGGACCACGAAAGAAGTTCTAAAGAGCCTAGAACTTCTTGAATCCTGGTAACTACCCGCCCGATCGACCGGTCGGTGCTTGAGACCAACAGCTTTGCGGTTACAGGAGGGGGAAGCAGTTTCCTACCAGCACTAGACTTCATGCCACGTGCTGCATTCTCTGCGGGACGCATCGGCCCAAAACTCCATCCTAGGGCCCATCGCCGCGTCTTTGTCCCCTGTATAAACTCAGTCACCGCATAATTGTCAATGCCATGTGCGCGCAACTTCTCAACAAGAATCTCGAGGCTGCTGAGCTTCCCAAGCATCGAGGTGTACCAGGAAACACGCTCTCGTAAAATGAGTGACTCGCTGAGAAGCCTGCAGACATGGGCAACTTCACCACCGTCGCAAACCATCTCAACGCGTGCGCCAGTGCAAGCTGACATGGGTGGCCGCGATTTTCTTTTAGCCGACTCCAGCATGTCGTCCTCTGAAGAATAAAATGGCGGGTTCATCATGACAAAGTCAACTGACTCGATCCCAATCTCGCCGATAGGCACCAGCTTATCCTCTGGCTTCCGCTCCAACACTCGAATGCGATCCTGTAGTCTGTTAATTTCGATGTTTTTCCGGGCATATTGTATATTTTTGACATCAATATCTGGAAAATGTCAGCGCTTCGGCTTCTGCTAGAAGCTAAATGTAGAAACCTACCGGTCGCAATAAAGGACCACGGTCGTTGAGCAGTTCCGAGTAGGGGGTAAATACAGCTTGCGCCAGTTCCAACATCTAGGCCACACAGCGGCCGCCCTGGTTGCTCGTATGAGGTTGAGTCCATTAGATCTTTAATCCATAAAATGTAGTTGTGCCTATTCGGAACCTGAAAGCTTAGTTAGACAGGGCCGATTGTGCATTGCAGAACCATGTACGTACTGGAGGGCAAAGTCTATCCCTGGGCAGATCTATCCGCAAGCCAAAGTCAACCTTCAGCAGAGTTTTCGTCAATTGCATCATTGCATCTGGGTCCGTGAAATTTAATCGCCCATTTTGGACGCTCGAACAAATCCAGTCAGTCAGTGACAAGAACATTGAAGGGATTCATGCAAAAACTCAGTCTTACTAGGTAGCAAAGTCAGGATCTTGGACGGCGAGCTTTTTAAAGTCAGGCTCGGACGTATAGAGGTTCCGAAAGTATGCGTCTAGATGAGGGTTAGGCTCCCAGCGCCGGGGAACCGGTCGACAGGGCTCCGCCATATTGGATACGGACTTGCAATCCGGCGAAGTCTGCAAGTCGCTACCAGGCCCCTTACCCGACCAAGAATCCGAAGCATCATCGTCCTGCTTTCTCTTGATCCCAGACGCCATGGTTCAAAGAGTTTTGACATAATCTCATCGAGCTTTTGTTCTTGTCCATCAGCTTCCCTCTCCAGTAATGTCAATGTTTACCTCCTGACTGGTGTCCCGATCTAGGATAGGAACTCTTCCAGACTGGTACCTGTTATGTGTGAGGATGGCAGTTTGCAAGGTCCAATTGACAACTAGGTAAACACATTCAGGGTGATCTGGCAAGTGATACCGAGGAAGGTGAACAGAGTACCTGAGAATTACCCGCAGTATTGCCTCTGCCAAGCTTTGTCACGTGAAACCCATGTGAGAAACTCCCGGTATTTACGGCAATGCTTCCTGCAGTGCACGGAGAAAAGAGCGCTTCCCAAGTGCAACCATACGTGCTCTGATCACTGCCAGTTACATCCACCCATTCTCTCTGTCAGAGGATCGAGGACTGTATTTCTGCGATGAGGATTACTGGTGACGAATGTGCCTTTAAGAAAGTAGCACGTTCGAGCAAGCACTCTTTAAGACAGGCAAGTCTTCAGTGCAATGAGTCACAGCGCTTTATCACTTGTATCTCCTTAGCGCTGGTATACGCACCTCACAACTGGTGCGCTGCTACGGCTACGCAATGTGAGCACAAAGCACGTCATGACTATATGGTATCTCGGTTTTTTGCAGTTTCACCTATTGAAAGACATGGCAACTCCGGCTTGCATGGAGCTGCGTCAGCATATCCTACCCCTGCGCTCGGTACAATGCATCCCCTCAAGCCCTTGCTGCGATGAGGGGTGGATCAAATCAAGTTCCAGGCGGTCAAAAGTCCGTCGCCACTGGCTCAACGCTAAGTTTGTTAATGCTGTTTAACACAACTTGAAGAGTCTAACAAATGGACAACTGCGGAAGGCCGAGTTGGGTGCTACCCTGTACTCAAAAGTCCGGAGGCAGCCCTCTTCCTTTCTCTCACATTCCGGTAGCATATCTTAATACATGTGCGCATCCCTCAGTCAGAAGAACGGGTGCACTGCATAGCACTTCCAGGTGGAGAACTGTAATTATCCAACTATCGTGATCCACGCTCATCTGGCAGGATAACAGAGTCGGCCAGGTGTAGACTCTAGGACGTCCCATATAGCTAGTGTATTGCGCTTTTCCGAGCTGCCGCAGCATCTGCGAGTTGCATCTCTTGGCTGATCATCGGCGACGGTTCAGTCCCTAGTTCTCCAGGCCATCCATCCAGCAATCGCCGATTATGGACTACATGCCGGAGTGTCTATATGCTGGATTCATGACAACTCGTCTTCTTACAGCTGAAGGAAAAACAGAATTATCGATAGAAGGGGGTTTTGGGCTTTCATCAAACGCGCTCTTCAGCCTCGATGGGCTGTTAGTACCTGTAGGCAGCAACAGTTACCTATCCGATCCTCTGCAAGTTCAAGCAAGGGCTGTCATCAAGGAGGGGAAAAGAGGAGGTGTCTCTATCAGTGACTCCCTGCAGTTCTGACCAGGCTGCCAGCATTTAAAAAACCAAACAGCCATCCCATACCTACCAACTTTTCGTTGTGAACTGTTTCTCATCCTCTTTTGGCAATTCCCAATTGCAGCCCTCCCACCCGTAACCTACGCAGCGCTGAAAACAAGGCCAGCTGTCATTCTGGCCAGTTACTGTGCCTTGAGTACAAAATACCTTTTGAGCATTGCTTACGGGTACGTAAACATCGTTCCTTCTGTCAGGCTTGGAAAGCAAGTTATCCCAATCCTCTTAACAATTGCCTCCCCCGCCAGAGATTCTTATATCCTGACTCTTCCACCAACTTCTCTACACAGTTGGCTAATGCATGAGCAGACATCCGGCTGTGCATCACAAAGTGGTCTTGAAAGCGCCGACCGCTGGACTCTACCCAAGGGAGCCGTGGATATCAGTCACAGCCATTCTCAGCTTGGATTCTCCCGATGGTAAGTGATACATAGTTTCCACTCCCCGCTTCCTCAGCTTTCAGCACTACCTGCTTTGATCTCCCAGCCCTTCGACACACGACTTTTAGTTTTGAGCTCTGGACTTGGCTATGTCTGGCAGAAGGAGTAGCGAGGATAGAGCAAACTTACATTGTTGGACTTCCATCCTTAGTCCATTATGTTCTGCTTGATTATCCGCGCACTAGCCACACATATCTACCTCTTGGCCGAGGCAGTTTTCACAGAGTACGCCCGCTAGGCCCCAAGGACGGTTCAGTCTTTGGTCATTCCTGGGCGCTGCTTATAACGCCATTGCTTCGATTGTCTGCTTCGATTATCTATTTTTCCAGGAACTCTCGGTGACTACAACTAACGTGTCCAAGTACCTACCATTAGGAGTAGACTCCGCATTTTCTCTTACCCATTGCCTTGGTGCTTCGAACGACTATGGAGTCGGGGGACACGGCATCAACCGGTGTGCGCGAGAACACTCCTCCTGCTCCAGCAGGCAGCGAGGAATCAAAGGTCCCAACCGACGTCACACAGCCAACGAATGGTGAAACTCAATCGGCAGACCGGACTGATGCTGCCAAGCACTCACCGAAGGAGAAGTGTTCCAAAAAGCGTTTTGCGCAAAAAACCAGGCACAAAAAGCCTAAAACAACAGCTTCTCCTGTTCGATCCTCTTCAGACCTTGAAAATATCGACAGTGAGGACAAAACATCTTCAACCTCAAATTCACGAGAAAACAGTGTTTCTGAGACTGAGACTGTCGAGAGCAAGCGGGTGGCCAAAAAGAGAGACGACTCCCACAAATCGAAGAGCGCCAATGCAAAAAAGCAGAAAAGGTTCTACAAGACTCGAGAGTCGGTGGGATCAGATTCTAACTCTGAGTCGAGCTCTTCAGATAGTGATCAGAGCTCGGAAGATAGAAAGGACCAGAGATCCCAAGAAAATATTATCATGCAGCTACAGCAGCTGAAATCTGTTATCCAGCAACAGCAGCAGCAGCAGCAGCAGGGAAATTCTTATCAGTACTCTGCTGGGGTTCAACACTACGGAGCCACCCTTGCCGACATAGCACAACAACCTGTTAACGAGAACGGCCTGCGCAACAGCTCATCGCGCAGTCACCAAAATGGGCAACCTTCGTCAGGGCTGTTGAACCCGGCCTTGAGTGTCGTAGATACTCTCCTCATGCAGGCCACCCAGCAGCTGATGGAACGGAAGAAACAACAGAAACCCACAAAACTGGATTACAAACGTGTTGATCAAGTGTGGGACAACAGTATTCATAACTACAAGCTACAGGACACGGCGGAACAAGTAGTTGAAAATCATCATGATGAGTTTATCTTCCACGTTCGCCGCACATTCGACTGGGAGGGGAAGTACAAGGCAACATACGTTGACATAAAAAGCAAGCTTCTACGAGAATGTCTCCAAGCTGTTATGGAGAATATCAAGGGGGTCAGCCTAGTTGAAGAGATTCCCAAACTGGATTCTAACATGCTTTTCTTGTAAGTTTCCATTCGAACTGCCCATGGTGCCGTTTCTGGCCTCTACTAACAATGAAATCAAGATATTTAGAGGACTTGAGAGAGTACTTGAAGGGGTTAAAAAAGATTAAGGCAGCAAAATACGATAAGCGTGAGCGCAAGAAGGAACAGAAGAGGACAGAAACCAAGCACAAACATCTTAAGGTTCTTATTACATATCTAGACAAGGACTATGCGGAGGTCAAGAAGAGGTTCGCATACTTTCTTCTTCCGATTTGTTCCCCTTACATGTCCTAGTCAGTTATCATACTAACCCATAACCGCTAGTCTTTATCCCATGTTGGAGAACGGCCTCATCACTTTCGACCTTCTTTGGGCGCTTTGGAAACCAAACACACTCGCATTCACTACGACCTATGGCTCACATGATGAACCACGAGTATTCAAGGTTGAAGTTGCTGAAAAGCACTACGAAATCATGAGGGGGCAATACTATTACATCGATGGCAAGGTATGGAATGCCAAAAAAAATACTAGTACTCCAATCCTGTAAAGCCTAGAGCCCAGATGCATACTAATCCTGAGGAACCAGTATTTCGAGTTTGATGGGAGGCAGTTTGGCTATGGCAGCATGGCAGGGGAGATTGACGAATTCCGGGGGGCACGAAAAATCACGAGTCTCCCATGCTTCCCTTTGAAGTACCACAAGGACGAAGCTCAGCTGCGCAAGGAATTAATCGAGCGCGGGAAGAAGTTCGTCGCCCTGGCTGGAGTTAACTACAAGAGCCACCAGGGGTTGGCATACTACAAGAAGAAGAAATCAATCATCAAGGTCAACATCAACGGGCGCATCATGGTTGATCCTGCTGTCCACCGCCGAATCAACCCGAATTATCCGATTTCTCACGTGAGGCCTAAAGAAAACGAGACCCTCATGGATGGTGAGGACTGTGATGAATCTAGCTGCTGCGGATGTAACCCAGGGGAGGTGGAAAGTCAAATGGTTAAGCATGTGACTAAGCTTGCTAAGGATGACAATGGCAACGCACGAGTTGTGGTTGTTCAAGGGTCGTATGACGATGAGAAGGCCGGTTCAAAAAAAAGCTAGACAAGGTTCCTGCCAAAAACGACGAAAATGCTGCTGCAGGGGACGATATGATGACGAAAAATATCCCAGAATTCAGCGACGAGGAGTACCTCATCGCATCCCCTGTTGTTCTTGGATTCGCCTTTGCTGAGAAGCTCTGGCTGGAGTTTACCGTGTCCGGCGTCAAAGATATCCAATGGAACGAGACAGCTTATGACTCTTTGGTGCTCGAGCCCAAGACCAAGGACATTGTAAAGGTATGAGGAATTGATGGGACTTGTTCTTTCGGCCATGCTGTGTCACTAACCATTCCATCCCGATCTTAGGCACTTGTCGAGTCCCACAAATACCACGCAGCTGAAAGCATTGACGACGTGATTCAAGGGAAAGGCAAGGGCTTGGTGGGTAAGTGTAACAAGTGTTCCCAAAATTGTTCGTGGCCCATCCCCAGGGACTATGGCTGACTTGCAATAACTTAGCTGTCCTCCATGGCCCGCCAGGGACTGGCAAGACACTAACCGCGGAGGGAATTTCAGAACTCCTCAAGTGCCCATTGTATATGATCTCGGCAGGCGAGCTGGGAACAGACTCGCGGTTCCTCGAGAGTGAGCTCCAAAAAATCCTTGACATTTGTCATGCCTGGGGCGCCATCCTTTTACTGGATGAAGCCGATGTTTTCCTGGAGAAGCGAAACATGCATGACATCCACCGTAATGCGCTTGTTAGCATTTTCCTTCGGCAGCTTGAATATTTCCAAGGTATCTTGTTTCTGACAACAAATCGGGTAGAGGTAAGCAAGCCCTAACTAACAATCAACTGGTGGAAACACTCACGACTAACATATCTCTCCCCTATAGACGTTTGATGATGCCTTCCAATCCCGCATCCACATTGCTCTGCGCTATGACAACCTCGATTATCGGGCTAAGAAGGCTATCTTCAAAATATTCATTGAGAGGGTTCGAGTACTCGAAACGCTCAGCATAATGCCCTTCACCGAAGAAGACTACAACCAGCTGGCACGGTATGATTTGAATGGCCGGCAGATTAAAAACACCGTCCGCACAGCTCAAGCTCTAGCAGTCAATAAAGGTGAACCGCTATCCATGAGCCACATTCGGCAAGTTCTTGACGTACAGACCAACTTTGACCGGGACCTCAAGGGAGGGACAGGTTATCAGGATTAATGAGAAGTTATTTCTAGGGTTGCGTTCAATTTTGCTTCCTTTTTGGGGAGCGGCACAATATCTGCATAATCACTTCACAGCAATAGATGCTGTTTTAGATATCCATTACAGGGTCAGTCGTTACCGAAGAGGTGATGGAAGGATAAGGTTTGCAGTTCCTTCACTTAATTTCCCCCTTAACGAGCAGTATGGATGTTAAATGGTGGTATCTTCCAAAGCATTCTGATTGAAATAGTCTGATACACGATCACTTTATTATCTCTTGTATCAACAAGCAAAATCACTCCGCATGTGCTCTAAGTGGTTTGTGGTGCAGCGTCTGAAGACAAAGAGAAATTGACGTCAGTGTGCGGTTTGGCTTTGCTAGGCCTTCAATACAGCGTATGTTTGGTAGTTCGCAATCCGGTTCTATCAAGTTGGGCATGATTTGGTAATCACTTTGCAAAGCTGGTGTTTGTAGCAGCATCGTCTTTGCCGACGGCCTGAAGACGTTTCGAGGCACGTCTCGCTCACCCGGCACGGTGTTTGACATACTTTATTGTAAGTACTGGATATATTATTTTATATTAAATAAACTTGATGTGCATGGTATTTTCTGTGTTCTTTCTGCTATACGATCGCTACCTGCCAGCCTTTAGCAGCTTCAAGAATCAGACACCAAAATAAAGTTTTTTGACTGCCTCAACACCTGTCGGTTGGAATACGGAATACAAACTAAATTACCTACTATTTCAAGCTGCGAAGCCACAGAGATCAAGCTTACACAGCGCACTGTGTGACACATCAGAGTCTGGTGTAAGTACAGGAGCAGCATACCAAGGTTACCTTTTAGATCGTCCAATGAGATTTCATTCTGCGATCTCTCATTTAGAGCTCTGGTTGACATGGTCTGGAACAGTGTGTCATGAGCAATGATATAGTTGGCCCATTATCACACAGTTGGTTGTTCATGTGACTGATGCCCATTCCCAGCTTTTGGTGTCGCATGTGTGTGGCAGGGAGCCAACCCCCTCTTGGCTTTATCTCTGCCCCGCAGTTGTGCGGTCAGCGGCTGCTCAACATTCCGCTTTCCCCCTCCAAAATATTTATCAGAATATCTACCGATGATCTGCACACCACCGAGACAAGTTCAACAAGTGTAGAAGATAAAAGACACACCGTGATGCTTAGCAGATCACATGGCAAGATTCAGCTTGACCAATCTACTTAGATGGAGTCGGCACGCTGGCCTAAGGCATACCCATCATGATGCTTGGTGGGACGAGTCCGGTCACCAACGTGAGTAATCACACTGCTAGGAACCCAATGAATTCTAATCATACATAAGCATCTTAGTGTCATCCAGGATAAAGTATATACAGAGAGATGCTGACATCTGGGTAATGGTCAATCAGTCCTTCCAAGCCATTACGACGAATCTCTTCAATCGGCCATTCCTCCGGCCCTTGTAACTGAAGTTGCGCTTCGCATCCGCCATCTCATCGAGCAGTGTGTCCCCGTCGAGCTCAACACAGAGTTAGTGACGCGTCCACACAGCAAAGTCATTACCCCAAAGGTGATCAACGCTGCCAAAGAAGCTGGTGGCCAGGAGCATGGGGCCTGTGTTGTGTTCTGCTTGTTGATTAACAAGCAGTGGTGGCAGCACCAGGCTTTTCTTGAGCTGTGGGATGCTGGCCTGCATAATCTACGTGCAACTGCTTGCGAGGTCATTGCCAAACAAATGTACAGTGATTCCATGTGCATCTCGTTGCCGAAATTGCCTATACTTTTCTTATGTATGTTTACTGTCCTGAAAGATGCTGACTTAACACGACACCCCAGCATTGAGTCCGAAGAGGACGCTGACTATCTATTGCACTCGGTCCTCCTCAAGAGATATTCGATCATCGTCAATGGCAATCCCACACCGCCGGCTAACGTAATCGAGAAGGCGGTAGACCTCCACGCACTGCTCGTCATCGGCTCGTCTAGCTATCAGAGATGTATCAACTTCCTCTGGCGCGGCTGGGTAGTTCAGAATGAAGACGACCCGTCCACATTCGTATACTACAAAAAGAGGGATGACCCCACGTACATCTCCCATTTCGACCCCAATCGGATGCGCGCACCCGTCTACCAAAATGCGGCGCAAATACTCATATCATTCATCTATCTCGGCCTCTACACAGCCTCCATGAACTCGGTCAACGAGAATGGGGGCATCGACTTTGTCGAGGGCTTGCTCTACGTCTTCACTCTAGGCTTCGTCTGTGACGAGATCACCAAGGTTTGGAAGGCAGGTTACCATATCCTTGGATTTTGGAGTGCCTTTAACGGTGTTTTGTATGGCTTGCTCACTATCAGCCTGGTGCTGCGTTGCATTGCCCTCGGCCACGCAATCGATGACCCAAACGGCTTCCGCCATCATTATACCACCCTCAGCTATGCCTTTCTTGCCGTCAGCGCTCCTATGTTCTGGGCTCGGTTGTTACTCTATCTTGACAGTTTCCGCTTCTTCGGGGTCATGTTGGTGGTACTCAAGGTCATGATGAAGGAGTCAATCATCTTCTTTGCCCTTCTTGCCGTAATCATTGTTGGCTTTTTACAGGCTTTTATCGGACTCGATTACGCTGACGACCAAATGTCCGAGGACATCCGTTTCATCTTCCAATCTATGGCCAATGCTTTGATGCAGTCACCTGATTTTAGTGGGTTTGAGAGGTTCCAACCGCCCTTTGGTTTGATCCTGTACTACTGCTTTACCTTTGTGGTCATGGTGAGTAGTTCTTCCACATATAGCACAACCTCTCTGTCTGTTGTATATACCCTTCTCTTGGTCATGGCTCATAATTAGTGTCGTAGGTCATCCTTCTCAACATCTTGATTGCCTTGTACAACTCGGCCTACACAGATATCTATGAGAACGCTAATGACGAGTATCTCGCCATGTTTGCTCACAAGACCATGAGATTTGTCCGGGCTCCAGACGAAAATGTTTTCATCCCCCCGTTCAACCTTATCGAGATACTCTTCCTGACACTGCCTCTTGAATGGTGGATGGATAAGAAAACATATGAACGTATCAATGATATCGTAATGAACATCATCTACTCGCCATTGTTGCTCGTCTCTGCCTACTTCGAGATGTGTACAGCGAAAGAAATCCAGGAAAATCGTTCTAGAGGTGACGACGATGATAGCACTTTCGAAGAGTGGGAGCAGCTGCAACATGAAGTCGACTTTGAGGCCGACGGTTGGGCAAAGCGCGTAGAAGCTGCAAAAAGCAACCTTGAAGAGGACGCCGCAGTTGTGGAGGTCAGGAAGCTCAAGGAGGAGGTAGAGCAGCTGAAAATGCTGCTCGTATCCCTGCAAATATCCCTGGGCGTAAACCGAAGCGAAACTGAGGGAGAAGGGAACAGCAATCAGTAATGTTATCCAGGTGTTTCTGGTGCGATTTACATTCTTTCAGGGGCCGAAGCCTACAATGCAGTACTTATTTCCAAGCATACATGGCTGCACCGATTACTAATAGCCAGTCATACGTAAAGATGCGTATTAGAGCAACAGAGAATTAGGAATCTGGTAGTTAGCTCATCCCTTATGCCACATAAATTACCCCAGTTACCCACAAGACCAAGAGTGAGATCCCAAATGATGTCGAGAGTTTTTAACCACTTCAACAGACGTACAAAACATCCCCTAGAGAGAGGACAGCAACAGTAGAGGAAGTTCAGCCAAGGAAAGGATCCACGGATCTCGCAAAGTAGAAGACTGGTAACTGCATTGATGCCTCTTGATAACTTTCCTTACCTGCGATGTAACTGAACTGCGGAGACGGAGCAAGTGCCGGTAGTGATACATGTACAAGCCGCCCATATTTACCCTGATATAATCCCATTTCCTTTCCCATATTCCTCCTTTTGCGCCCATTATGATTCATTATGTAGTGTACAAAGCACGAGATCCACCAGAACCTAACTTTGTGGTGGCAAAAGAGAACTTATAAAAGAAAGCGCTTCACGCAATAACAGAGAACAGGGCAGAGAGTAGAATAGGAAACTGAGAAAAACAAAGCCATCACCAATGTCAGACATATGGCATCCGAGAATAATTAGAAGTCATAGAAAAAGAAGCTGCTGCCTGATGTTGTGATCTAGCTGGGAGCACTTTTCATGAAGTCAGCACCATTGGTAAAAGACAGGGGACAGAGGAGGCAGCGAACGAAAACTACAAGGGACACACTTACACTCCACCTCCCATAAAGGCTGCTAGATCATCAAGTTCAAGAAGCTGGCGCTCGAAAGCGGCACACAACTCCATGGCGGTCATGTCAACCTCCGGGGGAGGATGGATGGCCTGGGGAACAGGGCCAGCCGAGGCTGCAGAGGCAGCACCAGGAGAATCTACCTTGACAGGGACTGCAGGAGGAGGGCTGGCAGTAGCCGGAGTAGAGGAGCCAGCCGAGGCGCCGTTGATGGTTGTAATACCAGGGCGCCTAGGAATAGTAACTTCAGCTTCCCGGGATTCAAGGCCCTGCTGAGAACCAGCAGCGCCAGCTTGATCATAATCCATGGTATCAGGGTTGGTCTCGGCCTGGCTCAAGACGTCATCCTTGACCGAAGGTGAGACGTGATGAACGGGCTTGCTGCCCTCGCGAGAATCACGCAGGTCGCGCGAGCCACTATTAACGTCGCGCAGGACCTTGGACATGACATGGAGATGACGCTGCCAGGGGATAACCAGAGGCCATGACTCGGAGCCCTCCTGGCAGAGCCTGAGACTGTCTCGGACAAGGTTGGAGGCAGTGACAGTAGCATCATGAGGGGCAAGACCCTTGAGGGTGAGGTAAGCCACGGTCGATCCCGCAGTGAAGGCGGCGAAAAGCATAAAAATGGGGAAGCAGTGAATGCTGTCTTTATCAGCGCCGAGTTCCAAGGCCAGGAGCGAATGGACAATGCTGTGAGAAGCGGCGAAGATGCGGTCAACAGCCTGAACATGAGAATGGCCAGCCATGCGCCAAGCCTCAAGAGTGAAGCTTTCATCAGTTACAACCTGGAGGATGCGGCGGCGGTTGACGAAGATGGTGGCACAGTTGAGGAGAGAATGGATCATGGCATATGTATAGCCACTACCCATGGTAATATGAAGGTTGATCTGGCCAGGCTTATCGGCCAGATGAGGCGGAAGAGACTGGCGAAGCATATCGATCTCTTGCTCCAACAGTAAACACTGCTCCTCGGAAAAAGTCTCCAAGGTGGTGGTGGTCATCATCTCAACCACATTGCGCCAAGCTTTGGTAGCCAGGACGATGTGGCCAAACTCACCGACTTCACCTAGAGGAGCGGTCGGATCCGGCATGTAAGGCGGCGGGGCACCACTCAGGGTGCGAACATAGACAGGGCTGCCAAAGTTATAATTCATGTCGGTACAAGGCAGGGAGACATCTTTGACATCGTGGGCCGACAGAGCGGGGTGGCGACCAGGACTGCTGGTCAGGAAACAGTCGAGGACGTAGATCAGCCAGAGAGTACGACGGAAGGACTCGTCCTGGAGGAACTGGTCGGGGTCGGCCTGGTGAGGGTTGGTATGGACGACGCGAAACATCTGGGCCATACGGGCAGCCTGGCCAAGGTAGATGTAAGCGCGCACAGCATTGCGGCAGCCCCATTCATGGATGACGAGCAGGCACAAAGATTGGATGTCGGCAAGGCTGGGTTGGTCCAGGCTCTGCATGATCAGACTGATGGTCTTCGCAGCAAAGTGCTCGGCCGCAGCAGTGCCGCCCCCATGGGCGCCGTAGCGGCGGATGATCAAGGGCGAGTGCCTGCATTGTTTTCGAGTCAGAAAATGGCAATCAATTACATAACCGGCCTGTTTCCATCGTGAATGGCCGATATGGCCTACGGCCAGAAAGGAGTTGTGTAACTTACCGGGCTGCGGTGGTAAGGAGGGCATTGACCATAGTGGGGTCAAGGGAGGCATTCTTCAGCTGCTGGAGCGACGACGGCTTGTGGAAGACAACACAGGCCGGGAGCGTTTTGTTGATAACGCGCTCGCATTCTTGCACGAGCTCAGGAGTGAGCCTGTCATGGGGGGGACAAGGGATCAATCAGCTCAGAGCCCTACCAGGCAAATTTGGCAGGCAAACAGATGGAATGGACATGAAAATAAGATAAAATGCATCTAGGTAATGCATTCGGCTGAGACAATCAAGGGGAATGGATGTTGACGAGTATGTGTAGCAGATGGATGTGCGTGAGTGTAGATAGGGATGCAAGGTGGTGGTGTTGTGGATGGGGGGCAGGGCGGGGATGTTGTGGATGCATGCAGCTGTGGCCGGCCGAGAAGCTCGGTCGGAGACGAAGTATAGCAAGAGCCTGGCTCCATGGGGCTCCGTGTTGATCAGGACAGCGATGGCCAAGACAGCCGGAACAATAAAGGGCGGCGGGGACTAGGGGCTTTGTGCACGGGGCAAGGGAATTAAAGCACGGGCCGGTTGGGAAATGAGGGCCGGGCGGAGAAAGATGGGGCTGTGGGTGGTGACTCCGAAGGAAGTGCAAAAAGGAATGCACCCTTTCGGCGCCTGGGCAGGCGATGGGGGCGGGAGCGAAAAAAAAGGCGCTACAAACGGAGCCTCCGGATGAAGAGGGGACGAGGGAGAGTGGGGGGAGACAGCGGCCACATCAGGCACGCGCATCCACCAAAAATTGGAGGGATTCGCAGCCACGCGTACCCTCGTCGGCAGCATCGGGAGGGATCAACCCAAAAAGAAAAATACACATAAAAATAGGAGAGAAAAGCGAAACAAGAATTGGAAAGTAAAGTAAGAAAAAAATCATGACAAATAGTAAAATGCGAAAGGACTTACTTTTCAACAGTGGTTGCGACATGACGCGACACAGCCGACGAGGGCGGCACCTGGCGATCGGCTGAGGTGTTGGCAACAGTCCGATCAGCAGGTAGTGACTCTCTGGCGCGCTGCTGGACGCGTGCAGGCGACACACCATGGCCGCCGTGGCTCATGGACTCGGAAGGAAGATAGCACTCATGCATGCCCTTGGCACAGTTCTTGCAGGGCGCGCGTCCGTTTTCGTAAACGCACTTGGTCTTGCCCTTCCGGCAGCGCACACACGCACCGCCCGCACGAAGGGCAGTTGATCGCACGACCGAGGCCATGGTGGGAGTAGTCGTGGTGGCAGGTGGCGTAGACCGGGGCGGCGATGGTCGACGCCGGTGATGACTTCTGCTCGTTGCTGGCGTGATGATTGATGGGTTGAGGGCCGGCGATCACGACCAGATCGCGGCGCCAAATGGGACAGCGGGATTGCCAGATCGCGGACGTGGAAACGTTGGCTTGAATAGAAAAAGTGTGAGCAGTAGTAGGAGTAGAGTTAAGACGGTGCTGCGCAATCGGAGCGGGCGAGCCAACGGGGCTGCTGACAGCACCGGGGGCGAAGGTCAGAGATGAAAACAAGAATGGAAACGTGAAAAGAAGAGAGCGGGCGGAGATGGGGCCGGACTGCGCGCAAGTTGATCGCCGATGAAAATGGAGTTGGAGTTGAAAAAGTTCGGGAATGCGGATGCGGATGTGGAAATGAAAAGGGAAAGGGGGGAAAAAAAAAGTGGAAGGGAAAGCGCGCGATCGGGATCAGGTCGCGCAGGCCGATCGACGGGTCGGGTCAAATGGTAAATGGCAAATGGTTCAGCGAATACTGAGCGGGGTGCCGCCCGACGAATGACCGAATGGACCGATCACAGGCCGGAGGGGCCAAAAAACAGGCCGTGGGCAGCGCAGTGGGCAATGTCACAGTCCGGAAGTGTTTGCTCCCTGCTCCGCGCTGGCGGGATCGAGGCTGCGCCGACGCAGTGGGTCCTATGTTCTAGCCAGGAGGGAATTAAAGGGGAGGTAGGTCGGTAGGTAGGTAACTACCTAGGATGAAGCAGCTGCCACCTGGAGTGCAGCGGCCGGGGAATTAACAAAACAAAATGCGATTGCGCCGATGGATGGAGGACGGATGGCGACGGGATGGACACGATGGACTACACTGCAGTGGGCGGGCGTGTCCAAACTGTATGTGGTCCACGGGTGCTTAGGTGGTGTGTGCGAGGATGCCACAGCGCTACGGATCCGAAAACTCGTGACCGGTCGGGGGGCGGGGGGTTCGCGACAGGAAAGATAAGAACAATGAGCAGAAAAGGTCAGGACAGGCTGGGAGCGACGGGGACAATATGGGGCCGCGGATTAAAAATGGAGGACCGGGCGGACCTGTGCGGACCTGGGGGAGGGCCAGGAAGCCAGGAAGCCAAGAAGCGAGAGAAAGGAGGCGGCGGCGGCGGTACACTCGAGAAACGAGACACCACAGTCGGGCGGATCGGCTGATGATGCCGGGG
>Ga0065720_1003258_pt1 | contig 37845 bp, 35 predicted proteins | sample Thericmetagenome_FD_59107 | JGI IMG/M metagenome (GOLD analysis project Ga0065720, IMG submission 59107) | Thermophilic microbial communities from the Joint Bioenergy Institute, California, USA of rice/straw/compost enrichment - eDNA_2 v2... | ecosystem: Engineered > Solid waste > Grass >... | reverse complement strand
GGCGCTTCGGCCCGTCCGATCGTCTCCACACGCTCGACAAAGCTTTGCATTTTCCCTTGCGCCCATGCAACTTCTGGTGCATGATTTGCTCTTTCGGGCCGCAAACTCAAGAGTGCAAGCTCCTCGCTCTGATGCCCTCCCATTTGTCGCCACCACCTTAAGGAGGGATTGCTTGAGATCGATGGAATTGACCCCAGGGGTAGATTTTTGCGGCTTCCGGGAGGCGGTTGACAGAGTACAATAGCAATCAATCTTCGGTTGGGTGAAGCGGGAATGGACAAACTCGGTCTTGTTACTTGCTTCTTGTCGCGTGTGATGGAGGTCCTTTGCGCCGCACTGATACTGCCTGCCCTTTCCGCTCAAACCATTTTGCAGTCATCTTCAGGCAGTCCTCGTATATTTAACACGGATCTGGCTGTGCTCGAGGCTGGGGAGACTCGAAATGACCTGCCGTGCTCGGTCACGCCCATGAAGCCAGTGCTCGGCTTTGACCTTCGTTTCCACTCCGGTTACGAAGTGAACGTGCCTCTTCGCGAGCTGGCCGGCAGCGAAAACCTGCTGACCACTCTTTTCCGCGTCACCCCTCAGGACGGATCGGGGGAACCCGTATATTTCATACAGCGGATCCGGGTTCCGGCGATTGTAGAGGATGCCAAGGGCGACGCCTCTCTCCAGGGATCCTTCGACCTTGGGGAAGGGAAGTATAAGGTGGATTGGCTGATGCGCGACCGCTCGGAGCGGGTCTGCTCTTCTTCGTGGGACGTCGAAGCTGTGCTTTCGGCCAAGGACAAGCCGCTCGAAGTGGCGCTGGCTCCCAATACTGTTGCGGCCGCCGAGTTCGAGCAGTTTCAGGAAGAGCCGCCAGTGCAGCGTGTTGCGGAGGATACGCCCCTCAGTGTGAAGGTGCTTATCAACTTCGCCCCCCAGAGATCGAATGCGGCGACTCTGCAGCCGCTCGACACCAGCGCCCTGGTCTCTATTCTGAGAACCATCTCCCGCGACCCTCGAATTGGAAAGTTTTCGATCGTCGCCTTTAACCTACATGAGCGACGCATCGTCTATAGACAAGAGAATGCCGACCGCATCGACTTTCCCGCGATCGGACGGGCGCTCGAGTCGCTCCAGCTCGGAACGATAGACCTTCAGAGGCTGAGCGATAAGCATGGGGATACGGAGTTTCTGGCGTCATTGATTGCGAAGGAAGTTCGGGAGGGGCCTCAGCCCGATGCCCTGATTTTTGCGGGGCCGAAGGCTTTTCTGGGCGAAAATGTTGCGCCCGAGTCGCTGAAGGAAGTCGGTCAGCTGGAGTATCCGGTCTTTTACATGAACTACAACCTGAATCCGCAGGCTACTCCCTGGAGGGACACCATCAGCCATGCGGTCCGGTTTTTTAAGGGCTACGAGTATACGATCACCCAGCCCCGGGATCTTTGGTTTGCTGTCTCTGAAATGGTGGCACGCATAGTAAAATCGAAGCATGGGAGACGCGCCGCAGCCGGGGCGCCGCTGTAATTTATGAGGTTAGAGACAGTTCCTGCTGTCCTGTTTCTTGTCGCAGGGGTCCCTTGCGCGGCCCAGACCCACGAGGTCCATCCGAATAATCTGGCGCCATACGTCGCCTCGCCGCCCCCGGTCATCGAGAAGATGCTCGAGATCGCTGCAGTCAAGCCTGGAGAGATGGTTTACGATTTGGGCTGCGGGGACGGCAGAATCCTGATCACTGCCGTGCAAAAGTTCGGAGCGAAGGCGGTTGGCGTCGAGCTCAGCAAGAGGCACTTTGACACCGCCGTCGAAAACATCCGCAGGCTCGGTCTCACAAACCACGCCAAAGTGATTCACGGCAATCTGATGGATCTGGATCTGACCGGGGCGGATGTTGTGACGCTTTATCTCCTGACGCTTTCCAACGACCGCTTACGTCCCAAACTCGAACAGCAGCTCAAGCCAGGCGCGAGGGTAGTTTCGCTCGAGTACAAGATCCGGGGGTGGAAACCGGTCAAAGTCGAAAAGGCTGAAGCCCACCACAGAAACTTCACCATCTATCTCTACGAAGTGCCTAAACCTAACTGACGTCGCTCTCCCGAACTGGCTTCCTGCAGCGCTCCTGTGCGAGAATCCCCTTGTCTATGTCCCAGTTCGACGTCGTTGGTATCGGTCTGAATGCGACCGACACTTTGATTCTCGTTCCCGCATTCCCGGCGTATGCCGGGAAAGTTCGCTTTATTCAGGAGATTCTGAGCCCCGGAGGGCAGGTTGCCAGTGCAATGGTCACCTGCGCCGAGCTTGGTCTGCGGGTCAAGTATATCGGCACGGTCGGCGATGATGAGCGGGGGCGGGTGCAGTTGGAAAGCCTGCGCTCGACAGGCATTGATATCAGCGACGTCAAGGTTCGCGCCGGCTGCCCCAATCAGACTGCCTATATCCTGATCGATCAGTCTACAGGCGAGCGAACCGTTCTCTGGCAAAGGGATGACTGTCTGCGGCTGCACCCGGAAGAGATTTCCGAAGAGGTTATCGCTTCCTCCCGCCTGCTGCATATTGACGGCCATGACACGCCGGCTGTGGCTCGCGCGGCCGCGATTGCACGCCGCCACGGCATCCCGGTTACCGTCGATGTCGACACCATCTATCATGGCTTCGACGAGGTGCTTCCGAACGTTGACTACCTCATCACGAGTTCAGAGTTCCCAGCTGCGTGGACCAGCGAACCGGATCCTTTCCGCGCTCTCGAAATGCTGCAGAACGAGTATGGCATGCGCGTTGCTGCAATGACTCTCGGCGCGCACGGCGCTCTGGCGCGCGTAGAGGGCAAGTTCGTATATTCGCCCGCATTTGTTGTGAACTGCGTGGACACAACCGGGGCGGGAGACGTCTTCCACGGGGCCTTCTGCTATGCTGTCTTGCAGGGCTTTTCGATGCGGGAGGCCCTCGATTTCTCCAATGCCATGGCTGCCCTCAACTGCACCGCGCTCGGAGCTCGCGGTGGAATTCGCGGACTGGAGCAGGCGAAGGCCCTGATGCAGCGAGCCGAACGCCGGTCGCGGCCGGAGTTTGAAACCAAAGCTGCGATCTTTTCCGGATCATGATTCCCCTCCGGGACTCGCAGCCCAGCTACAGCACGCCGGCAGTCACGATCCTGTTGATTGTGACGAACGTGCTTGCGTTTCTCTACCAGATCTCGCTGGATCCTTACTCCGCGAACGAGCTCATTTTCCGGTACGGCATTATCCCGTCCCGCTTCCAGCCGGTCGATCTGCTCACGTCCATGTTCCTGCATGGAGGGTGGATGCATCTGATCGGCAATATGTGGTTCCTGTGGATCTACGGAGATAACGTGGAGGACGTGCTGGGGCGGGGAAAGTACCTGATCTTTTATCTCACCTGCGGTATCGCAGCGGGTTTGACGCATGTGCTTCTGAACCCTGACTCGCGCGTCCCTACCATCGGCGCGAGCGGGGCAATTGCCGGGGTCATGGGCGCGTACCTAGTGAAGTTTCCGCACGCCCGAATTGTCACCCTGGTCATCTTTTTCTTCATAACAACAATCGACATCCCGGCAGCTTTCATCCTGATTTACTGGTTTTTCCTGCAAATACTGAGCGGGGCTGTGACGGTTGGGCAGGCGGATATAAGTCAAGGCGGAGTGGCATGGTTCGCCCATGTCGGAGGATTCGTCGCTGGCGTCATCCTCATCCGGATTTTTGGCACGCGGGCGCCCTACCGCCACCGTCCGGACTTGCACTGGTAACGATGCTTACTCCTTCAGAAGAGAAACTTCCAACGGTCGACGTCCTTGCCATCGCCGCGCATCCGGATGACGTTGAGCAAACCTGCGGCGGCACCTTGATCCGAATGGCCGAGAAGGGATACCGGATTGGAATCCTTGATCTGACGCGCGGGGAAATGGGCACGCGCGGCACTCCTGAGCAGCGCCTCGAGGAGGCGCAGGAGGCGGCGCGGCATCTGCTCGCCGTTTGGCGGGGCAATCTTGGGCTACCCGATGCTCGTTTAGAAAACAACATAGCGGCACGCATGACGCTCGCCACGGAGATACGCCGCCTGCGTCCCCGCGTCGTGATTCTCCCTTATTGGGAAGGCCGTCATCCTGACCACTATCGGGCTTCCGAGCTCGGCTATGAAGCGTGTTTTCTTGCCGGGCTGCGCAAGCTGGACGAGTACACCGAGCCTCACCGGCCATACAAAGTCCTGTATGCATCCAGCTACGCAACCGTCACTCCCTCATTCGTCGTTGATATCTCTGCGCAGTTCGACCGGCGGATGAAGGCGTTGCTCAGCTACCGGTCGCAGTACGGAGATAGCGAGGACGCCGCCGGCCTCTTCCCTAAACAGGAGGAGGTTCGCGAACGCCTCGCCTCAGTCGCGCGCTACTACGGCAATCTGATCGGGGTCCGCTACGGGGAGCCCTTTGTGGTAAAGGAGACGATGCGTGTGGACGACATCGTCTCGATGGGCGTGCGCAGCTTCTAGAAATCCGGAAGTTCTACCGCCGGGTGCCTCCTACTTCTCGTCTTTGTCGATTGGCGTGACGGGGTCGATCAGCGGCCAGCAGAAGGCGCCGAGCAGGTACGCAACAGCCATCGTGTACAGGAAGATGTTGTAGTTGTTCCCTGTCTCTCTCAGGATGTAGCCCCCGACTACGGGCGCTACAAATCCGGCCATGTTCCCCATCATGTTCATGGATCCGGCGAGAGTTCCTGCATATTTGCCGCCGACGTCCATGCACGCGCCCCATGCGCCGGGCATTACGAGGTCGTTGCTAAAGCTGGCCATACCCATCGCCAGCATTCCCAGGAGCGGGTCGCGCAGATGAATCGACAGCAGGAGGAAACCACAGGCAAGCACGAAACCGGAGGTGGCCAGCAGGCGCCGCGCAAAGCGAACACTGCCCGTCCATCGGGCGACGTGGGCACTGATAAACCCGCAGAACAGGCTGCCGAAGCCGCCGAACAGGAGAGGCAGGATCGCCATCTTAGCGCTCGCTTCTGGAGATAGCTGGCGATACTCCTGAAGGTATGTCGGAAGCCAGGTGATGTAGAAGTACCACGGGTAGCTCATCAGGAAGTACTGCACCCAAAGCAACCACACGGTGCGCGATCGCAGCAAACGTCCCCAAGGCACGTCCCCATGGCCGGAAGCCATCTTTTCCGAACCGGCGAGCAGAGCGAGTTCCGCCGCATTGACGCTCTTATGCTCCGCCGGATTGTCACGGTACCAGCGGTAGAAGAAGAAGGCCCAGATGATGCCGATAGAGCCAAAGATCGCGAAGGCTGTCCGCCAGGAAACGTAGGTGAACACGAAGATCACCAGCGGAGGCGTGAACGCTCCGCCCCACCGGGCGAACGTCCACATGATGCCTTGCGCCTTCACTCGCTCATGTTGCGGCAGCCACGTCGTAAAGGACTTCGTCAGGTTCGGGAAACAACCCGCTTCTCCAGCGCCGAACAGGAAGCGGACAACGTAGAGCGACACGAAATTCCAGACCCACCCTGTAGCTGCGGTGAAGAAGGACCACCAGAGCACGATGCGCATGAGCACCCTTCGCGGGCCCATGTAGTCGCCCAGCCAGCCGCCGGGGATCTCGAACAGCGCATATGCCAGAGCGAACGCGGAGAAGATGTAGCCCATTTGGACCTTATCCAAACCGAGATCGCGAGCCATGACCGGGGCAGCTTGCGAAATACAGACTCTATCGATGTAGGCAAGAATTGCGAGCGTGACAGCGAAGACGATTACCCAGTAGCGGGCTCGCGTCGGCTGCACTTCGCCTGCTTGCAGTCTGGAAGTGGTATGCGAAGCCATTGAAGGGTATCAGATCACGGATGACCGATACGGTGCAAGTCCATTCAGGAGCGGCGGAAGGCGCCCAGCACGCCCTTCCATTTTCGGAGAACGAGTTCTGCGATATTCAGTGCGATTGCGAGAGCGAGAAGCGCCGGCCAGAGGCGCATTGTCGACGTGATGGAACGGCCGCCTGTGTCGAAAACCTCGGCCGGTTCGGGCTGGTGGCGGCCGCCGGTGAACTCAGAGACTTTCTTGAGCAGGAGTTCGTTGGAACCGTAGTCGTAGAGTTCAGCTTCCTGCCGGTAATATCCAACCTCAGGGAAGACGCGTGAATCTTCAAGGGGCCTCACTCGGAAGAGCCCCGTGCGGTGTCCCAGCTGGACTCGTCCGCGAAAAGCGCCCGAGGCGACCTTCCGCACTTCGATCGGACGGCGGAAGCCGTTGGGTCCGAAAACGTAAATGTCAGGGATCGTCTTTGGCTCCTCAAGATGTCTTGCCAGCCTGTAGTCCACGATCAGATCGCCGTTCGCGCTGTCGAACTCTGCTGTGGCTTCTCCCGAATGAGCATGCGGAAGAAGATCTCGCATCACGTTCGCCCAGAAACGATCGAAGCCGCTCCAGCTGACCCAGTCCTGCGCCCAGCGGCTCTTCGCATCGGACGTGAAAACAGCGGCACGGCCTAAGCCGTACTGCCAGCGAGTGAGCAGCGGATCCCGCTCGAGCGTGAGAATCGTCTCGGCGGTCGGCTTCACATCGAACTTGACGTAGCCGCGGAGCGGCGGAGCGTTGTCGATACCCACGCCTTCCAGCAGCTTCGAATTGCGTGCGATCGCCGGACGGATAAACTTCTCGATCGCCGTGGATCCGCTGTGTTCCTTAACGTCCTTGATCAGGATCTGCTCCAGACCCGAAGGGTCTGTGAGGAAGTAGGACTTGCCGAGCGAGTTGGAGGCGATCTTCTCGAGATAGGCGCGATTGACATCTTGGCCTAGTCCTACGGTCGAAATTGTGACGCGGTGCTGCGCCGCCTCCTTCGACAAGGCAATGCTGTCGCCCTCCTCGGAGATGCCATCGGTCAGCAGAACGATGTGTTTGTAGACGGCGCGGACGGGAAGAATCCGGCGGTAGGCTTCCGAAAGGGCGGGAGCGATCTGAGTTCCTCCATCCGCGACGATGCCTGCGACGAGGCGTTTAATCAGCGTCTTATCTTCTGCGCGCCGGATTGGGACTGTCCATTGAAATGAGTTGTCGAAGATGAGCACGCCGACCATGTCGACGGGGCGCAAATGCTCAATGACGCCGATGGAGGCTTGCCGGGCCAGTTCCATTTTCCGGCCTTCCATTGAGGATGACTTGTCTACGATCAGCACGACGCAGGTGCCTTCCGGTGTCTGCGGTGGAGCGATTTTGGCAGGAAGGGCCCGTTCCAAAGGTCCCTCGGCTTTGCGATTCTCGTCGTACCGGTTCCGTTCCCCGCCGATGACGATCAGTCCGCCGCCCAGCTTTACAAATTCTTCCAGCTTTGTCTGACGGTCGACGGGAATGCTGTCGAAGTCCCAATTGTTGAGGATCACGAGCTGGTAATCGTCGAACGACGAAGGCACGCCCTCACTCGACTGGACAATTTCGAATTGAGCCGCCTCCAGCGTTTGGAGCAGATGCTTTTCTGTTCCGGCCGGATCTGCGGAAACGAAAAGCGCGCGGGGGCGACGGAGATGAACGGCCTGTTCGAAATGCAAGGTGCCGTGAGAGGGAGTGCGGATAGTGCCTGCGAGATCGACCACACCGGCCACGCTGATGCTTGTATGAACGCGAATGTGGCTCGTGCCCTCTTCGATCGTTACTTCGCTTGACCCTAAAGGCTTCCCCTCCGCGGCGAGTTCCACCGTGGCTTGGGTCTGTACTGGCGACTGCACGGTGAGATCGACCGGGAAGCGTTCGCCCGTGAACGCGAGCGAGGGGACGCTCACAGAATCGAGGCGCAACGCCGGCTGCGGGCGTCCGGCGAGCGCGTAGGTATCGACGGGAACACCTGCCAGGCTGGCCTGCCAGCTTGCTCGCGCTACGCTGCCCTGGTTTTCTTTGCCGTCGGAGATGAGCACAAGTTTGGGGATGAGGCCCTCGGGAAGCGCAGCCAGACCTTCTCGAATCGCCGCTTCGAGGTCCGTAGCCCGAGCCGGTTCTCCGGAGGTGCGGAGAAGCTGCGCGCGCTCATCGGGGGTCATCGGGCGCGTCTCTCGGGCGAAGGGTATCACGCGTGTCCAGTGGCGGCCGGCCGCCTTCTGGATGCGGCTGGCAATCTCAGTCGCATCCTTCAGGTCTTTATCGCTGATACTTTGGGAAGTATCGACCAGCACCGCAACTGCCAGCCTCGTTTCCGCGATATTCAGCTTTGGCTCAGACAAAGCGAGGATTGTGGCGACCAGAGCAAGAGCTTTCAGAAGGAGGCCGCCGCGCCGGGAGGTCCGCGGCCACTCGAGATACAGCCACGCGAGAGGCGCCGCCAGAAACAGGAGGATCCACGTACGCTCAAACGTCATGAAGCCCTCCGCAAGGCGTTCTTTCGGCGGGGACCGATCCACGGCAGCCGGACCGCTCTTACTGCGTCCCGGCTCGACGCTGCCACCCGCCCGCCCCGTCCGAACAGAAACCATTCGAGCAGAAGGATAGAAGCGCCTGCGACAGCGAGCCAGCGCCAAAGGTCTCCCGAGGCAGGCGGCGCCGGATACGAACTGGGTATGCCCGTCAGCACTTCCTTAGGTGGGTCCCATCGCGCTTCTGCAACCTCTGGCAGGGTGAGAGAGTAGACCACTTCGCGGTCTCCCGTAAGCACGCGGACATTGGAAGGAGTCCCCGTAAAGAAGCGCAGCATGCCGGCCTCGATCGTGAAAGGCACGGGGCGCATTCCGTCGCTGACAACGCTCACGCTGGAAGCATCCGTATCATTCGACAGCGGCACGCTGACTGTACCTACGCTGCCGGCATTCAGCTCCCACCGGCGGAAGATTTCCGGTGACATCCAGTGAAGGATGTTCGCGAACAACAGCGGCGTCGTGAGCTCATACCGCAGTTCGGAGCGCATTGGGTGGAATCCTATGACGATCGTCTTGATGTCGCCAGGACGGGCTAAAATCACCGGACCGGCGTCCGTCTCTGCAACAGCGATATCTCCCTTGGCTGGCGAATAGACTTGGGCCGACTCCAGCTGAACGCCCGCTGCACGCAAACCTGCTCCCAGCATATGGTCCGTCCGCCAGCGCTTGATTTCCGTGTTCAGGTCGGTGGTGCGGACCGGAATCGGCGCGGCGCCCGGAGGCGGCTCTATCCACAAGCTGGCAATTTGCGGAGGGGAAGACGGGCGAAACCCGTCGATCACAACGATGTCCGCGTTGGGCTTGGGCTGGTATTGAGAAGGAGAAAGGAACGCAGCTTCGACCCGAGGTGTGGCTGCAAGCACCGGCCGCAGCAATTCCGGATTTTCGGAGTATACCGCCACCCGCAGCACCTTTTGAGCCGGCAGTTCGAGCACGGCGCGATCATCCTGAGGGAAGGCGTCCTTGGTAAGCAGGCGGGCCTCAAGCCAGCCGGCTGCCCGGGTACGGTACTCAAACGTCACGCTTTGTTCAGCTCCGGGACCCACTGTGATGGTCCGGCTTCCTGCTGGCGCATTGCCGAACTGAAGCGCAACAGGAAGCGTCTGCGGCTTCAGGCCGTAATTGCGGACGGAGATGAAAATTTCCCAGACATCGGAGTCGGTGGCAGGACGCCGCAGGCCGATCTTTCTCAGGCCGCAATTCTCCACTTCATCCGGGACACGGAGAAAGCGAACATTTTTGGGGACTGTCCGCAGTGCCTCCGCCTCTTCGGAGGTCACACGCCCTGAAGCCACGAGGACGATCTCTCCGATACGCCGGGCGTTCATTTTCAGAACGCGCGAGGCGAACGCAATCGCCCGATCGAGATTGAGCGCCGCCGAGGAGGGACGGGACTCCCGGATCGCGTCAAGCAGGATATCCCGATTCGTTTCAAAGGCGGTTGCCGGCGCTATCAGAGAATCAGCCCGCACAACCATAATTCGATCCGAGGGCGGCACAGCACGCAGCCACGATCTCGCCGTCGAACGTGCAATGTCCATCAGCGTCGATTCGCCGATGCTGGCGCCCATCCAGGCTGAAGTGTCGAGGATGAGGACGTGATCTCTCGAAGTGCGGTCCGGCGTACCCCATCGGAGCTGGGCGATGGCCAAAAGCAGGAGGGCAATCCCAATTAGCTGCAGGATCAGCGAAAGCGGCTGTTGAATCTTGCGTCTGTGCGTAACCGGGACCAGCCGTTGCGATGTGACCCAGAAACGCAGGGTAGGAACGACTTGACGCCGCCGGGAGCGGTCGAAGAGGTACAGCGCAAGGACCAGGCCCGAAAGTGCTCCCAGGATCGTCAGAAACTCGGCCAAGCTCAGGTTGAGGAGGAACATGCTAACCCACTACCGCCTTCGTTCGAGCCAGCGGTCCGAATACCGCTTCCTCAATCGGCGTGGAAACGGGCAGGCCTACGTACCGGCCTCCGTTGCGCATCGCCAGCTCTTGCAGTTCTCGTGCGAAAGTGTCGAATGCTTCCGTGTACGCTTGGCGGGCTTCGTCGTCGAGTGAGATTTGAAGCTGAGCTCCCGTCTCCACATCCTCCAGATCGAGTTCGCCGGTCCAGGGAGGAGTCCGATCCTCCTCAGCCCACAGGTGCACGAGCAGGACCTCATGCCCGAAATCGGCCATATGCTGAATGGGCTTGGAGCAATCCGAGTCATCGAGGTAATCGGAGATGATGATGAGCAACCCCCGCTGTGGGTTGTTTGAGACGAACCGCCGAGCCACCTCAAAGTAATTGGTTCTCCCCTCTGGCCGCAGGCCCGTCAAAAAATTCATTACGGGAGCGAATCGGTGTCTTCCTCCGCTGCAGGGGAATGGATCGAGGAGCGTGTCGGAGAACGGCTGGACGGAAATGGTATCAAGGCGAACGAGCGCTACGTAACAAAGAGCGGCCGCAAGTTTGCGGGCGTAGTCGAACTTGGAAGGGGAGCCGTTGGTCATCGAGAGGCTGATGTCGAGCAGCAGGCGTACGGGAACACGCGGCTCAATCTGAAACATCTTGAGGAAGAGCTTTTCCAGGCGAAGATACGCCCTCCAGTTGATCGCCCTCAGATCGTCGCCCTGATGGAAGTGCCGGTGATCGAGGAACTCTTGCCCGGGTCCGCTGAAGCGTGAGGAATTGTGCCCGCCAACAATGCCGGCGAAGGACTGCTGCCAATGAATCGTAAGGCGTTCCAGCTTTTCGAGAAACGAGCGTTCAATCAGTGGCTGCTGCGGCATGACTCATCTCCGAGCTTGGGTGACCTCGTCAAAGAGGCAGGCCGCAAGACATTGATGGCTACGGTCGACATCCCCATATTGGACGTATTCTCGCTCGATTCTAAACCAAATATTCGCGGCTGCGGCGCTGCCGTGGGAGGCTCTGCCGCGAGGGTGTCGGACTGAGAGCCGCTGGACTTTACGACGAGGCGGCTACGACCTGAACGCTTCGGACGATTTCCGTTAGCACGCTGTCCGGGGTTTGCCCGTCAGCATGTGCATCAAAATTCAAGATGATCCGGTGGCGCAAGACCGCCGGGGCGACGCTTCGAATGTCATCGATGCTGAGATGGAATCGTCCGTTCATCAGTGCAACAGCCCGTCCGCACTCAACCAGCGCCTGGGCGCCTCGCGGAGAGCTGCCGTAGCGAATGTATTTGGTTGCCATTGGGTGGGCATGCGCTGTTCCCGGCTGCGTCGCCATCACTACATCCACCGCATAGTCCTGAACATGCCGGGCCACCATCACCTGGCGGCAAATGGATCGCAACTCGAGGATTGTTTCCCGATCGATTACCTGCGCAACCTGGACTTCTTCGCTCTGAATGGTTCTTTCGACAATCCGGTTCAGATCATCACGGGAAGGGTAACGTACGAGAATCTTCATCAGGAACCGGTCCAGCTGTGCCTCGGGAAGCGGATAGGTTCCTTCCATCTCAATCGGATTCTGCGTGGCCATTACCAGGAATGGCGCTTCAAGCTGGTGGGTGGTCGTACCGCTGGTGACGGTCCGCTCCTGCATTGCCTCGAGCAAGGCGGATTGCGTCTTCGGGGTCGCACGGTTGATTTCGTCAGCAAGTACGAGGTTCGAGAAGATGGGGCCGGGCTGGAAGCGAAGGCCTTTTCCCCCGCGCTCGTCCGTTTCGATGATCATACTGCCGACGATGTCGGCTGGCATGAGATCAGGGGTAAATTGAATGCGGGAGTATTTTAATCGGAGGACCCGGGAAAGCGTTCGAAGCAGTGTCGTCTTGCCGAGGCCAGGTACGCCTTCCAGAAGCACGTGGCCGCCCGCAAGCAGGCAAACCAGGACGCCGTCTACGACGTCCTGTTGCCCGACAATGACTTTCCCGATTTCCTCGCGAACTTGATTGAGCTGGTTGACGGCTGTCGGTATCTTCTCTTCGATCCGCACAACTCCATTTTAGAGCATGCGGGCGAAGGAACCGGAATATTTTAGCTCCTACTCAATGACTCGACACGCTCGCCCACAGTTTGGGCGAAGTGATTCAAGATGCTGGACATTTCTTCCAGCGCGAGACGGCTTTGGCGCAAGCTAAAGCGACGACCGATGAAATACCACACCCGGACAAGCGCATAGTCCACCACCAACATCTTCTGTTCGATGTTGAGGGACCTGAAAGGCAAGCTGCTTACACCGCTCAGCAGATACGACAGGAACTTGTAATCCCGCTGCAACAACTCGTGCAAATGATCCAGGTGTCGTGCAGCTTCCTCCGTTTGCAACTGACGTTGTACTTCGCGGAAGTTGAGTTGGTTGGCCTCCGCGACCTGACCCGCGTAATCCTTGGCTGGTGCCGTTTTGAGAATCAGCAGGCAGCTATAACGGAACCAGTAGGCGAACAGAATCAGAGACAGAACAAGAATCACCAGGCTTGATATCATCCAGTTCCTCCGTCGCAGATCGAGCCCCTGGCCGTTTCTGGATCGATCTATTTAAACAGAGAGTAACATTGGTCCAGAACGTCTAGCAAGCACTTTTATGCGTATTAAGGCGAAAAACGGCTAATAAATGCGCGGTTAGACAGCTACCTCCCGGCGAAGATCATATCTCCAGGCTTCGCCTCCTGCCGCTGGCAGTATTCGGCATACAATTTTCCATAGCTGTCCGTAACATAATCCGTTTCTTTATAGCCGAGGCGAGCCGCGGTCTCGTCGATCCAGGAGTCCGGCCCTTCCAGTTCCAGAAAAACTCCAATTGGCGTATCGTCCACGGTGACTAAACCAGGTTCGTCCGGGCGAGCGTACTCGGCCCGGTACTTCTCGTATCGAAAAGTGACTTGCAAGCCAATTTTTTCCAATATTTTGCAAAAGATTGCGCCGTCGGAGACAGCTACCTCCAGCTCCTCTCGGGATTTGTGCTTTCCGGCTGTGGCGGGACCTTTATAAGTGAGGGTGGACTGGCCGCGAGTCGATCGCAACCGCAACAGGCATCCGTTTCGCCGCAGGGTGGCGTCCGGAGTGTCAAAGACCCAGTTGAACTCGTGCGCTCGTTCTGAAATTACACGAAATCCCTCGCGTCTAAGCAGTTCCTCTGCCTTTGCAACGCTTTCGATCCTGATCTTCACTTCTGTTTCCTGTTGCTGCTGGCTCATGCTAGCAACAGTGTACCGAGCCGCGGGTCATTCTTCGATTCACCCGGCAGGGGCCTGGGCAGGTTATGCATTTTGGAATGCAGTAACAGAATTGATTGAGGCTTTTTAACGCCATTGAAAGCGGGAAGGGGTAAGCTAAAGCATTTATGAACCGTCGACGTTTCCTTGCGACCGCTCTCGCTCTCGGAGCCAGCAACCCTCTACCGGTCTGGGGTGCTCCGAAGTATCCGGCGAACCCTTTCAGTTTGGGAGTCGCTTCGGGAGACCCTTTGCCTGACGGCGCCGTTCTTTGGACGCGGCTTGCGCCGAAGCCCTTAAAGGGCGGCGGAATGCCGGAGATGAACGTGCCGGTGGACTGGATGGTCTCGGAAGATGAGTCGATGCGCCGCATTGTCCGGCGAGGTACGGCGATGGCGACGCCTGCGCTCGCCCACTCCGTGCACGTGGAGGTGGGAGGGCTGGCGCCCGGCCGCTGGTACTGGTATCAGTTCCGGACGGGATCGGAGATCAGCCCGATTGGGCGTTTCCGGACCGCTCCGGCTCTGGGGGCGGACGTGGAGGCAATCCGGTTCGCTTTTGCCTCCTGCCAGAGCTACACCTACGGGTACTACACGGCCTACCAGCACATGTCCGAGGAGAATCTGGATTTTGTGCTACACCTTGGCGATTACATCTACGAAAAGAGCTATGCCGGCAAGACGAGGCAGCATCTCGTTCCGGAAGTTTTTACGCTCGCGGAGTACCGCAATCAATACGCCCTTTATAAGAGCGATCCTCTCCTCCAGAAAGCGCACGCCGCTTTTCCGTTCATCACAACCTGGGACGATCACGAGGTGAGCAACAACTACGCCGACTTCCGGCATGAACGCGACATGCCAAAGGAAGAGTTTCTCAAACGGCGCGAAGCAGCCTACCAGGCTTATTACGAACACCTGCCGCTTCGGCGGGCCTCTCTGCCGTCCGGACCGAACATGCGGCTTTACCGCCGTCTTGACTTCGGCCGCCTGCTCCGCCTGCATGTGCTCGATACGCGGCAATATCGTACGGATCAGCCCTGCGGGGATGGCCAGAAACCAGCGTGCGATGAGGTTCGGGTGCCGGGGCAGACAATGCTCGGGAGCGCGCAGGAGAAGTGGCTTGAGAACGGTCTCATGAATTCGAAGGCGCTCTGGAATGCGCTCGGCCAGCAGGTCATGTTTACCCACCAGGATTTCGACCCGGGCGACGGGGAGCGCTATAACATGGACTCCTGGAGCGGATATCACCTTGCGCGTGAGCGTGTGGTGGAGGTGCTTTCGCGCAAGCCTAGCTTGAACCCGGTGATTCTCACAGGTGACGTTCACTCCAATTGGGTAGGCGAGGTTCGAACGGACATTCGCAACCCGGAATCCTGGTGCGTAGCCACCGAATTCGTCGGAACATCGATCAGCTCCGGCGGAGACGGGGTCGACATGCGGCCCGGGTTGGAAAAAGTGCTATCCCATAATCCGCAGATTCGCTTCTTTAACGGCCAGCGCGGGTACGTGCGGTGCGAAGTGACGAAAAAGCACTGGCGGGCCGATTACCGGATCGTCGAACGGGTAACGGAGCCGGGCGCTCCGATCCGCACCCGGGCCTCCTTTGCCGTGGAAGTGGGGAACCCGATACCGCAGGTGGTCAGCAACTCCTAAGGCGGGCGGCGGTAAGCCGCCCGGGCAGGATCAAGATCTGGCGCGGCCCAGGTGACGGTCCAATTTCTGGTATGCCCGCTGGCGGACCTCATCAGGGAAGTCATGACCGCAGTCGGGGTGCTCTACGATGAGATTTGCCTCTTTTCCATACAGGCGATAAACCGCTCTCGCGGACGCTGCCACGCGGTCGACGCTCTGCCACTTGAAGTTCGAGTCATTGAGAGGGGCGCTCAGAAAGCACAGGCGAGGGGCCAGGGCGCCGACGATCTCGTGGAAGTCGAAGGGGATCTCGTCGAGGCGGTCCCGGTAGGCAAGCAGCTTCGGCATATAGCGCTCGCTGGTCCAACCCCGGATATCGCCGTTCATATAGTCCCGGTACGAATCCAGGCCGCAGCTTGAGACGACCGCCTGAATTCGAGTCTCGAACACTGCTGTGTAGACTGAGTTGTGCCCTCCAAGCGAATGCCCGATGGCCGCAAATTTCCCTCTCCGGACGTACGGCAGCGACTCCAGGAGGTCGAGCCCGCGAATATTGTCCCAGATCGCCTTCATGGTGCCGCTCTCGTAGCCCAGCGCCTTGAGGTCGGGACGGTAGGCAGCAAGCAGCGGATACGAAGGCGCGAGGGCGACGTAGCCGCGTTCGGCGAGCTCCGCGGCATACTGACGGTTGGGCTTGCTCTTCCGATCTACCACGACTCTGTGGCCGATCGTGTCGTCTGTCGGGTGCAGGCATAGCACGCCGGGTGCTTTTTCTTTCGTCTGAAGTAGGCGTTTCGGAATCAGCAAATAGGCGGGGACGCGACTGCCCGGCTCAGACCGGTAGCTAATCAGCTGCTGCACGTATGAATTTGCGTCGAGTTCCTCCTCAACCTTGACGTCAAGTGGGCACCTCTTCTCCGGACCCGGCAGCGGCCCCATGATCTGCTGCATTGCACGAACGATCTCTCCTCGCCGTATCAGCCATTGCCGAATCGTCTGGACAGATCGTACGGATCCAGCTCGGTCACGGTAAAGCAGCAGGTTTTCGCGACTGAGCTTGGCTTGAGGCTTCGCGGCAGCGGAAGCGCCGAGGCTCAGTCCAAACAGCAAGGCTCGGCGCCCGATCCTTCGTTCCATCGCTCCGTCGGCTTTCTCCATGCTGCTTCTCTTCCGCTCCAAAAAAGGCGCATCCCGGCGCCGGCAAAGACCTCGTAGCAACATTATGATTAACTACCTCCGGTGTACAAGCTGCTGTATACTGGACTGCAATTTCAGTTCGCAATACAGTCTATTTTCGGGCGAGGTTGCGTGATACACTGCTCTACCTATGGCCGCCGGCGGCGAAGTCTCCGCCGGGCATTTGCGCGTAGGTCTGCCTCACTGCGTTGAGGTCAGTATGTCGCTTCTTCACTCGCATACCCGCCGCTTTGGAAAGGAGAATCAAAATGGTGCAAGCAGTTTGGGCCATGGCTCTCGGCTTGCTAAGTGCATCGCTTCTAGCGCCACTCGCGGCTGCGCAAGTGCTCTACGGCTCGGCCGTCGGAACGGTTCAGGATCAATCCGGAGCCGTTGTTGGCGGCGCGGTTGTGACACTGACAAACAAAGCGACCGGCGTTACGCGCGAAACCACAACGAATAGCGAAGGCCGGTACACTGCATCGAGCCTGCCGCCAGGCACGTACGAGTTGAAGGTGTCCGCAGCCGGCTTCCGCACGTTCACGCAGACTGACGTCGAGATCCGCGTGAACACTGTCACCCGCATTGACGTCGGGCTCGAGCTGGGCCAAGTCGCCGAGCAGGTGACGGTGCAGGGAAGTGCAGCTGCTCTACAGACAGACAAATCCGACACCAGCGCCGAAATTCCAGCTCATGCAGTGGAGAACTTGCCGCTGTCCGCCTACCGTAACTTCCAGAGTCTGGTGAATCTCGTTCCCGGTGCTACGCCGGCAAGCTTTCAAAACAGCGTTGGCTCCACTCCGGCGCGCGCCCTGACCACCAATATCAACGGCACAGCTCGCAACAACAATAATGCGCGCGTGGATGGCGCAACGAACGTCTACATCTGGCTTCCGCACCACATGGTCTACGTCCCGCCGGCGGAGTCCATCGCGACCGTCAACATCACGACCAGTTCATTCGACGCGGAGCAGGGCATGGCAGGCGGAGCGGCGGTCACTGTCGCTACGAAATCCGGCACGAATGAATTTCACGGCTCGGCGTTTGAATACCACGACAATCACCGGCTTCGCACAAGGAATTTCTTCCTGCCCGCCAGCAGCGATAAGGCGAAATCAATCTTCAATATCTTTGGCGGAACTCTGGGAGGTCCCATTCGCAAAGATAAGCTGTTCTTCTTTGGCAGCTTTGAAGGAACGCTCGAGCGCGCGGGAATCTCTCCAACGCCCTATTCCGTGCCGACAGAAGCCATTCGGAACGGAGACTTCAGCGGGTTGCCTGTCACACTGTACGATCCTCTCACGGGTTCGCCCGATGGGTCCGGCCGCGAAGCCTTCCCCAACAACGTCATCCCTCAAAGCAGGATCAACCCGATCAGCCGCAAGATCCAAAGTCTCGCACCTCTGCCCAACTTGCCTGGCACGTCCCAGGGAACTCTGAACAACTTCTTCAACTCCGGCACGGAGAAGCTGAATCGATATAACTACGACGTAAAGGTGAACTGGAATCCCGCCAGCAGCCTGACGATCTGGGGGAAGTACAGCCGCATGGATGCTTCCGTCAAGTCGGAGTTCGCTCTTGGGGAGGTGGGCGGTCCGGGCCTGAGCCGCGCTGGCGCGCCGGAAGTAACCGATACCGTCGTGCAAATTCCGACCTTTGGCTACACGAAGACGTTCTCGCCGACGTTCCTCTTTGACGGAACAATCTCGTTGACGCGGATGGATATGCATGGCGTCTATCCTGGCTACGGGCAAAACATCGGAACCGAAGTGTTCGGCATCCCGAACACGAACGATCCCATCGTCACGGGTCCGGGAGCGGAACGTCTGAAGGAGGCGTGTCCTTCGATTGCCAAGGGCGCCTGCTACAGCGGGATGCCGACCATCTCCCATGGTTTTACGAGCTGGGGCGCCACGGCGGGATGGCAGCCGCACTTTTACAACGAGCGCTCCTTCACCTACACAACGAACTTCACCAAGATTGCTGGCTCGCATGAGTTTCGCTGGGGCCTCGACCTCGTCCGTTATCAAATGGATCAGTGGCAGCCGGAAGTCAGTGGCGGGCCGCGCGGCAGCATCAGCTTCAGCGGCGATGTCACGGGCGCCAGAGGGTATACGTCCAATTACCTGAACTCGTACGCCACCTTCCTGCTCGGCCTGACTACCTCAATGCAGAAGGCCGTTCAGTTGTTCCAGTACACGAACCGCGAATGGCAGTATGGGCTCTTCTTGCGCGACCGGTGGCAGGTATCGAGAAATCTCACGCTCAACCTCGGACTTCGCTACGAATACTACCCGCTGATCACGCGAAAGGATCGGGGCATCGAGCGGTGGGACCCGACGACCAACCTGGTTTACCTGGGTGGTATCGGCGACGTGCCGAGGAGTGTCGGTATGACCACAAGCAAAAAGTTGTTTGCCCCGCGCGTGGGATTCGCCTACCGGCTTGGCGAGAACACCGTGATTCGGAGCGGCTATGGCATCACGTATGATCCGCTGCCTTTCTCGCGGCCTCTCCGGGGCATGTACCCTGCCACCATCGGCGCGACGTTTGTCTCTCCGACTCCTTATACCTGGATCGACACGCTGGAGAATGGCATCCCACCCATCCCGCTGCCCGATATCAGCAGCGGCGTGGTGCCCCTGCCGCCAACGATCGACATGGGGCCGCGCAGCGCGTGGGGCGGGGAATTGCACCGCGGCTACATCCAGTCGTGGAACTTCACCGTCGAGCGCAAACTGCCGGCAGAGTTTGTCGTGAGCGTGGCTTACGTGGGGACACAAACGGTGCATCAGATGATGGACCGCGACATCAATGCAGCGCCTCCGGGAGGTGGTCCGGCAGGCAGGCCGCTTGCTGCAACGCAGGACCGGCGAATCGCCGCGCTCATGTGGGATGGCTTCGCAAGCGGCAATTATCACGCGCTGCAAACAGCCATTAACCGGCGCTTCAGCCGCGGGCTGTTCCTTAAGGGCGCCTATACATTGTCGAAGGCCATCAACTGGACTGATGAGGATGGCTGGACCGGCGCGCCCCTCTGGAACTGGGAGCCGGTCATGTACCGCAATCGCGCCGCTGCCGGATTCGACCGGAGGCACATGTTCACGCTCGGCTTTGTCTATGAGATGCCGTTTGGAGCGGGGCGAAGGTTCGCCACGTCCGGTCCTGCGTCTCTGCTCCTTGGCGGCTGGCAGGCTAACGGCAACTTCGCGACCTATACCGGAACGCCCTTCACTGTGACTGCGAACGGTGCGGAATTGAACGCGCCGGGAAACACGCAGACCGCAGACCTTGTCGCTTCGGGCTCTGTCAAAGTGCTCGGCGAGATCGGGGCCAACAAGCCATGGTTCGATCCGCTGGCATTCCGTCAGCCGACCGGTGTTCGCTTCGGCACCACCGGCCGGAACACTCTGTACGGGCCGGGCATCTTCAACCTCGATCTGAGCCTCTTCCGCACCTTCCGAATTACGGAGCGGCTGCGGACTGAGTTCAAAGTCGAGTGCTTCAACGTGACGAACACGCCGAAGTTCGCGAACCCGTCGGCGAATGTGGGGTCGATGGTGCTGAATTCGGACCAGACGATCAGGTCTCTCAATAACTTCTCGTCCATCACCAACACACTGACGAACGCCGGCGTTCCTTCTGAGAGGCAGTTCCGATTCGGTCTGCGTCTCAGCTTCTGAAATTCAGGCTCTCCGCGTCTGCGGGGAGCCTGAAGTACTATGCCTCCTAATCGGAAAACTCTCCGTAACATTACCCAAATTGCCGAATTGCTGTTTCTACTTGCTCCTGAATGCTGCTAACTTGAGTGGACAGGCTGCTAACAGCGCACGGCACGGGGCTAGCATCTCCTGTTAGCCGTTGACTGCGTGTTCCAACTGTCACTTCATTCGAGCGTGCTGGCATGAGCGAGCTGAAAGAGATTGACCTGGGTGTCGTTATTCCAGTAGGGCCTGATTCTATCGCTGAAGTCCTCGATACGCTGGATAGCGTCGATCATTACCTTCTCTGCAGGAAGTGTGTCGTTGTGGTCGATGACTGCACGGACGACGGTACATATGACGTGCTCAGCCAGAGACAGCAGTCGCACCCGGATCTGGTGGTCCTGAGAAATCAGCGAAGGAACGGCCTGCAGTTCTTGAGTCATAGTTTGGCCGCTGCATATCGCTATCTTGTGGCCAACTATCGAGTCCAAACCGTCCTCAAGCTGGATACAGACGCCCTTTTAACCGGTTACGGCCTGGAAAAGGACGCCAGGGACTTTATGCTGCGGAATCCGGATGTCGGCATTTTCGGCCTTCATTCCGTCAACGCTGATCTTTCGGTGAAAGACTACCGCATGCACACGCAGCAGATTCAGTTCGAGCTGAGTTTCCGAAGGCGGCTGCGAGGGTACGGCCCCTGGTATCGGCACATTGCAAAGAAGGCCGTAGAGAACGGTTGGGGGCTGGGAGATAACATCTTCGGCGGAGCCTACTTCCTGACAACCCGCAACATCCGAAAAATGGAGGAGCTTGGGTACTTAGACCCTCCTTACAAGGGTTGGAACAGCAGCATGCAGGAAGATGTTTACTTCTCGATGTGCACCGTGGCCGCCGGCTTTCAAATGGGGCAGTTCGCCGCGCCTTGCGGTCCTTTGGCGCTGGATTGGAGAGAGCTTCCGCGTCCCGCGGCGGAGCTTCTTGCAGATGGATACAAGGTGGTGCATTCCGTGGATAAGGGAAGTAACACAACGCCAGAGCGGAACGGCGGGCTGACCGCTCGCGACGTCTTTCGACATCACCGCTTGCATTCCCAATTGACGCACGCGAGCGCGTGATCGTTTGGGGTTTGAAGAGTCAGATGTTTCCCCGGTTCGTCCGGCTAATCCAATGCCGGATCATTGCAGTGAAGTTGCCCGCTTCGGGCTCTGTCCTGAGCTGGCTCACTGTATAGCGCATCTTCCGCCGCCAATTTGGATACTCGGCGGTCGTTCCCGGAAGATTTTGCTGCTCTGTTTCCTTCGTCAGGTCTTCCTGGTTGATCGCCAGCAGCAGAGAGGGTGTGGAGGCCAGGAAACCGATAATGGCATTGTGCAGCTCTCCGGTCAGATAGGGGAGCTGCGACGCAGATCGCGGGAACCACGCCGGCAGCAGATTCAGCGAGAACAGCATGTCGAGGATTTTCTGCTTCTCGCGGAGACGGTCGTTCATTTGGGCATGATAAATGCCGTCATCGATGACGCCTGCCGCGCGCCGCGATACGATGTCTTTACCTTCCCAAAAGCCCGCCAGTGTAGGCAAATCGTGCGTCGTCGGCGAGACGAGGGCGTGCCTCGGGTATTCATGCGGCAGCCGGAACCGCCCGTCCCCGTGCTTTTCGAAGTAAAACAGGCGATAGCTTAAGATGCCGAATCTCTCGAGCGCCTCGCGGACACTGGGCTCGACCGTTCCCAAATCCTCCCCGACGATTACTACCTTTTGACGCACGCTTTCGAGCGCCAGGATACGAAGCAGGTCTTCGTGGTTCTCCCTTACATAGGTGCCCTGCGCGGCTGTCATGCCCTCGGGTATCCAGAAGAGGCGGAAGAAGCGCATGACATGGTCAATGCGCAGAGCCCCTCCATGACGGCAGCTTTTCCGAATGGACTCTGCAAAGTGGCGATATCCGTCCTCGCGATGATGCTCGGAGTGCGGCGGCGGAAACGACCAGTCCTGCCCGTTGGGAGAGAAGTCGTCCGGCGGGGAACCGACTCGCGCGCCCGCGACGTAGAACCATCGATGAGCCCAGAGATCCGATCCGTAGCGGTCAGTCGCAAGCGCTAAATCATGGTAGAGCCCAATACTAAGGTTCCGGCTCTTTGCGTACCGCTGCACTGCCTCCAACTGCCGGTCCAGTTCCCACTGCAGGTACTTGTAGAAGAGAATAAGACGCCAATGCTTCCGGGCGAATTCCTTCACTGCGGGAGACTCCGGATCGCGGTACTCCTCCGGCCATTGCGTCCATACCCACACGTTGCGGTCGCGCTTGTGCAGCACCTCGTCAAGCGCGCAGTAGGTTGCAAAGCGATCCAGCAGCTCGCCTTCGGCCCTGCTCCATGCTTCGAACTCGCTTGCACGCCCCGTGCCCTGCCGGTAGTTCTCCAGGAAACGCCGGAAGAGCAGCTTCATGAAGCGAATTTTCAGCCGCGCGACTTTCTCGTACTCCACGAACTCGGAGTCTCTCAGGCTCTGGAGCGTCTTTTGAAACTTCGCGCTCTCGAAGAGGCGGACCGCTCGGGGAGACTCTGAGAACTCATTCGCTCTTGTTGGGTCGAGATAAATGAAGTTTCGATAAAAGGTGCAGTTTGGGAGGTACGGACTTGTATTGTAAGGGGTGCGGTTGGGGATCGCGTGAAGGGGATTCAGACCGAGAAAGCTCCCGCGCACGTCCTCGACAAGCCAGTCCAGCATTTTTTCGAGGTCCGTCGTGTCCCCGCATCCCCAGTTCCGATCGGACCGGAGCCCGTACAGGCTGATGATAATGCCCGCTGCTTTGTGGTTATCGTTGGACAGTTCCGGTGGGCTCCAGGCGCGGTCCGGACACACGATAAAGTTACAAACGACCGCGTGTTCGGAATTGGTCAGGGCGGCCGGATAGCAGGCGAGCTTATGGTATCCCAGGCGAAGCGGGGCGGGGAGGGGGACGCGCTTCCGTACGAACCGCCGCCCCCTCAGTTCGGCGGTGGACGCCAAGGGGAGATGCTGAAATTCGACGAGATTCGAGGAAGAACCGGAATCTTCCCAGACAATTTCCAGACGGATTGTCGACGTTGCTTCGGGCTCCGGTAACGAGACTTCGACTTCGGCCGGCCCGTTTACGCTCACCACGAGTGTCTTGGGAAGCGGCCGGCACCACTCCTGCCAGAGCTTCTGCTCAACGGCGCCGTCCAGCGCGGCGGCGCTGCTTGCATCAACGCCCAGCGCCTCCAGAATCGATCTCTTGACCTCGGGCGGGGCGGGATGGTGCCTTCCAAAAATGTCCCAGTACTCGCGTTCAATACCCCATGCGGCAGCGGCCCGGTCCAGCGCTTCATCATATGTAGCGGAGGGCGTAAAGGTGGTGTGGGGCGCGTGCATGGTACCTCTTTTTGATTCTAACGACTCCGTGGGATAATCATCTTTACAGCTATGGAAACCAAGATCCAGCTCGGTGATGCGCCGGACGATTTGTATACGCGAATCGACACCGAAAGCGTTCAGGATTTCTCGGACAGTGTACTGCTTACAACTGTCGATAAAGCAATCAATTGGGGGCGCAAGAACTCGATCTGGCCCATGGCGTTCGGCCTCGCCTGCTGCGCCATCGAAATGATGGCGATGACGGCTTCCCGCTTCGATGTTTCGCGCTTCGGCGCGGAGGTTTTTCGCGGTTCTCCACGGCAGTCCGACCTGATGATCATCGCTGGCCGTCTGTCGAACAAAATGGCGCCGGTTGTCCGCCAGTTGTATCAGCAGATGCCGGAGCCGAAGTGGGTGATTTCGATGGGCGCATGCGCCAGCTCGATGGGGGTGTTCAGCAACTACGCCTTGATCCCGGTGAACCAGGTGATTCCCGTCGACGTGTACGTTCCCGGATGCCCGCCCCGCCCGGAGCAGCTCATCTACGCTCTGATGCTCCTCCAAAAGAAGATTGAGAAGGAGCGCGGTACCTTATTGAAGGTGCTCAACCTCGCCTAGATTTACCGCGAGGTTTTCTGTGAGATCTGAGCGTTGTCTGACGATAAGCCTTCTGAGGGAAGCATGGTCAACAACGCGTACGCCTCTTACCTGGAAACCAAGATCCTTTCAGCCGACCCTGTCGAGTTGATCGAGATACTGTATTCGGGTGCCCTGGAGTCTGTGGAGCGCGCCAGGGCCGCCTTGCAGGCGGGGGATATTCTTGCACGGTCAAAAGAAATCTCCAAAACCAGCGAGATTATCAACGAACTCGCTCTTTCTTTGAACCATGAACAGGGCGGGGAAATCAGCAGGAATCTGGCAGAGCTTTACGACTACATGCAAAGGCGCCTGATCGAGGCGAACGTGCAGCAGATCGAGGCGCCGCTGATTGAGGTGGGTAACCTGCTGACCACCCTACGCGAAGGATGGGCAGCCTGCCGGAAGGAAAGGCAGGTGGAAAGCGTGCCGGAAAACACAACCGTGCCCTATTACGGCGAGGTTGAACACTATTCGTCGGTCAGCTTCACAGGCTGAGACGAAGCCGGGCCGCTTCCGGCCATGTTCTCAACCACCATCTTCGCCAGCCCGAGACCTCCTGAGGCGGCCAGCAATGAGGCAACCTGCTGCTCGGCGAACTCCATGATGGGGCTTCCCGTCTGATCTTCGCCGGTGCCTAACCATCCCTCTCCGCCGGCCGCTTCCCGCATCGACCGCAGCATTTGGCCGATCAGGAGGCCTTCAAACTGCATTGCTGCCTCCTCTATTGACCGGGGCCTTTGCCCTTCTCCTGCCTGAAGGCTCCAGGACGCGCTAGCGAGGCCCAAGGGGTCTGTCTTCATCAGATCACCTCCAGTTCCGCTTCCAGGGCTCCCGCCGACCGCAGCGCTTGCAAGATTGCGATGATATCGCGAGGCGTGGAACCAATCGAAAGAAGGGCCTGCACGAGATCATCCACCGTCGCTCCTGCTTTCAGTGTGATATTCTGAGCCCTCTCCTCCTGCGCCCCGACCGCTACCTGTGGCACCGGCGTCGTCTGTCCCTGCGAAAAGGGGGCAGGCTGAGACACCCCAAACGATGTTTCGATCAGAACCGAGAGAGCGCCGTGAAGGATGGACACCGGCCCCAGGCGAACATCGCGTCCTATGACAACGGTCCCTGTCCGCTCATTGACGACCACCTTCACAGCACGATCTGCGTCGACGGACAAGCCTTCGACTTCGGCAAGAAATTCCACCAGCCGGTCCGCGTAGTCCGACGGCGGATCGATCACGACCATCCCGGCGTGGACTGCGCGCGCGACCGGCTTACCGCTGCCCTGGTAGCGCTGATTCACCGCTTCTGCGATCCGTGCAGCCGTCGTGAAATCCGACTGCTTGAGTTGCAGGCGCAACTGTCCCTGCGGCGCCACTGTGGGCGGCGTCTGTTCTACGATCGCTCCACCCGGCACACGCCCTACCGTCGGGTGATTCACTGTGAACGAGTTGCCGGACCCGCGCCGGGCCGCGAATCCGCCCGTGACAACCGCCCCCTGGGCGACTGCGTATACCTGGCCGTTCGCAGCGCGTAGCGGTGTCAGGATAAGTATGCCGCCCTGGAGGTTCGAGGCATCCCCGATTGCGGCAACCGTGACGTCGATGCGCGTTCCGGGCTGCGCAAACGGCGGCAGGTTCGCCGTGACCAGAACCGCCGCTGTATTCCTCACCAGGAGGGACTGGGGAGCAACCTGTACCCCCATGCGCTCAAGCGTGTTCGCCAGGCTTTGTGTTGAAAAAACCGTCTGCCGCTTGTCGCCGGTTCCCGCAAGTCCAACGACAAGGCCGTATCCGATCAGCTGGTTTTCGCGCACACCCTCGACAGAAGCGAGTTCTTTCACGCGCGTCACAGCCGCCCCTGTTCGCGGGAGCGTCATCGCCAGTAGCAGGAAAAGAATGCTGAGACGTGTCATGCGTCAAAAAGGAAGCAGTCCAAGGAGAAGGCGGTAGAGGAAGTTGGGCTGGCGGATTGCATCACCGACGACCCCTTTTCCGTTGATGCGTATCTCCAATTCAGCCAGACGGTCAGACCGAACCACGTTGGCAGGCGACAGATCGTTCCACCTCAGCACGCCTCGCACCTGAATCTGTTGCCGTTCGGAGTTGATCGCGATGTCCTTGTTTCCTTCGACCACCAGATATCCGTTTGGCAGTACATGCGTTACTCGCGCTGAAAGCGTCGTCGTGAGCACAGTCTCGCGGCTTGTCTCGCCCTGGCCCTGAAGCTGCGTCGCGGTCGAAGCGGAAGCAAGACCAGATAGGGCGGGACCTGTCGGGCCCGCCAAAGCACCGACGCTGCTGTTGACGCTCGATTGGCGATTGGTGCTCGTCTTACCTCGCGCAATTGCCGAAGCCCGATCTGAAACGAGTATGGTTACGATGTCTCCAACCCGGAAAGCGCGAACATCCCGCGTCAGGTCGCTCAGGATGCCGTTGCTCGAATACAGGGAGCCGGCAGAACTCGGCAGGGCAGCCTGCATCGCTTCCGCCTGCCGGATGTACTGCTCAATTGGCGAAGGTTCCGGCTCCTTCTTCTTTGCTGCATGTGCACACAACGCCGCTCCGAGCAGCAATCCAAATGCTTTGGCCGCGTGCTTCATGGCTGCCTCCTGACACCGGTCGCTTCCAATCCCGGACGGACAACGGCTCGCCCCTTGCCTTCCACCTGCGCGGAGAATGCCTTCCCCGAGGTTGGATTGCGGAGAAGGATCGTCTCACCCACTTCGCCAGCGGTCAGCGCTTTCGCACTGAGCCGTAACTGCGCGTTGCCGTGCCTAACGTCGACGTCCACGGCATCCCCGGCTTGAATCTCCGGGGCAGAGCGCAGCAACGCCGAATAGAGCGGCTGTCCTGCCTGAATCGTTTTCCTGGGAATGCGGCCAGCAGCTTCTTCGATGGATGAGAGCGCCTTCCGGGCAAGCGGTATCCCCTCCCATTCCTCAATCCGCAACTGCTCTGCCGCGATTGCCTTTCCGGCCGGCAGATCGACCGCTGCCACCACGCCCCGGTATTTTGCGGAAAGCTTCACCTTGGCCCAGATGGGAAAACTCTTGTTTCCCGCATAGCGAATGCGCCCCCGCCAGAGGAAAGGCTCCTTCCCGGCTCTGGCGGGCAGCACAGGCCGCGGGAACGAGACAACGCCGTGCGGAACCGGTTGCCGGTAGTAGTCAAGAATTTCGATGCGGACCTCCGGCTCGCCCGCCTCCCGCAGCGCATCCTGCATCGCCTTCAACAGGGCCTCTCGCTCGAGCTTCTCGCCCGGCCGCTCGAAGCAAACGGCGCGAACCTCGCCTTCCAATTCCAATCCGTGCTTCTGCGCCAAACGGCGGAGCTCAGCGGGCTGATAGTAGCGGCGCACGCCGAATTGCGGGGCATAGCCGATCTTTACGTCCGGATCCAGCTTCCCGAACGCGGATCGGACGGGCGCCAAATCCGAAGCTTTGATAAAGCCGTCCTCAACAGGTAGACAGGCCAATGCCAGCACGAGCAGCATCATCGCGTCAGATTATTCACCTGCTGATACATCTCATCCGCCGCGCGGACCACCTTGCTGTTTGCCTCATAGGCGCGCTGGCTCACGATGAGATTGACAAACTCCTCCACGACGCTCACGTTGGATTGCTCGATGTAGCCCTGAAGGAGCGATCCCAGTCCTTCCTGCCCGCCCGGATTCCCGATGGTCGGCTCTCCGGATGCATCCGTGGGGCTGAAGAGGTTGTGGCCAAGGCTGTTCAGTCCCGCCGGGTTCACGAAGGTGGCCAGCTGGATTTGACCGGCTACCTGCGCGGCCGCCTGCCCCGGCAGGATGTACGTCACAGTGCCGTCGGGTGCGATCGTCACGGACTGGGCTTCCGGAGGCAGCGTAATCTGAGGCTCGAGCGCATCACCGTCCGCCGTTACGAGATTGCCGTCGCGATCCAGATGAAACTGCCCTGCGCGCGTGTAGGCGATCTCCCCATTCGGACGCCGGATCTGAAAGAACCCCTTGCCTTGGATCACCAGGTCCAGCGGATTCTCCGTTGGCATGAAGTTGCCCTGCGTCAATACGATCTCGTTCGAAACAGGCCGTGTCCCGAGGCCTAGCTGCAGGCCGCTTGGAACGATGGTTTGAGCGCCCGCTGCCGCACCTGGCTGGATCAGATTCTGGTAAAGCAGGTCCTGGAATTGGGTGCGCCGCATCTTGAAGCCGACCGTGTTGGCGTTCGCCAGGTTGTGGGCAATGTTATCGACGGCCATCTGCTGGGCGGTCATTCCGCTGCCCGCGCTGTATAAAGCTCGAATCATTTCGCTTTCCTCCTTCAGGGTTTTTGCTTAGACCCGTGCCACTTCTTCCACTGCCCGCCGGTTCATCTCACCTCCGAGCGTCAGCGCCTTCTGTAACATTTCGAACTGCCTCATCACATTCACGAGCCGGACGGCAACCTCGGCCCCGCCTGTGTTTGAGGCCTCCATATGCCCCTGCCGTACCTCCGCTTGCGACGCGAGCGGCTGAGGAGGCGTGGGCGTCAGCCACTGAAAGTACATTCCGTCCCGCTTGGAGAGTCCCTGCGGCTGATCGAAGCGCACAATCTGCAGCCGGTCCATCTCAACGCCGGCTTGCCTGACAATGCCTTCGGCCGATACCTCAGTAGGAGTTGCAGGATCGAGATTCCATGGGCGGCCGCTCGCTGTTGCCACCGGATAACCCTCGGCCGTCTCCAACCTGCCGGCTCTTGAAATTCGGAAGGCGCCGTTGCGGGTATAGAGAGGGCCGGAAGGCGACTGCACTACGAAAAAGCCTTCCCCGGAGAGGGCGAGGTCCAAGGGGTTGCCTGTCGGCTTGAGCACTCCTTGAGAAAAATCGGTCCATCGGCCCTCCACCACCGGCATTCTCGCCGGGTCACGGTCGATGCCGGCAGCCTCTTCAGAAAGAAAAAGCGAATAGAACTCGCGGTCGGATTTGTATCCGGCAGTCCCCGCGTTTGCAAGGTTATTCGCAAGCAGTTCGAGAACGTCGATGCGAGCCCTCATTCCGCTTGCAGCCGCTGCGGAGAGTACGTCCATGGCAGTGAACCTCGCCCGGGTCCTGTGCAAATGAATCGCCAAGCGAAAGAAAAACTCAAGAGCCAGAAAAGTCAGTCGAAAAGGCAATCAGGGATGGACTGGCTCGCGACAAGTTTTTGTCGCTCTGCGCCTCGTGACAAACTCTCGACACCCCCTTCTCCCGCTAACCCTATGACCACAAGGGATTCGGACTCTGGTTCGCTACCTGCTTGAGACCCAGCGTGATGACGCTCGGTCTCTCCAACGTAATCCCTGTGGCAGGCGCTCCCCTCGCCGAAGCCCAAGTGGCCGATGCGGTCGGGCCTGGCATTTTCCCGGAGCTGCTTGCGGCGCTTGTGGAAGGCGGGGCTCCGGCGCAGGATGCGGTCCTCCCTTACGCAGAGGCTCCCTCCGCGAAGGGCCACGAGCAAACGGGTGGCAGCGGCGAGGAGCCTGCCGAACAGGCGGATGTGGAGAAAGAAGAAGAGGAGTTTCTTGCGCTTGCTCCTGCTCCGCTTCCCCCTCACCCCGTACCGGCGAAGCCTTTTTCTTTCGCCTTCCCCGTTGCTGCTCCGCTTCTTCCTGAGCCGCCTGAGAACGACGCTCCCCTGTCCGGTGATACCGCAAATGGCACTCCCGGCAGCGCACAGGTGTCAGCGGAACCGGCCTCCGATACGGGCGCGTCCTTTGAGGCTCCCATCCGGCTGACGGCAATACCAACGCCGAAAGAGCTACCCGAGCGTGTCGCGACGCCCTCGGGGGTAAAGGCAAAGCCGGCGCCCGAGCAGCCGGCTGAAGCGATGGAGATTGCGTTCGCGGCCTATGTCGAACCTGCCGAAGGCAGCGAGGCTCAAAGGGCCCGACAGCAGGCGGCAATGAGACCGGATCTGGAGCAGGCTGAGGCGGCGCAGAGGGAGCCGGTGAAGGCCGAGCACGTAGCGGCGAGCCATCCAACTCTTCAAACCGATCGCGTCCAATCGGCGCAGGAGGCGCCAGAGGTAGCGGAGCCGCCGATGCGGCGAGCCGAACCGGCTCCCGCCAAAGCAAAGGAACATGCGGCCCCTAGCAGCCAGGCGCCTCTTCAAGAGCTCACGGCGCGGGAGCAGGTGAGGCCGGGTGAGGCGCAAGCGGGCCCTGAAAACGAGCGGGCGCCGAACCCGGCGCCCGCTCCTGGGCTGGCGACGGCTTCTGCTGAAAGCCGGCGAACGGGGGCGGACGGTCCGAAGCCAACCGATCACGCGCCGGTGCAGGAGATTCGGGAGGTCCCGGAGCCGAGAGAGGTTTACCGGCCGTCAGGCCCGCCTGAGATTGCATTGCGAATCGAGGGGGGCGGCGACGACCGCGTCGATGTACGGCTGAAGGTTCACCAAGGAGGAGTAGCGGTCGCTGTTCGCAGCTCGGATCCGGAGCTTGCTTCCACTCTCAGAGCAAACCTGGACGACCTTGTGAGCAGGTTGGAAAGCGACGGACAGAGGGCCGAGTCGTGGGTTCCGGCTGGAGAGGTCCCGGCGGCGCCCGAAGCTGCGGAGGCGCGGAGCGACCGTCAGAGCGATGCACAGACTCCGCGCGATTCGCAGAACCAGCAACAGGGGCAGCAGCAGAGGGGAGAGGATGGGCGGAACCGCCAGCGGGGCTCGAGACCTCAGTGGATGGAAGTGTTCGAGAACAGCCTGGAATCTTCCCGGCGGAGGCATTGATGGTCGAAGGGGTATCAAATTCTTACACAACGGATGCAAGCGCGGCGACGCAGTCGCCTGCGACGCCGCCTGACGAGTTGAGCAAAGACGCCTTCCTGCAGCTGCTGATCGCTCAGATCCGGCACCAGGACCCGCTGAATCCGGCGGACGGTGCAGAGTTTATGGCGCAGCTTGCCCAGTTCAGCACGCTTGAGCAGTTGATGAGCATTCGGGCGGGTGTGGAGACGCTCGTCGTTCAAATGGCGCTGCTAGAGGGGGGTAATGCGGGTGCTTGAGGCAAAGGGAGGAACTGCCGAGGATGAGGCGGGCTCTGCGACTCTGGAGCAGCTCGGCCATCTTGCGGACGTGCGGATTGACGTCGAGGTTGAGCTGGACCGCAAGAAGATGTCGATCCGTGAGCTGCTCGATCTGGAAACCGGAGCCGTGATCAAGATGACCCGATCCGCGGGCGAAAACATCGACATCATCATTGGCGGAACTTTGGTGGGATTCGGAGAAATCGTTGTGATTGAAGACACGATGGGAGTCCGCATCACGGACTTCAACGTCGAGGAGTGACTGCAATGGCAGCGCAGACGATTCCGATCGTTGTTGTCTTTCTGCTGCTCGGTGCAGCAATGTGGTGGCTGCGCCGGCGTCCAGATTGGCCGAAGGCCGCAGGCAGCCGGAATCTGGAGAGCCTCGACCGGGTCCGGTTGGGACCGAATCACACCGTTCATTTGATCCGCGCCGGTAATCGGCGCCTGATTGTCGCCACGCATCCCGGCGGTTGCACGTTCCTCGGCAGGTTGCGGCCTGAGGAGGCTTCCGGGCTGGAGCCTGTCCGGATCGAAAGGAGTCTCCGCTAATGCCGGTCGTTCTTGCCCTCGCCGCATCGCAGGACTCCTTCCTCGGGATCGGGCTTGGAGCAGGCAGGGGAGCGAACACACTTTCAGTGCCGCTGCAGATCGCAGTGATGCTGACGTTGCTGACACTGCTCCCCGCGGCGATCATGTCGATCACACCGTTCCTGCGGATTACGGTAGTGCTCCACTTTCTGCGTCAGGCTCTTGGGACGCAGACGACTCCTTCTAACCAGGTTCTCATCGGTCTCGCGCTCTTTCTGAGTTTGCTGATCATGCAGCCGATCGCTTCAGAGATGTACAAGCGAGGGTGGGAGCCGCTTCAAAAGGGAACGCTAACGCCCGGCCAGGCTTTTGAAGAAGCTTCAAAACCTCTGCGCGAATTCCTGCTGCGTTTCGCGCGTGAGAAGGACATCGCTCTGTTTCTCGAGATCTCTCATACGCCGGCGCCTGCCACGCCTGCTGATCTGAGCCTCAGGATACTGATACCGGCATACATTCTTTCGGAGCTGAAGGCTGCCTTTCAGATTGGCGCCGTGCTTTTTCTTCCTTTCCTCGTAATCGACCTCGTAGTGGCGAGCGTGACGTTATCCGTCGGAATGGTGCAACTGCCGCCGGTGATGCTGTCAGCGCCATTCAAGCTGCTGCTTTTCGTGTTGGTCGACGGCTGGAACCTTGTAATCGGCTCGCTCATGAAGAGTTTTTACTGAGGTCTCGGATGACGACGGGGACGGCGGTGGAATTGATCCGGCAGGCGCTCTGGACGGCTTTTTGGCTCTGCCTGCCGCTGCTGATTGTGGGCCTGGTTGCGGGCATTTTGGTGAGCCTTCTGCAGATTGTGACGTCGATGCAGGACACGGCTTTCGGTACCGTCCCGCGGCTTGCGGCCTTTCTGTTCGCACTGGTGCTGCTGCTGCCGTGGATGCTGATGCGTTTGATGTCCTATACGACTGCACTGCTAAGCGATCTGGTCAGATATGCGCGGTGAACTGCATTTTGATATTGCCGCACTTCACGGCTTCCTGCTCGTACTGGGACGAGTCGGCGGTATCTTCACGTTCGTACCTATTCCAGGGTTCAAGGCCGCGCCGTCGGCTCCGAAGATCCTTCTCTCGCTGGCGCTGGCGGTCGCGCTGCTGCCGTTTTGGCCCGTGGTCGAGCCGGCCACCACAATCGGCGAACTCGTGGTTTGGATCGCTTCGGAAGCGGCGCTGGGAATCCTGATCGGGGTGGTGGTGGCCTTCACAGCGGAGGCTGTCATGGTCGCGATGCAAGCAGCGGGACTGCAGGCTGGCTACTCGTATGCGTCCACGATTGATCCGTCGAGCGAAGCCGATACCGCGGTGCTGCAGACGATCGGGAGCCTGGCCGCAAATTTGCTGTTCTTTGCAGCTGGCCTCGATCGTGAAGTGGTCCGCACGATCGCCGCCAGCTTGGAGAGCTATCCTCCCGGGACGTATCTTCCGAAGCTCGCTACCGCACGAGCTGTGTTCAACCTTGGGGCTCATGTCTTCGTGATCGGGCTGCGGTTGGCGCTTCCCGTGGTCGCGCTGCTACTGCTGGTCGACGTCGCGCTTGCGCTGATGGGGCGCGTTCATGCCCAGCTCCAGCTGCTGTCGCTTGCCTTCCCTGCGAAGATGCTCGTCGCGCTGGCGTTATTAACCGTCATCTTCCCGGTCGTTCCGATCCTTTACCGCGAAATGGCCGCGCAGGCGTTTACCGTTCTTCATTCCGTGATGGGGCGCTAATGGCAGATAAGGACAACCGCACCGAACCAGCAACTCCGCAACGTATCCGCAAAGCGCGCCGGGAGGGCCGTTTTGCGGTGAGTGGCGAGTTTGTGGCCGCCCTCCAGTTCCTGGCGTTTGTCGCGCTGTTGAGTTGGCAGGGAGCGTCGTGGTTTCAAGGTCTGCTGAACCTGATGCGCCACTTCCTGAGAAACAGCGCCTCGATCACGATTGGCGCAGGAGACATTCACGTGTTCTTGCGGCAGCAGATTCTGCCGGTGCTTCTGCCGATGTTGTGTGCGGGTATGGGACTGCTCGTGATCTCCGTAGGATCGCAGCTCGGCACGACACAAATGGGATTCTCGCTCAACCGTCTGGCTCCGGATCTCAAACGGCTGAACCCGATCAATAACCTCCGGCAGATTCCCCGCCGCAACCTGCCGTCGCTGGTGCAGGCGCTCCTGCTGCTGCCGCTGTTCGGGGCCGCGCTGTACGCCGTTGTGACAACGAATCTTTCGACCTATCTCTCGCTGCCGCTGCGCGGGCTGGATGCGAGTGTGCGAGTCGTTTTTCAAACGATGCTCGACCTCCTCTGGCGGGCGGCATTCGCGTTTCTTCTGCTCGGCGCAATCGACCTGTTCCGCCAAAGGCGGCGCTACTACAAAGATCTGCGAATGAGTAAGCAGGAGATTCGCGATGAGCTGAAGGAGAGCGAGGGAAATCCTCAGGTAAAGATGCGGCTGCGCCGGATGCAGAGGGAGCTCCTGCGGCGCCAGATGATGAAGGAAGTGCCGACGGCAACGGCGGTGATCGTGAATCCGACCCATTTCGCCGTTGCGATTCGCTATCAGCCTGAGACAATGGCGGCGCCTAGGGTTGTAGCGAAGGGTAAGAATCTCATTGCTCTTCGGATCCGCCAGATTGCAACGGATCACCAGGTGCCGATTGTCGAGAATCCGCCGCTTGCGCAGGCTCTATACAAGTCGGTCCAGGTCGGAGAGGAGATTCCGGCGCATTTCTACCGCGCCGTCGCTGAAGTTCTCGCCTACATCTTCCGCCTCATGAATCAACGGCTACCCGGATAGGAGATATGGCTACGTCAACGACATCAGTTGCTCCGGTTGGTGCACAGACGGTTCCGAGCGGCGAACCTCGAAAAACGAAAGCGACGGGAGGGACCAAGCCGTCGTCTCAAGCGACCGTCCTCCCCGCGCGGCTTGCCGCTCTGCCATGGGGCGAGATGGGCGTTCCCATTGCCGTGCTCGGAATCGTCCTGGCGATGGTCACGCCGCTGCCGCCTTTTCTGCTCGATGTCCTGATCAGCGCCAACGTCACGATCTCGCTGATCGTGCTTCTGGTGGCGATGTATACGACCAAGCCGGCGGACTTCAACATATTTCCGACGACACTGCTTCTGCTGACGCTCTTCCGGCTGGCCCTGAACATCTCCTCATCGCGCCTGATCCTGCTCAATGGAAACGCGGGAACGTCGGCGGCTGGTGAAGTCATCGAGGCATTCGGCAATTTCGTCGTTGGGGGGAACTACATCATCGGCGCGGTCATCTTTCTGGTGCTGATCGCGATTCAGTATGTGGTCATCAACCACGGCGCGGTGCGCATCTCGGAGGTGACAGCGCGCTTTACGCTCGACGCGATGCCGGGAAAGCAAATGTCGATCGATTCGGACCTGAATGCCGGGTTGATCGACGAGGCAGAAGCGCGGCGCCGCCGGAAAGCGCTCGCAGCGGAAGCGGAATTCTATGGCGCAATGGATGGCGCTTCACGCTTCACCCAGCGCGACGCCGTGGCGAGCATCCTGATTACGGGTATCAACATCGTCGCCGGCTTCCTCATCGGTGTCCTGCAGCATGGCATGGATTTGCGGCGAGCCATCGAGACCTACACGGTTCTGACCATCGGAGACGGGCTCGTCACGGTGATTCCTGCGCTGATGGTATCCGTCTCCGGCGGTCTCATCGTCACGCGCGCAAGCTCTGACGAACGGCTCGGAATCGATTTCCGAAAACAGATTCTCAGTTCGTCGCAGCCTCTGCTGCTGGCTGGGGTCGTGCTCATCGCGATGGCAGCTTTCCCGGGACTTCCGAAGATCCCGTTTCTGCTTCTGGGAGCAGGCACCGGCTTCGCCGGATGGAGGCTGCGCCAAAAGGACGAACTCGCCGAGAAGGCCGCTCCGGCGCCTGCCTCGCCGGCAAAGAGCGAGAGCCTGGAGTCGTTGCTGAAGGTGGAGCCTTTGGCCGTTGAAGTCGGCTTGGGGCTGGTGAAGTTTGTCGAAGGAGGGCAAAACTCGCCGCTTCTGCGACGCATTGCAGGCATTCGGAGGCAGCTTGCGGCCGACTTTGGCTACCTGCTTCCGCCGGTTCGCGTGACGGATAACCTCGGCTTGAAAGCCCGGGAGTATGTGATCTCGCTCAAAGGCGTCGAGATTGCGCGTTTTGAAATCCCTCAAAACAGCCACCTTGCGATCGGTACAAGCAGGGCGCAGGCAAGGATCGAGGGAACGCCTACCAAGGATCCTGCGTTTGGCATTCCTGCCTTGTGGATTCCCACGGAGGCTGCGGATAGCGCCAGGGCAGCCGGCTATACCGTGGTCGACGGAGTGAGCGTCCTGGGCACGCACCTGGCGGAAGTGATCCGCAAGCATGCGCACGAGCTGTTCTCCCGGCAGGACGCCAAGCGGCTGTTGGATCGGGTATCCGAGGAGAATCCGCGAGTAGTTGAAGATCTGGTTCCGAAGCTGTTGCCGCTGGCGACAGTACAGAAGGTTCTGCAGAACCTCCTGCGGGAACGGGTTTCAATTCGCGACGCCGTCAGCATTTTGGAAGCCCTGGGAGAAGCGGCGGTGGTGACGCGGAACCCGGTGCTTTTGACAGAGTTTGTACGGCAATCGATCCGGCGGATGGTCGTGAAACCGTACCTCAACGGGGCGGGCGACCTTCCTGCGTGGTTTCTGGATCCCGCGCTCGAGCGGGAGATTGAGTCGGCTGTCGAGCACAGCGAGAGCACCAGCCACCTGAACCTGCCTCCACAGCGGATTCGGGACATCCTGGACCGGATTACCCGCGCTGTGGGCGCGCCGGAGACGCCGGTGGTGTTGCTGGCGAGTTCGGGAGCGCGTTTCTTTCTGCGGCAGATTGCCGAGTCTGCAGTTCCGAACCTGATGGTTCTTGCCCATAACGAAGTCCCGGCCGGAGTGAAGGTTCTGTCTCTGGGGGTCATTCGATGAAGGGCAGGCAAACTAGCACCTACAGAAGAGCAATGACGGAGTAGCAAGGATGAAGTTGAAGACGTATTACGCCGACACGGTTGAGTCTGCAGTGGAGCAGGCTCGCGAGGAACTGGGCCCGGAAACGATGATTGTCTACTCCAGAAAGGCTGACAAAGCAATGCGCCATCTGGGCCAGTACGAGGTTGTCTTTGCGACGGAGGAGGCGCCGGCGCGCGCGACCGCGCCTCAGGCTTCTCCGGTCGAAAGCGCTCCGCAGACTGCTCCTGCGGAAGCGCAAGTGCCCATCCCGTGGGGCAGCTTTTTGCAGGAGATTGCGGAGCTCCGCAGGCAGGTGGAGAGAATGGCTGGAGCGATTCACCGTCCGGCGCCAGTTACGCCCGCGTTGCAAAACCCCGAGATCCGCAGAATCAGCATGTTGTTGGCAGAAGAAGGCTTCCAGGGAGACGTCATCGACCAGCTCCTGCAGCGCGTTCAATCGAAGATGGGCGAGCGGACCTTTGAGCGGTACTCTCAGGCGGACGTTGCCCGGCTCCAGGAGCTGGTTACCGAAGAGATCGAGTCGTCGATCTCTGTGACCGATCCTCTCGACAGGAGTTCCGGCGAGGGGCGGCGGATCATAGCGCTGGTCGGCCCTCCGGGGGCGGGAAAGACGACGACACTCGCCAAGCTCGCGGCGACGTACGGCTTCCGCGCCAGGAGACCGACGCAGATCCTGTCGATTGACACGATGCGGATTGCCGCTGTCGAGCAGATGCGAACCTACGCGGCGATTCTGGGTTTTGGTTTCACTGCGGTCGAGACGCCGTGGGCGCTGGGGCAAGCGATCCAGGAGCACGAGAACAAGAGCCTTATCCTCATTGATACGCCGGGATACGCCTCAAGGGATATGCAGGAAGCGGAGCTACTGGCCGATTATCTCTCCAGCCGGGACGATATTGACGTGAACCTCGTCCTGCCGGCATCGATGAAGCCTGCTGATTTGCTTCGGGCAGTGGATCGATTTCGAATGTTCCGGCCGAACGGGCTCATATTCACTCAACTGGACGAGACGGATTCTCATGGTTCCATTCTGAACACCTGCATACGGACTGGCCTGCCGGTTGCGTATCTGAGCGGCGGTCCGGCAGTTCCCGAGGATCTCGAGCCCGCAACGAAGCGGCGGCTTGTAGGACTGGTGTTGGATTTTGGAGCGAGCGCGGCCGTGGCTGCATAACGTTGCGCGGCCGGAAAGCGAAGG
>Ga0065720_1001727_pt1 | contig 37899 bp, 34 predicted proteins | sample Thericmetagenome_FD_59107 | JGI IMG/M metagenome (GOLD analysis project Ga0065720, IMG submission 59107) | Thermophilic microbial communities from the Joint Bioenergy Institute, California, USA of rice/straw/compost enrichment - eDNA_2 v2... | ecosystem: Engineered > Solid waste > Grass >... | reverse complement strand
GTGGACGGCGACCGGCCGTACGTGGTGAGCGAGTACGTCGAGGGCGTCTCCCTGGAGGAGCTGGTCCGCACCCAGGGGCCGCGCGTGCCGGGCGCGCTCGACCGCATCGCGGTCGGCACGGTCACCGCGCTCGCCGCGATCCACAAGGCGGGCATCGCCCACCGCGACTTCAAGCCGAGCAACGTGCTGCTCGGCCCGGACGGCCCCCGGGTGATCGACTTCGGCATCGCGCGGGCGCTCGACATCTCCACCGCGCCGGGGATGGTGATCGGCACCCCGGCGTACATGTCGCCCGAGCAGCTCTCCGGCCGGCCGGTCGGCACCGCCGCGGACGTGTTCAGCTGGGCGCTCACCATGGCGTTCGCCGCGACCGGCGAGCCGCCGTTCGGGGAGGACAACCACACCGCGGTGATGTACCGCATCGTCAACTCGCGGCCCCGGCTCGACGGCGTGCCCCAGCCGCTGCGCACGGTGCTGGAGCGGTGCCTCGCCAAGGAGGCGGACGAGCGGCCCACCGCGGCCCAGGTGCTCGACATGCTGCTCGGCCAGGGCGGCGCCGGGGCGTCCGGGCCCGGGCCCGGCACCGGCGGCGGAAGGCGGCCGCAGGGGGTGGGCGGCGCGTCGGTCGCCTTCCCCGGGGACGTGCCCGGCGGCTCGGCGAGCCAGATCTCCTACTGGCCCAAGGCGCGACCCGCCCGGCCCGAGGACCCGCCCGGCCCGCGGTCGGCGCACGGCTGGCCGTTCGGGCCGCTCGCGGTGTCGGTGACGCTCTCGCTCGCCGCCGCCGCCCGGGCGGCGTTCTGGTTCCGGCCCGCCGGGCGGTGAGCCCCGGCTCGCCGTACCGGGGGGTGAGATCCGGCGCCGCGGTGCGGATGGGTCTCGTGTGGCCGACGCGGCGATCGGGTTCCGGCCGGATAGGCTCTTGCCGATAACTCAGGGACCGAACTCTAGGAGTGCTACGTGGCTTCCATCGAGGCCGTTAACGCGCGTCAGATCCTCGACTCGCGGGGCAACCCGACCGTGGAGGTCGAGATCGTCCTGGACGACTACAGCACCGGCCGCGCCGCGGTTCCGAGCGGCGCCTCCACGGGCCAGTTCGAGGCCGTGGAACTGCGCGACGGCGAGGCCGCGTACGGCGGCAAGAGCGTGGAGAAGGCCGTGCTCGCGGTGACCGACGAGATCGCCGACGAGATCCACGGCTTCGACGCCGAGGAGCAGCGGCTGATCGACCAGACGATGATCGACCTGGACGGCACGCCGAACAAGTCCCGCCTCGGCGCGAACGCGATCCTCGGCGTCTCGCTCGCCGTGGCGAAGGCCGCCGCGGAGAGCGCCGACCTGCCGCTCTTCCGTTACGTGGGCGGGCCGAACGCGCACGTGCTGCCGGTCCCGATGATGAACATCCTCAACGGCGGCGCGCACGCCGACACGAACGTGGACATCCAGGAGTTCATGATCGCGCCGATCGGGGCGGAGACCTTCTCCGACGCGGTGCGCATGGGCGCCGAGACCTACCACGCGCTCAAGGCCGTGCTGAAGGAGCGGGGGTACGCCACCGGCCTCGGTGACGAGGGCGGCTTCGCCCCGAACCTGCCGTCGAACCGGGACGCGCTCGACCTGATCATCGCCGCGATCGAGAAGGCCGGGTACACCCCCGGCTCGGACATCGCCCTCGCGCTCGACGTCGCCGCGTCCGAGTTCCACGACAACGGCGTCTACACGATCGACGGCAAGGGCCTCGGCTCGGACGAGCTGATCGCGTTCTACACCGAGCTCGTCGACGCCTACCCGCTCGTCTCCATCGAGGACCCGCTCAACGAGGAGGACTGGGCGGGCTGGAAGGCGATCACCGAGGCGCTCGGCAGCCGGGTGCAGCTCGTCGGCGACGACCTGTTCGTCACCAACCCCGAGCGGCTCGCCCGCGGCATCGCCGAGGGCGCGGCGAACGCCCTGCTGGTGAAGGTGAACCAGATCGGCACGCTGTCGGAGACCCTCGACGCCGTCGAGCTCGCGCACCGCGCCGGCTACCGCTGCATGATGAGCCACCGCTCCGGCGAGACCGAGGACACCACGATCGCCGACCTCGCGGTCGCCACNAACTGCGGCCAGATCAAGACCGGCGCNCCGGCCCGCTCGGACCGGGTGGCNAAGTACAACCAGCTGCTGCGCATCGAGGAGCTGCTCGACANCGCCGCGAAGTACGCCGGTCGCTCGGCCTTCCCGCGCTTCACCGGGTGAGCCGATGCGGCGNCCGCAGTTGACGGGGCGGGCGGCGATCCTCGCGGTCGTCGTCTGNGCCATCGTGATGAGCCTGGCCTACCCGGTCCGGGAGTACATCGCGCAGCGGCAGCAGATCGCCGAGCTGGAGGAGCAGCGCGCCAAGGCCCTGGAGGACCTGCGGCGGCTCACCGAGCTCAACCGCAGGCTCTCCGACCCCGACTACATCCGGCAGCAGGCGCGCGCCCGCCTGCACTACTGCGGCGTCGGCGAGAAGTGCTACGTCGTGCGCGACGACGGCTCCGGCGCGGACCGCCCGGCCGCCGAGTCCGCCACCCGGTCCGCGCCGAAGGTGCCCTGGTACCAGGCGCTGTGGGAGTCCGCCCAGGCCGCCGACTCCGGCACCGGCCGCCGTGCGGATCAGCGGGCCGAGCAGCGGACCGGCGAGCGGGCCGGCGAACAGGGCGGCCAGGGGACCGGCCGGGGCGGCGCGGCCGGTGAGCCGCGCTGACCTCGGTGCGACCGCGGCCCGCCCGCGGCGGGTCACGACGCCCCGCCGTGGCGGTCGCGCGGCGGCCCGGGACCCCGGCGGTCCGGGCGGTCCGCGGCTTCGGGCAGGATGTGGACGAACGCAGACCGGTTTGAGACGGGGGCGGCATGATCGATCCGAAGGATGTGGCCGCGGTCGCGCGGCAGCTCGGGCGGCCGCCGCGGGCGTTGCGCGCGGTCGCCCACCGGTGCCCGTGCGGGCTGCCGGACGTGGTGGAGACCGCGCCGCGGCTGCCCGACGGCACGCCGTTCCCGACGCTGTTCTACCTCACCTGCCCGAAGGCGGCGTCGGCGATCGGCAGGCTGGAGAGCTCGGGGCTCATGCGGCAGATGCGGGAACGGCTCGCCGCCGACCCGGAGCTCGCCGCCGCCTACCGCGCCGCGCACGAGGACTACCTCGCCCGGCGCGCCAAGGCGGGCGAGGAGGAGGGGCTGGAGCCGCTGCCGCCCGGCATCCAGAGCGCCGGCGGCATGCCGAACCGGGTCAAGTGCCTGCACGCCCTCGTCGCGCACGAGCTCGCCGTACCGGGGATCAACCCGTTCGGGCGCGAGGCGCTCGACCGGCTTCCGGAGTGGTGGGCCGACGGGCCCTGTGTCACGGTGGACGCCGAGGAGGAGCGGGCATGAGGGTCGCGGCCATCGACTGCGGAACCAACTCGGTCCGCCTGCTCATCGCCGACGTCGACGGCGACGGGCTCACCGACGTCGAGCGGCGCATGGAGATCGTACGGCTCGGCGAGGGCGTGGACCGCACCGGGCGCATCGCCCCGGAGGCCCTCGCGCGCACCGTGAACGCCCTGCACGGCTACCGTCGCCTGATCGCCAAGCACACGCTCGACGAGGAGATGCCGGTGCGCATGGTGGCGACGAGCGCGACCCGGGACGCGGCGAACCGGGACGTGTTCACCTCGGCCGTGCGGACCATCCTCGGCGTCGAGCCCGAGGTGATCAGCGGTGCCGAGGAGGCGAACCTGTCCTTCCTCGGCGCCACCAGGAGGCTGCCGGGTGGGCTCGCCACGCCGTACCTGGTGGTGGACATCGGCGGCGGCTCGACCGAGTTCATCGTCGGGTCCGCCGACGGCACCGGCGTGGCGGGCGCGATCTCGGTCGACATCGGCTGCGTGCGGCTCACCGAGCGGCACCTGCGCGCCGCCGGGGATCCCCCCGCGCCGGAGGCGGTGCGGGCCGTGATCGACGACATCGAGGCCGCGCTCGACCGGGTGGAGGCGGCGGTGCCGGTGCGCACGGCGCGCTCGCTGATCGGCCTCGCCGGGTCGGTGACGACGGTCGCGGGGATCGCGCTCGACCTGCCCGCGTACGACTCGGAGCGCATCCACCACTCCCGGATCCCGGCCGAGCGGGTGCACGAGGTCTCCGCCCGGCTGCTCGCCATGACCCACGACGAGCGGGCCGCGATCCCGGTGATGCACCCGGGGCGGGTGGACGTGATCGGCGCGGGGGCGCTCATCCTCGACCGCATCGTGCGCCGCTACGGCTTCCCCGAGGTCGTGGCGAGCGAGCACGACATCCTCGACGGGATCGCCTACCGCCTGTATCGGCCCTGACTTGGGACCGGGCGGGGCGAGCTGGCACGATCGGCGTGTGAGTCACGTACCCCCGGGCAGCGGGTGGCCGGGCGACCTCGCGGGGCCCGCCACGCCGGTCGCGCACACCGCGGACGAGGTGCGCGCGCTCGCGGCGGAGAGCCGCGACCTCGACGAGCTCGTGGCGCGCCAGTCGGTGTGCCGCGCCTGTCCCCGCCTCGTGGAGTGGCGGGAGGAGGTCGCCGAGGTACGGCGCCGCGCCTTCGCCACGGAGACCTACTGGGGACGGCCGGTGCCGGGCTGGGGCGACGACAAGCCGCGCATCCTGATCGTGGGCCTCGCCCCGGCGGCGCACGGCGGGAACCGCACCGGGCGGATCTTCACCGGGGACCGCAGCGGGGACTGGTTGTTCGCCTCGCTGTACCGGACGGGGCTCGCGGTCCAGGAGACGAGCACGCACGCGGGGGACGGGCAGCGGCTGCTCCGGGCGCGGATGGCGGCGGCGGTGCGGTGCGCGCCGCCCGCGAACAAGCCCACGCCGCAGGAGCGGGACACCTGCCTGCCGTGGCTGGTGCGGGAGGTGGCGCTCGTCGCCGAGTCGCTGCGGGTCGTGGTGGCCCTCGGCGGCTTCGCCTGGCAGGCGGTGTGGCCGGCGCTCCGGCAGGCGGGGTTCACGCTGCCGCGCACCCGGCCGCGGTTCGGGCACGGCGCGCGGGTCGGGCTGGCGAGCCCGCATTCCCCGGTGACCCTGCTCGGTTGTTATCACCCGAGCCAGCAGAACACGTTCACCGGACGGGTCACCGCGCAGATGCTCGACGATATTTTCCGGCAGGCGGCCGAACTCGCGGAATAAATATCCGCAGAGGGCCGTCATGCGGTTTCGGCATTACCCCGTACCGGTCCCGGGCGTGCCGCGTCGGCCCAGCTCAGGGCGGTGACGAGGGCACCGTAGGGGCCGGGCTCGGCGTGCGGCCGGCGGGCCGCGTCGTTATTCCCTTGTCGGCTCACGGAACAGCGTCCGGAGCGGTGAAAATCGTCACCCTCCGTTCCCTGTTTATCGATTGGTGATCTTCGGGGCCGATGACCTATCCTGTGCTTGTGAATGCTTTCACAAGCATGGCGGAGGGCGCAAGTTGAACCGCGAGTCGAAGCACATCCTCATCGTCGGCGGCGGCTACGTGGGCCTGTACACCGGCCTGCGGCTGCAGCGCAGGCTCCGACGCGAACTCCGCGACGGCAGCGTGCGCGTCACGCTCATCGACCCTCAGTCGTACATGACCTACCAGCCGTTCCTCCCCGAGGCGGCGGCCGGCAACCTCTCGCCCCGGCACGTGGTGGTGCCGCTGCGCCGGGTGCTGCCGATGGTCCGCGTGCTGAACGGCAAGGTCACCAAGGTCCACCACGGGGAGCGGCGGGTCGTCTTCCAGCCCAACGCCGGGCCGATCATGGAGATCGACTACGACATCCTCGTCATGGCCGCCGGGTCGATCTCCCGGACGCTGCCCATCCCCGGCCTCGCCGACGTCGGCATCGGGTTCAAGACGATCGGCGAGGCGATCCAGCTGCGCAACCACGTGCTCGCCCAGCTCGACATCGCCGAGTCCACCGACGACCCGGAGGTCCGGCGCAAGGCCCTCACCTTCGTGTTCGTCGGCGGCGGCTTCGCGGGCGTGGAGGCACTCGCCGAGGTCGAGGACATGGCGAAGGACGCGATCGCGTACTACCCCGGCATCTCCGCCGCGGACCTGCGGTTCGTGCTCGTCGAGGCGGCCGACCGCATCCTCCCCGAGGTCGGCCCGGAGATGGGCACCTGGACCGCCCAGGAGCTGCGCGGCCGGGGCATCGAGATCAAGATGAACACCCGGCTGGAGTCCGCCGAGAACCACGTGATCCGCACCTCGGACGGGGACGAGTTCCCGGCCGGCACCCTGGTCTGGACGGCCGGCGTGAAACCCAGCCCGGTGGTGAACGCCGGCGACCTGCCGCTCGACGAGCGCGGCCGGGTGAAGGCCACCCCGGAGCTCACCGTCGAGGGCGTGACCGACGCGTTCACCGCGGGCGACGTGGCCGCCGTGCCCGACCTCACCCGCCCCGGCGAGTTCTGCGCGCCCAACGCCCAGCACGCCGTGCGCCAGGCGAAGGTGCTCGGCGACAACATCGCCCGGTACCTGAAGGGCCTCCCGCTCGTCGCGTACCGGCACCGGTACGTCGGCTCGGTCGCCTCGCTCGGCCTGCACGACGGCGTCGCCCACGTCTACGGCATCAAGCTGCGAGGCTTCCCCGCCTGGTTCATGCACCGCACCTACCACCTGTCCCGGGTGCCGACCTTCAACCGGAAGGTCCGGGTGGTGATGGACTGGACGCTCGCGCTGTTCTTCAAGCGCGAGACGCTCTCGCTCGGTGAGCTGCACCGGCCGCGGGAGGAGTTCAAGGCCGCCGCGGCGGCAGGGGCGCGCCGCTGAGCCCCCTCCGCCTCGCCCCCCGTCCGGGCGACCCGGCCCGTCGCGGGCCGGGTCGCGGGCGCGGGGGCGATATCGTTTTGTGACCTTGGGGATTGTGTCAACCTACGGGGCCACTCGCGCGTGCCTCTTTTGACGACGGAATCGGCCACGACGGAAGTCGGGCTCTTGGGGGCCCGGTTACTCCCGTCCTGGCGTTCGGGAGGTGGAGCATGTCGTGGCCGCGAAGCTTGTCCGGGGCAGGCGGCGGCGCAGTTTCACGCCCGCATGCCGGTGCCCTCTCGGCTCTCTTACCCCCTTTATTAATGTGGATCACCAAGAGGTGTTTCGCGCATACTGTTACCAACCGAGAGAAGCATCGTAAGATTAGCCGGCTACTACTGAGTGGCCAGTAATGTACGATTGCGCCGCCCCCGTAGCCCAACGGCAGAGGCAAACCCCTTAAAAGGGTTATAGTGTCGGTTCGAATCCGACCGGGGGCACGTGGCGCCACGATCCGTGATCGCCCGATCACCTGCGGAAACATACCAACAAAAGGCGGGTGCCGGCAAAAGGCCGTGGCCCCGGTCACTGTTTCGTCAAGGTGACGGGAATGCAACGCCGAGGCGGTTTATCGGTGGCCGTCGCGGGTGGAATCCGCTTTCCCGGCCGATTGCGCCGGGGGAGGGCCGCCTTTAGCCCGGATCGGGCCGCCTATTGCGGGGGCCCGTGTCCGGCAAAGCACCGTCCGGCGGCGTGCGCACAATTGCGGCTCGTGTTGCGCATGTCCGGTTCCGGACGCGCCGCGGCGAACGGCTCCGCGCCCACTGCGGCGGCACTCCCGCATCCCCGCGCCCGGTCCGCCCGGCGGGGTTGTGGATGGCGGCCGAAAAAGGGCGGCCGGCGCCGGAACCATTGGGCGCGGTCGATCGTTCCTCATTAGCCACGCGCGCAGGTGCCCGTTCGTGCGTGGCCGCCCTTCCGGCGCCTCGCGGCCCGGCGGGCCTTTCCCGGCCCGACGAGCGCGAATGCGCTGGGCGGGGGAGGTGGCCGCGGGCACAATGTGTACATTGATCGGCGCGATACGGCCGTGTGATGTCGATCAAATAGACTTCGCAGCAAAGGTCGCAGCGTGGAGGCAGCGATGCAGAGCAGGAACCCCGTGTTCAGTAGGCAGCGGACGGCCTACCAGCAAGGCTGGTATGCCCCGCCGCCGGCGCCGGACCAGTACCAGATGTACAACGCGCCGTCGTACGCGCCGCCGGCCCACCGGCCGATGACCGTCGACGACGTGGTGGTCCGCGGGTTCATCACCCTCGGCACCCTGGTCGTCACCGCGGCCGCCGCCTGGGCGCTCAACCTCGGCCCGGCCTTCGCGGCCATCGGCGCCATCACCGGTCTGGTGCTCGCCCTGATCATCTCGTTCAAGCAGAGCACCAACCCCGCGCTGATCCTCGGCTACTCGGTCGCGTACGGCGTGACCGTCGGCGTCGTCAGCCACCTGTACAACGACCTCTACAACGGGATCGTCTTCCAGGCGGTGGTCGGCACGGCGCTGGCCTTCGGCGCGACGCTCGCCGTGCACTCGCTGCGCGTCATCCGGGTCACGCCGCGGTTCACCCGCTTCGTTACCGGCGCGCTCATCGCCCTCCTCGGCCTCATGGTCGTGAACTGGCTGGCGAGCTTCTTCATCGAGGACGGCATCGGCATCCGCTCCGGCGGCCCGCTCTCCTACGTGTTCAGCATCGCCGCCATCCTCGTCGGCTGCTTCTTCCTGCTGATCGACTTCAACGACGTCGAGCAGGGTGTGCGCGCGGGCATCCCCGAGCGGTACTCCTGGCTGATGGCGTTCGGCCTCACCGTGACCTTGGTGTGGATCTACCTGGAGATCCTGCGCTTCATCAGCTACTTCACCAGTAACGACTAGGTTCCGCGAGTTCGAGGGCGCCCCTGGGGTCAGGGGCGCCCTTTCCGTATGTGGACGAAGTAATCTCGGCAAGTGAGAAACCGGGACATACCGCCGGAAAAGATCTACGGTTCGTAACGAACAGGTGTCTATTCGGGGCTTGTCAAGGGCGAAGCCGTAAGGCAATGTCAACCCAAAGAGGCTTCACCCGTGGAGGTGCCCATGTCGCTGAGCCACTCATCGGAGATGCACAGCAAGATCATCGCCCGCGTCCCGGCCGTCACCGGGCGCGACCTCCCAGAGTGGTTCCGAGCTCTTGACAATGGCCCGGCTTTCCTACGTTGTGAGGAGCGGGCCAACTGGCTCGCAGACGAGCACGGGCTGTCCCACGGTTATGCCCGCGCGATCGTGCACGAGCACGAGCGCCACCGCATCGGCCGTTTCATCTGATCCAGCAGGCTCCGCGGCCCACGTCCGTCCTGACGTGGGCCGCTTGACGTGCCGAACGACCGCGATCCCGGCGGATCCCGGCCGGTCCCGCCGCGACAAGCCTCCGCACCTCCACGAAAGCCTCTCTCTTCCGGCGGACCGGCCGGGATCGCTCAGCTCAGCCGCTCCAGGATCATCGCCATGCCCTGGCCGCCGCCCACGCACATCGTCTCCAGCCCGATCGTCTTGTCGTGGAAGCGCAGGCTGTTGATGAGCGTGGAGGTGATGCGCGCCCCGGTCATGCCGAAGGGGTGACCGACCGCGATCGCGCCGCCGTTCACGTTGAGCCGGTCGAGGTCGATGCCGAGGTCCTGGTACGACGGGATCACCGTGGGCGGCGAACGCCTCGTTGATCTCCACCAGGTCGACGTCCTTGATCGACATGCCGGCCCGGGCGAGCGCCCGCCGGCTCGCCTCCACCGGGCCGAGGCCCCATGACTCTCCGGCGAGAGGGCGCTCACGCCGGTGGCGACGATGCGCGCGAGCGGGGTGATGCCGAGCTGTGCCGCCTTCACGTCGCTCATGATCACGAGCGCCGCGGCGCCGTCGTTGAGCGGGCAGCAGTTGCCCGCGGTGACCGTGCCGTCCGGCCGGAACACGGGCTGGAGCGCGGCCACCTTCTCGTAGGTGGTGCCGGGCCGCGGCCCGTCGTCCTTGCTCACCACGGTGCCGTCGGGCAGCGTCACCGGCGTGATGTCCGTCTCCCAGAATCCGTTGGCGATCGCCTTCTCGGCGAGGTTCTGCGACCGCACCCCGAACTCGTCCTGCTCCTTGCGGGTCACCCCGCGCAGCCGGGCGACGTTCTCGGCGGTCTGCCCCATCTCGATGTAGATGTCGGGCAGCTCGCCGTCCTCACGTGGATCGTGCCAGTCGGTGCCCCCCTTCGCCAGCTCCGCGGTGCGCGCCCGCGCCTGCCCGAAGAGCGGGTTCTGGGTGTCCGGCAGGGAGTCGGAGCTGCCCTTGACGAACCGGGAGACGCACTCCACACCCGCCGAGATGAACACGTCGCCCTCACCCGCCTTGATCGCGTGGAACGCCATGCGGGTGGTCTGCAGCGACGAGGAGCAGTAGCGGGTGACGGTGGTGCCGGGCACGTTGTCGAGGCCGAGCAGCACCGCCACCACCCGGGCCATGTTGTAGCCCTGCTCCCCGCCGGGCAGGCCGCAGCCGAGCATCAGATCGTCGATCTCCGCCGGATCGAGCTGCGGCACCTTGCCGAGCGCCGCGCGCACCATCTGCACGGTGAGGTCGTCGGGACGCATCTCCTTCAACGACCCCTTGAAGGCACGGCCGATCGGCGAGCGGGCGGTGGCGACGATGACTGCCTCAGGCATCTGGCTCTCCTGGGTTCGTGACGGCTCCTGTTGCGGAGGCTACAACGCCCACGGCCGGATTCCAGGCGTCTCGGCGGGAAAAACAGAACTTTGTACGGTTCGGTGATATATCAATGCACAAGACGGCCGGATCAGGCCAGGCCGTACATGCCGGGCCTGGTGCCCGAGCCGTCCCGCACCGCGTGGAGCGCGCCCTTCTCGTCCCGCCACAGGCGCCAGCCGTCCTGGCTGCCGGTGAACCACTGCGGCGGCTTCGCCGTGCCGTCGGACACGCGCTTGCCGGTGGCGAGGTCGTACTCGCAGAGTGCGGCGACGGAGTAGAAGCCGGACGGGGTGATGCCGGTGAGGCGCAGCGGCTGCGGGTCGGTGACGCAGAACGACCAGCCGCGGCGGCCCTCCAGCTCGATCGCGCGGCCGGTGGCGAGGTCGAAGGCGGCGCCGGTCGTGTTGTGCTTGAGGAAGCCCAGCACGGTCGGCTGCTCCGGGAAGGCGAGCCACCAGCCGGTGCCGGGGATCTGCTGGGTGCCGATCTGCCCCACCACCCGGCCGGACTCGGCGTCGAGCAGCGCGAACCCGCCGTACTGGCCCTGCGCGTCGACCGGCCGCACCACGGGCGCGTAGCCGGGGCTGCCGCTGGGGTAGACGCGCACCACCGAGGGACGGATCCAGTTCACGTGCCCGTCCTCCAGCCGTACCGAGAAGATGCCGAAGGTGGAGGTGGCCTTCGTCTTGGGGTTGGTGTACGGCGCGACGTAGCCGACGAGGTCGCGCCCGGTGGCGCCGAACGCCCAGCCGCCGGAGAGGTCCACCCCGGGGCCGAGGGCCTGCTCGACCGGCGTGCGCCACAGCAGCCTGCCCGAGCCGGCGTCGCGCGCCTCCAGCGTCGGATGCTCGGCGAGCCGGAGCAGCACCACCCGCTTGTCGTCGGACCACTCCACCTCGGCGATGCCGGGCATCCGCCACCGGGGCTCGCCGGCCGCCGGGTCGAGCACGACGACCCGCGCGCGGGCGAGCTCGGTGTTCTCCGAGACGCACAGATACCGCCCGCAGCGCTGCGGGCCGAAGCTGGAGTGCACGGGGCGCACCCACTTGCGGGCGCCGGTGCGGGCGTCGCGGGCGACGAGCGCCGCCTCCCGCCCGCCGGAGGAGGACGGCTCGATCGCGGCGACCACGCCCCCGCCGTCGCCGGTCTCGACCACCGCCGGGGCCTGCACCCCCATGCCGGGGAGCCGGCCGCGCATCGTCGCCGGGTACGCCCACAGCTTCCGGCCGTCGGCGAGGTCGACGGCGACGGTCTCCAGAGTGCCGTCCGGCCGCATCGAGGTGGTCGCGGCGATCCCGGCCCCGACAGCGGTGCGGCTGACGACGTTGACCTGGGTGTTGTGCCAGGTAGGGGGCTGCTTCTCGGCCGAGGTGGCCGCGCCGCTGCCGGAGCAGGCGGCGGTCCCCGCGACCACGGCGAGCAGGAGGCCGGTGAGGGCGGGTTTTGCCTTGATCACGGACATTCCACTCCAAACGGGTGACGGCGTAACTCCGCAGAGTCACCGGACACGGGTGTGTTCGACCGGCGGCCCGCCGCGCCGGAGCAGCCTCGCCCACCGTCCACGCGGGCCGGCCGTCCGACCGTCGACGCGGGTCGCGGTCACCTCGGTGCCGGATTCCTCCGCGGCGATCGCCGCCGCGAGGTGTATCGGTTGTGATCCATCACCGCGCCCGGGCTCCGGCTCGGGCCACAACCCCAACGCGGCGCATACAGAAGGTAGCACCGCGTAAGCGGCGTGCAGGTAGCCTCTGGCAGATGGATGGTAACGATCAGGGCCGAACATCTCGCCGGGAAAGTTTTCGAAGTGCGGTCCGAGCAGGTCGGCGAAGGCGACGGTACGGCCGCCCTCCGCCACCACGGCGACCGTCTGCGCGGCGGCGAGCCGGCGGCTCCACCGCCTGGTCACCCAGCGCAGCGGCTGCGCGATCGGGCGCACCGTGCCGAGGTCCGGGCAGGTGCCCACGACCACCTGCGCGCCCGCCCGGCGCAGCCGGCGCACCGCGGCCGCGAGGTGCCGGACCGCGTCGGCCGGGCGGGTCTGGGTGGTGACGTCGTTGCTGCCGATGAAGATCACCGCGACGTCGGGCCGTACCCGGACCGCCGCGTCCACCTGTTCGTGCAGGTCGGCCGAGGCCGCGCCGGACCGGCCGTACACGTGCAGCCGCACCGGCCGCCGCGCCACGTCGGCGAGCCCGGTGGCGAGCAGCACCCCCGGCGTCTGCTCCGGCCGCGCCATGCCGAGCCCGATCGAGGTGGAGTCGCCGAGCATGACGAGCCGCAGCGGCCTGCCCGGATGGTCCCCGTAGACCCCGTCCGAGGGCGGGCCGTGCAGCCCGTGCGGCCGCCCCACGATCCGCCGGGCGACCAGCGCCTCCACGATGAGCAGGCCGTACGTGACCGCTCCGAGGAGCGTGAGCCCGCCTCCCCCCAGTGCCGCCGCCGTCGCGATCCGGCGGGCGGCCCGCGCCGCACCCGGCGTCCAGCCCACCTGTCTCCCCCGAAACCCCCGGTCCGGTGCCGCGGCGCCCCCTGCCGCGCCCCCGGACGTCAACACGTCCTGTGGGTATCTTCGTCACCGACGGTCGCCGGGCGGCGGACCCCGGCCCGGCGCGCCGCGCCACGTCGCACGGGTTGTCGCACCGGTCGTCGCACCGGTTGTCGTACCGGTCGTGCCGGCCCGGACGTGCGGTGACGCGCCGCGCCGTGCCGTGGCGCGCACGCGCGGCGAAGGGCCGGTCACGGTCGCGGATGGCGGTAGCGTGAACGTGGCCGGATTTCGGCCTGCAGGTTTTCGCAACAAGGTGGTTGTCGGTGCGTGTGCATGACTCGCTCATCGAGCTGATGGGCGACACCCCGCTCGTACGGCTGCGCAGGGTGACCGGTGACGTCCCCGCGCAGGTGCTGGCGAAGGTCGAGTACTTCAACCCGGGCGGCTCGGTCAAGGACCGGATCGCGCTGCGGATGATCGAGGCGGCGGAGCGGTCGGGCGAGCTGCGGCCCGGCGGCGTGATCGTGGAGCCCACGTCGGGCAACACCGGCGTGGGGCTGGCGATCGTCGCCCAGGAGAAGGGGTACCGGTGCCTGTTCGTGGTGCCGGACAAGGTGGCCCAGGACAAGATCGCGGTGCTGCGCGCGTACGGCGCGGAGGTCGTGGTCTGCCCGACGGCGGTCGCCCCGGACCACCCGGACTCCTACTACTCGGTGTCGGACCGGCTCGCCCGGGAGATTCCCGGCGCGTGGAAGCCGAACCAGTACGGCAACCCGGAGAACCCGGCGAGCCACTACGCGACCACCGGCCCGGAGATCTGGGAGCAGACCGAGGGGCGGATCACCCACTTCGTCGCCGGGATCGGCACCGGCGGCACGATCAGCGGGGTCGGCCGCTACCTCAAGGAGGTCTCCGACGGCAGGGTGCGGATCATCGGCGCGGACCCGGAGGGCTCGGTCTACTCCGGCGGCACCGGCCGGCCGTACCTGGTGGAGGGCGTCGGCGAGGACATCTGGCCGGACACCTACGACCGCACGATCTGCGACGAGGTGATCGCGGTCTCCGACAAGGACTCGTTCACCATGACGCGGCGGCTCGCCCGTGAGGAGGGCCTGCTCGTGGGCGGTTCGAGCGGCATGGCCGTGGTGGCCGCGCTCCGGGTGGCGGCGAGCGCCGGGCCGGACGACGTCGTGGTGGTGCTGCTGCCGGACGGCGGCCGGGGCTACCTGTCGAAGATCTTCAACGACGAGTGGATGGCCGACTACGGCTTCCTCACCACCGGCAGCGACGAGGGGCTCGTGCGCGACGTGCTCAGCCGCAAGCCGACCTCGCTGCCGGAGTTCGTGCACACCCACCCGCACGAGTCGGTGGGCACCGCGATCTCGATCATGCGCGAGTACAGCGTGTCGCAGCTCCCGGTGATGAAGGAGGAGCCGCCGGTGATGGCCGCCGAGGTGGTCGGCTCCATCGTGGAGCGGGACCTGCTCGACGCGCTCTACCGGGGCCGGGTGAGCCCCGACGACCCGATCGAGGGCCACATGTCCGCGCCGCTGCCGATGATCGGCGCGGGCGAGCCGGTGTCGATCGCGGTCGACGCGCTGGAGAAGGCGGACGCCGCGGTCGTGCTCGACGACGGCAAGCCGGTGGGCCTGCTCACCCGGCAGGACCTGCTCGCCTTCCTCGCCAACCACTGATCCCGCGCTGATTTCGCGCTGGTCCCGAGCTGATTTCGTGTTGATCTGAGGGCCACCCGCCGCGTTTGGGCCTGTTCGTGCGGCGGGTGGCCGATCTATGCTGGCCGCATGGGCGAGCGTGGGAGTGCGGCACCCCCTCCCACGTCTGTGACGTCCGGCGCCGTTACGTCCGGCACCGGTGCGCCACAGCGGCGCCCGGAGCTCGACGCGATCCGCGTCCTCGTCGTGGTCGGGCTGGTGTTCTTCCACTCGGCGCTCGTCTTCGACACGCGGGACGACTACTACGTGAAGAACGCCGCGACCACCGACGTCACGATGTACCTCGCCGGTCTCGCGGTGCTCTGGGCGATGCCGATGCTCTTCCTCGTCAGCGGCGTCGGCTCCTGGTACTCGCTGCGCCGCCGCGGCGCCGGCGGGTTCGCCGTGGAGCGGCTGCGGCGGCTCGGTGTGCCGCTGCTCTTCGCGACCTTCGTGCTGCTGCCGCTGCCGCAGTGGCTGCGGCGGCTCGGCGAGGGCGGCCGGGAGTCGTACCCGGAATTCCTGGGGCTCTTCTTCGACGTCCACCTCGACCTCACCGAGTTCCCGTTCGTGGTGCGGGGCGACTACTTCGAGAGCGGGCACCTGTGGTTCGTCGTGCTGCTGCTCGCGTTCTCGCTGCTGCTCGCGCCGGCGGTGCGGTGGTTCCCGCGCGACGCCGCCCGGCGGGCCGGGGAGATGCTCGCCGCGGCCGTGCGGGTGCGCGGCATGGTGCTGCTGCTGCCCGCGATCCCGCTCGCGCTGGTGAGCGCGCTGCACGGCATGGAGGAGGGGTTCGCCGCCTGGAGCCGGTGGGCGTACCTGCTGTTCTTCCTGTACGGCTACGCGATCGCGGCCGACCCGCGGCTGCGTGAGGCGATGCGCCGGGAGGCGATCTGGGCGGTCGCCGCCACCCTCGTGCTGTTCGGGATCGGGATGCCGGTGTTCCTCGTCGTGGGCGAGACGACCGGGGCCGACCCGTTCACGGTCCTGATCCCGGCGGCGATGGGCGCCCGGGCGATGTACGGCGCGGCGGGCTGGTGCTGCCTCGTCGCGATCCTCGGCCTGCTCGACCGCCGCCGATCGCGCGGCTCGGCCGCCGCCGTGCCGCCGGCGTCGGCCGGGTCGCCCGGGTCGGCAGGGTCGGCCGGATCGGCCGAGCGGGTGGCGGACGCGCCGCCCGGCCGCGCGCGGCGGGTGTACGCCTACCTCGCCGAGGCCGCGCTGCCGCTGTACATCCTGCACCAGCCGGCCGTGGTCGCCGTCGCCTACCAGGTGGTCCGCTGGGACGCCCCGATCCTGGTCAAGTACCCGATGATCGTGATCGCCGCGGGCGCGCTCACGCTCGCCGCGTACGACCTGCTGGTGCGGCGCACCCCGGTGACCCGCTTCCTGTTCGGGATGCGCCCGGCGCGTTAGGCGCGGCGCCGCGTCAGGCGCGGCGCGCGTCAGGTGTCGCACTTGAGCACGGCGCACACCTCCCAGGCCCCTTCGGGGGTGTAGCCGGCGGTGAGCGTGCCGCCGAGCGCCTCGACCCGCTCGGCCATGCCGACGAGGCCGAACCCGCCGCCGAGGCGGCTCACCTGGGAGAGCCGGGGGTCGGTGACCGGGCCGCCGTAGTTGCGCACGCGCAGCCGTACCCCGCCGGAGACGAGGCTGAGGTCGACCTCGACCCAGTCGCTGCCGGGGGCGTGCTTGCGGATGTTGGTGAGGGACTCCTGAAGCACCCGGTGCAGGGTGGTGAGCACCTCGGGGGGCAGCTCGGCCGAGCTCACCCCCTGGCCGATGTCGAACGCGACCCGGGGGCCGCCGGCCGCCATGAAGTTGTCGACGAGGGCGCGCAGGTCGGCGAGGGCGGTGCCGGGGGTGCGGGCGGCCTCGTCCTCGGAGCGGAGCACGGAGACGAGGCGGCGCATCGCGGTGAGCGCCTCGCCGCCCGCGGCGGCGATCGCCTCCAGCGCGGGCACCACGGCCTCGGGCCGCTGCGCGGCGACCGCGCTCGCGGCCTGGGCCTGCACGACGATCCCGGTGATGTGGTGCGCGACCAGGTCGTGCAGCTCCCGGGCGATGTCGAGCCGCTCGGCCCGGCGCACCGCCTGCACCGCCTCCTCCCGGCGTTCCTGCTGGTAGCGCAGGTAGCCGCCGATGGCGGCGGCGGTCGACCAGAAGACGAAGAGCACGAACCCGAGGGAGAGGCCGCCCGGATACTCGATCCGCCCGGCGGCGGCCATCAGCACGAACATGTCGGCGATCGCGAACGCGGCGGCCGCGGCGAACGGCTTGATCCAGCGCAGCGCGGTGATCGTGAGCAGCAGCAGCGCGCCCATCTCGGCGATCCCCGGATGGCCGTGGTCCGCGGCCCCCGGCCCGCCGAAGGCCGACTCCACGACGATCGTGGTGAGGACCGACGCCACCAGGAACACGGACATCGCCCAGCGCAGCCGCCGGTGCCGGAGGATCACGGCGGCCGTGCCGACGACGCCGCTGCACAGGATGGGCAGCTCGACCGTGATCGACGACCCGTAGAAGGTCAGGAGCAGGTCAATGAAAAGGGCGAAGGCGAACATACCGACCAGAGCGATCTCGCTGAGGCGGCGGAGGATCGCCACGAATCGGTGTATGTCGCGCACGTTGTCAGAGCGTAGGCCGTGTGGCCGACCGCCTGCATCGGCCGTTCGGCCGAGGGCCCTCCGCCAGGACCGCCAGTTCAGCCGAGGTGCCGGCAGGGCCGCGCGGCGCATGCTTGAGGCACCTGACCACGAGGGAGGCTTCAAATGATCGTCGTCGCGACCGTGCTCGCCGTACTCGCCGTGCTCGTCGTGATCCTGCTCGTCGCCGCCGACCCGGTGCTGTTGTCCCGCGTCAACGGCGGGCCCGCCGAGGGCTTGAGCGGCCGGTTCCTCGACGTGCCGCCCGCACCGCCCGAGGGCACGGCCGCGGCCGCCGCGGCCGAGGTCCCGGCGCCGTACGTGCCCGCGCCGCGCACGCCCGCGCCGTCCGAGGTGAGCCGGGCCCACGTGGCGGCGTGAGGGTCCGGCGAGCGGATACGCTCGAACCCATGACTCAAGGCTTCGAGACCCTGGCCATCCACGCCGGGCAGGAGGCCGATCCGCACACCGGTGCGGTGGTGCCGCCGATCTACGCCACCTCCACCTACAAGCAGGACGGGGTGGGCGGCCTGCGATCGGGATACGAGTACAGCCGGTCGGCGAACCCGACCCGGACCGCCCTGGAGGAGTGCCTCGCGGCGCTGGAGGGCGGCGTCCGGGGGCTCGCGTTCGCGTCCGGGCTCGCCGCCGAGGACACGGTGCTGCGCGCGCTGTGCCGGCCGGGGGACCATGTGATCATTCCCAACGACGCCTACGGCGGGACCTACCGGCTGTTCGCCAAGGTCTTCGCGCGGTGGGGCGTCACGTTCGACCCGGTGCCGCTCGGCGACGTCGCCGCGGTGCGGGCGGCGGTGACCTCCGCGACCCGGCTCATCTGGGTGGAGACGCCGACCAACCCGCTGCTCGGCATCGCCGACATCGCCGCGCTCGCCCAGGTGGCGCACGAGGCCGGGGCGCTGCTCGTGGTGGACAACACGTTCGCCTCGCCGTACCTGCAGCAGCCGCTCGCGCTCGGGGCCGACATCGTGGTGCACTCCACCACCAAGTACGTCGGCGGCCACTCCGACGTGGTCGGCGGCGCGCTCGTCACCCGCGACGCGGAGCTCGGCGAGCGGCTCGCCTTCCACCAGAACGCGATGGGCGCGGTCGCCGGGCCGTTCGACGCGTGGCTCACCCTGCGCGGGGCGAAGACGCTCGCGGTGCGCATGGAACGGCACTGCGACAACGCCGAGCGCGTGGTGGAGATGCTGCTCGCGCACCCGAAGGTGACCGCCGTGCACTATCCGGGCCTGCCCGACCATCCCGGGCACGAGGTCGCGGCGAAGCAGATGCGCCGGTTCGGCGGCATGGTGTCGTTCCGGGTCGCCGGCGGCGAGGCCGAGGCGGTCCGGGTGTGCGAGCGCGCGAAGCTGTTCACGCTCGGCGAGTCGCTCGGCGGCGTGGAGTCGCTGATCGAGCACCCCGGCCGGATGACCCACCAGTCGGTCGCGGGGTCCCCGCTGGAGGTGCCCGCCGACCTCGTCCGCCTCTCGGTCGGCATCGAGTCGATCGACGACCTGCTCGCCGACCTCACCGAGGCGCTTCGCTAGACGCGCGGCCTCACCNCGTCAGGGACCGTGGTCCCGGCCGCCGGACCGCGCGGCCGGGACTCACGGGTTGAACGCGACCATCAGCACGAGGATCACCAGCCAGAGCAGCGAGACGATGCCGCCGAACGCGGCGATCCGCCCCGTCTGCACCTTCGCGTCGTCCTCCGGCGTCTCGTTCGACAGCAGCCGCACCGCGGTGGCCATGTCGCGGTCGATCACCACCATCATCACGGCGCCGACGATGAACAGCGTCATCGACACCGACAGGTACGGCGCGCCGAGCGCGCTGCGGCCGAGCAGCGCGCCGAACAGGAAGACGCCGAGCGTCAGGAAGCCGAAGATCCGGGTGCCGCGGTGCAGGTACCGCACCACCTCGACCTTCTTCTCCCGGATGTAGCGCGGGGTGGCGCCGGTGAAGGCCGCCACCGGCCCGAGCGTGAATATCGCGAACGCGATGTGCAGCCACAGCAGCACCTGGTCGATGAACGACATGCGCCTGAGAGTAGCGGTTCGGTGATCGGTTCGACAGCGGGGGCGCCCGGCCCGGCCCCGCCTCGCCCGCGGGTCACCGGCGGCGGGTGCGGGCGCGCAGGAAGTCCCGGACCACGTACTCGCCGAGGCGCTCGGCGCTGGGGGAGAAGACGCGTCCGCCGTTGCGCCGGGCGACCTCGTCGACGAACGCCCGGAGGCGCTCGTCGGCGGCGAGCATGAACACGTTGAGCGTGGCCCGGCGGCGGGTCATCTTGTCCACCTCGGCGAGGGTGAGCTCGATCGTCTCCTTCGACGGCGGCCACTCGAACCAGTTGCGGCCGTTGCGCATGAGGTGGGCGGTGGGCTCGCCGTCGGTGACGATCAGCACGACCGGCTCGAAGTCCGGGTGGCGGTCGAGGTGCCGCCCGGCGATGAGCAGGGCGTGGTGCAGGTTCGTGCCCTGGACCATGTCCCAGTCGAGGCTCGCCAGCTCGTCGGGCTGGAGCACCCGCGCGTAGTTGGAGAACCCGATGATCTGCACCGCGTCCTGCGGGAACTTCATCGACACCAGCGCCTGCAGGGCGAGCGCGGTCTGCTTGGCGACCGCCCAGGTGCCGCGCAGCGCCATCGAGTACGACAGGTCGACGAGCAGGCAGACCGCGGCGGCGGTGCGGCGCTCGGTCTCGGCCACCTCGAAGTCGTCCACCGACAGCCGGACGCCCGCCCGGCCCTCGGCCGGCCGGATCGCGCCGCGCCGTACCCCGTTGACGACGGTGCGGACCACGTCGATCGGCTGCTCGTCGCCGAACCGCCACGGCCGGCTCGCGCCGGTGAGCTCCCCGGCGGCGCCCGCGTCGTGCTGGTCGTGGTCGCCGCGCCGGCCCGCGTCGAGGTTGGCGAACACCCGGCGCAGCGCGGTCTCGCCGAGGCGGCGCACCGCCTTCGGGGTGAGCTCCAGCCTGCCCCGCTGGCGGCGCAGGTAGCCCTGCTCCTCCAGCTCGCGCTCGATGCGCCGCAGCGCCTCCAGGTCGTCGACGGCGCTGCGGCCGAGGGCGCGCCGTACCGCGGCCTCGTCGATGTCGTCGAGGCGGGCGCCCGGGTAGTCCTGGCGCAGCGCGGCCTCCAGCTCGCCGAGGTCGGAGAGCTCCTGCAGCGCGGTGGTCGCGTCGGCCATGCCGAGCGGCTGGTCGCCGGTCATCCGCTCGGGCGTGTCCCAGATCAGGTCGGGGCGGCGGGCGTAGAGGGCGTCGCCGAGGCGGCGCATCTGCTCGGCGAGCCCGGCCTGCTCCAGCGTCTGCTGCATGAGCGCCTGCAGCTCGGCGCGCTGCTCGGGGGTGAGCGAGGCGAGCAGGCGCTGCGCGGCGGCGGCCCGGCGGGCGAGGATGTCGACGAGCTCCTCGAGGTTGCGGGGCTTCTCCGGGAAGAAGTCCCCGTGCTTCTCCATGAAGCGGTCGAAGTCCTCCTGGGTGTGCTCGCCCCGGGCGTCCCGGTCGAGCATGTCGTTGAGGTCCGACATCATCTGCCGGACGCGCTCCATCGCCTGCGGGTCCGGGTTCGCCAGCGCCTCCCGCATGCCGCGGAACTGGGTGTCGAGCACCTCCCGGCGCAGCAGGTCGCGCAGCTCCTCGAAGGTCTGCCGGGCCGCNGCCGACCGCCACTGGTAGGTGCTGAGCCGCTGGATCGCCCCGGCCGTGTCGCTCGGCAGCGCGTCGAGCTCCGCCTCCCGCATGCGCGCGTCGTCGCTCGGGTCGGGGAAGAGCTCGGCCCGCTCCTGGCCGATCGCCTTGTCGAGCAGCGCCCGCGCGCGCTCCAGCGTGCCGTCGAGCCGCCCGCGTTCCCGCAGCTCCCGCCGCCGCTCCCGGACCCGCCGCAGCAGGTCGTCGAGGCCGCGCCGGTTCGGCATCCCGGGCAGCCCGCGCCGCAGCAGGTCGCGCAGCGCGTCCATCGGTGTCGCGCCCGACAGGATCGCGTCGCCCATCTCGTCGAGCGCGGCACGCACGTCGTACGGCGGGGCCAGCGGGTCCGGCCCGTCCCGATATTCGCCGTAACGGTAGCCGCTCATGGTCACTCCCTAACTCGGGCGCCTGTCTCGGGCGTGGGGGTCGGGCTCAGGTGCGGGAACTCAGGTGCGGTAACGGGCGCCGCCTCCCTCGATCTCGTCCTTGCTGAGCCGGCGCATGAGGTAGAGGCCCTCCAGGGTGAACTCCAGCGCGGCCGCGGCGTGCCCGGGGGACTCGTCGCCCTCGCCCATGCCGAGCGCCGACATGATCTTCGACAGGCCGGGCACCGGGCCGATCCGGCGCAGCAGCTCGGCCGCCGGGACGAGGTCGCCGGACTCCACCTGGGTGCCCTCGCTGAACCTGTCGAGCAGCGGGGTGAGGTCGAGGCCGCCCAGCTTGTGGCGGAAGGTCTCGGCGGTGGCCCGGCGCAGCAGGTGGGCGAGGATCTCGGTCTCCCGGCCCTCCTCGCTCACCTCGAACTCCACCTTGCCGCGCAGGGTGTGCACGATCGCGGGCAGGTCGCAGATGCGGGTGACCGCGAGCTCCTCGCCGGTGATCGCGGCTCGCCGTACCGCGGAGGCGGCGGCGGTCTCGGCGGCGGCGATGGAGAACCGGGCCGAGACGCCGGACCGGGCGTCCACCGCGGTGGACTCGCGCACCAGGCGGGTGAACCGCGCGATCACCTCGATGAGGTGGTCGGGCAGGTCGGCGCCGAGGGTGACCCAGTCGAGCTCGGCCTCCTGCTTGATCAGCTTCAGCTCGGAGTCGAGGTCGAGCGGGTAGTGGGTGCGGATCTCCGCGCCGAAGCGGTCCTTGAGCGGGGTGATGATGCGGCCGCGGTTGGTGTAGTCCTCGGGGTTGGCGCTCGCGATCAGCAGGATGTCGAGCGGCAGCCGCAGGTTGTAGCCGCGCACCTGGATGTCGCGCTCCTCCAGCACGTTGAGCAGCGCGACCTGGATGCGCTCGGCGAGGTCGGGCAGCTCGTTGACGGAGAAGACGCCGCGGTTGGTGCGGGGGACGAGGCCGTAGTGCACGGTCTCCGGGTCGCCGAGGGTACGGCCCTCGGCGATCTTGATGGGGTCGATGTCGCCGATGAGGTCGCCGACCGAGGTGTCCGGGGTGGCGAGCTTCTCGCCGTACCGGTCGTCGCGGTGCTTCCACGCCACCGGCAGGTCGTCGCCCTTCTCCTCGGCGAGCCTGCGGCAGCGCGCGCAGACCGGCGCGTACGGATGGTCGTTGATCTCGCAGCCGGCGACGACGGGGGTCCATTCGTCGAGCAGGCCGGTGATCGTGCGGATGAGCCGCGTCTTGCCCTGGCCGCGCTCACCCAGCAGGACGATGTCGTGCCCGGCGAGCAGGGCACGTTCCAGGTGCGGCAGCACGGTGTCGTCGAATCCGACGATGCCGGGGAACCGCGGCTCGCCGGAGCGCAGCCGGGCGAGCAGGTTGTCCCTGATCTCGGCCTTGACGGTGCGATGGACGTGGCCGCTCTCGCGCAGTTCACGCAGAGTGTGAGCCTCTGGGATTGGATGCACGGGAACGAGACTATGTCGCCGCCCCGCTCTCGTGCGAGCGTCCGCCCGTCCGATCTTCTCCCAACCCGTGGCATCGCGAACGCGTTGTTGCCTCTTTAGTGGGGAGAATCGGGCCAAGGGGACTAGTCGGACTAAGTGAAAGGCGAGACTCATGACAGTGTTGACAAGTCGGTTCTCCGACGGTCTCGCCGTGGGCGATGTGGGACGCGATCTTGTGGCGACCGCGGAATCCGCGGTGCGGCAGGCGCTTGCGGGCCTGTCCGGCGCCCCGGACCTGGTGTGCTTCTTCATCTGCGCCGAGGACCCGGACGACGTGACCCGCGCCGGGATCCGGGCGATGGAGATGGCCCGCCGGGCCGGCGCGGACACCCACGTGATCGGGTGCAGTTCCACGGGCGTGATCGGTGACGGCCGCGGGGTCGAGGTGACGCCGTCGGTGAGCGCCTGGGCCGCCACGCTGGGCGAGGCCCGGATCGCCACCTTCGCCTTGGAGACGTTGCGCGCCGAGGACCGCTTCGTGGTGATCGGCCTGCCCGAGCGCATGAGCGACGACCGCGCCGCGATCCTCTTCGCCGACCCCTACAGCTTCCCGACCGACGCGTTCGTCGAGCGCTCCTCGCAGGTGCTCGGCGACCTGCCGCTGATCGGCGGGCTCGCGAACGGCCTGCAGGGCCGCGGCTCGGTGCGCCTGTTCGCGGACGGCGAGGTGCACACCGAGGGGGCGATCGGCGTCCTGCTCGGCGGCCCGATCAAGGTGGACACCGTGGTGAGCCAGGGCTGCCGTCCCATCGGCCAGAACATGGTGGTCACCGCCGCCGAGGACAACCTGCTCCTCGAACTCGCCGGCCAGCCCGCGCTCGCCCGGCTGGAGGAGCTGGTGAGCGCCCTCGACGAGGAGGACCGCGAGCTCGTCGCCGCCGGGCTGCAGATCGGCATCGCGATGGACGAGTACGCCGAGCGGCACGAGCGGGGCGACTTCCTCATCCGCGGCGTGCTCGGCATCGACCCCGAGCGCGAGGCGGTCGCGATCGGCGACGTGGTCGAGGTCGGCCGCACCGTGCGCTTCCAGGTGCGCGACGCCGTCACCGCCGACGAGGACCTCTACGAGATGCTCGACCGGTACGCGGACCAGCGCGGCCGCGTCGACGGGGCGCTGCTGTTCTCCTGCAACGGCCGCGGCGCCACCATGTTCGGGTCCGCCGACCACGACCCGGCGGCCGTCCGCGAGGCGCTCGGCCCGATCGGCGTCGCGGGCTTCTTCGCCGCCGGCGAGATCGGCCCGGTGGGCGGGCACAACCACGTGCACGGCTTCACCGCGTCNATGCTCATCTTCCGCAGCTGACCACCCGCCGATCGGCCNCCGCATCCGATCGGCCACCGCATCCGTCGGCCACCGACCCGATCTNCCGCCGCGCGCGGCGGGGGCGCCGACCCTCCGCCACGGCCCGCCCGCCGCCACGGCCCGCGCGCCGCCGAGGCACGTCCGGAACGGCCCGAAACGGCCGCTCGGTCGCAACCGGAAGTCAAGCGATCCGCAACCCGTGACCGATAGTCACAACGTCATGAGTCTTCGCGTGATCTCCACCAGATCGTGGGTGGCCCTGGCCTTCGGCGTCCTCGCCCTGATCCTCCGGGTGGAGAGCCTCCACACCACGACCCTCAACGGCGTCGTGACCTCCTGCAGCTACACCGACCTGGGCGGCCTCACCCTCGGCGCGATCACCGTCCTCCTCGCCCTCGCCGCCATCCGCGAGGCCACCACGCCCCTGTTCGTCCAGCGCGGCTGGTCCCGCCGCGACGCCACCATCATCGCCGCCGTGATCGCCATCGCCCTCGGCGTGATCGGCATCCTCAAGGGCATGGCCATCGTGGCCAGCCCGTGCACCGACCTCATGCCCGCGACGGGCTGACCGGCCCGGCCCGCCGGGTGGTGTCTTGGCCTTTGGAGGAAGCGCCGGCCGCGCGGATCCATCGACCAGGAAGAAGCTCCGCGCGCCCGCGCTTCACCCGCCTCACACGCCGATGTGCCCTCCCGGCGCATCCCGGTCCGCGAAGACCGCCTCCCTGCCCGCGCTTCGCCACGCGCGTGCGACGACCGGGCCGTACCGGTAGCACGGGTAGGGGAATGCGTTGAGGTCCAGGTACGCCAGGCGGATGCTGCCCGAGGCGCCGTCCGGCATCGTGCGCAACGCGGCGATCACACGGCGCTCGGCGATGCCGAAAACGTCGGTCACGCCCCGCATGCCGCGCCCGTCGCCGCTGTCGGCGCCGTAGGCGTACAGCAGCTGCGGCCAGGCGCATGGAGACCTCCTCGCCGAGCCGCTCATGGCACGCGCACCTCGGCCCGCCCCGCCCGCCGGGGCGTTGCCACGAGAGAGCCCGACTCGGCCTGCCGCATCCGTGCCCGCAGGCCCACGACCGTCTGCGCCTCGATCTCCGGCAGGCCTGGCAGCGGTCCGACCGGAACCGCGTAGAACCTGCGCGCCCACACTCGATAGATCACCAGCCAGTGCGGCTCGATCAGGTCAAGCCCGGCAGCGGCGGCGCGCTGGCGCACGTCCCAGGGAATGCGCGTCCACGGCACCCTCGCCGCTTCCGGACGATGCCGCCCCGCGCCCTGGCCGCCCCGGCGACTCATCCTCATCGCCGCCTCCGCACCGAATACGCGGCGGCCCGAACGTCCATGATCGCCCTGAGGCCTCCGGGTGCTATCACCACTGGTGGCGGGCCGGACGCCGGCATTCGTCCGAGCGTCGTAGCAATCCCTGCGTACGGGTCGATAGCCGAAATGTCCGTCATCGTGTCGCACCTCCGTTGCGGCGTCACCCGTACGGCGCCGCCGTCGCGTGCGGGTTTCACGTTTGCCGTGTCCTTGCCATGGCGTGGTGTCATAGTTGAGTTAGCGCTCTGTGACGAGCAAGGCACTTTGCGTCGCAGGGGTCGCGGCTGCGACGCGGTGCAACGGCGTGCGAGGGGACATGGCGGGACAATCGGCGACGAATGATCAAAGGCCCTGGGCGGCGTTCGGCGCGGTGCTGCGGATGTGGCGGGGTCGGCGTGGGCTGAGTCTGCGGCAGCTTGCCGAACGGATCCGGTGGGACCACTCGGTGATCGGCAAGTGGGAGCTGGGTGTGAACCCGCCGTCGCCTGATGCGGTCAAGGCGCTTGAGGGCGTGTTGGACACCGGTGGGGAGTTGACGGAGGTGGCGCTGCGGGCGCAGGCGATGGAAGTCGAACGGTTACGGGGAGAGATCCGGCGATTGCGGAGCCGTACGCTGCCCGCAAAGCCCCAGGACGCAGAGGACGATGATCATATGCAGCGGCGCGCGGCCATGCAGATCCTCGCCGCGCTCGGGACCACGGCGGTCGTGCCGCCGAGCGCGATCCAGACGATCCTCGCCGAGGTGAATCGCGCCATCGGCGACCGGGACGACTTCGGCCTCGACGAGTGGGAACGGACCGTCTGGGAGTACGGCTTCCGCACCAACTCCGGCCCGCTCGGCGCGCTGATCGGTGAGCTGACCGCCGACCTCGTCGAGGTCAAACGCCTGCTCGACGGCAACCCGGCGCCATCGGTGCGCGCCGGACTGCTCCGCATCGTCGCCTGCCTCAACCAGGTACTGGCGGGAGAACTGACCCACGTGCAGGCGCTGCCCGAGTCCCGCCAGGCGCACGTGACCGCACGCCGCGCCGCCGACGCGTCCGGTGACCGTGACCTGCGTGTCGCGGTACGCGCCGGCCAGGCGTGGAACGCCTTCGCGTCAGGCGAGCATCCCCAGATCGTTCTCCGGCGGCTCGACGACGCCATGGAGATAGCGAATGGCGCACCGAGCGCCGGGCTCGCCAACGCTCACGCGACCCGCGCGTTCGTGCTCGCCGTACAGGCAGCCGCGGGAAACGGGGACGGGGAGGCCGCCCTCGCCGCGCTGCACGACCTCCGCGACGTTTTCGAGCGGCTGCCCGGCAGCGCCACCGAGGATGAGCTGACCATCTGGGGTTTCTCCGAGCGCGCCCTGCGCTTCAGCGAGGCGCACACCTTCGCGCTCGTCGGCCGCAAGCAGGAAGCGGACCAGGCGATAACACAAGCGTTCGCCCTCTACCCGCCGGAGCTGGTGCACGGCCTCGCCAACCTGCGGCTCATCGAGGCGCACAACCTCATCAGCGACCATGACATCCCGCAAGGCCTCGACCACGCGATGACCAGCCTGCAGGGCGCACCGATAACCCCCGCACGCCGCCAGATGACGAGACAGATCATCAACGCTCTGCCCGAAAAGGCCCGCGCCCTGCCCGCCGCCCAGGAGCTGTGCGCCCTCACGACCGCGGGCGCATCGCCTGGGGCAGTGTGACAGGCGACCGTAGCGGACATGGGCGGATCGTCAGCCCTTGTCGATGTGTCGAAAAGACTCCATTTCAGAACCGCCGCGCTACTCCATCGCTGGGCGGCGAAGGCGCGGAATGCGTGCAGCTCGCATGCGCCCAGCCTCGCGCACTCCCCAGTGGCCCGGCCGTGCCCCGCGTCGTGCCGCCGCCCGGATTCGTCTGGCGTGGTCAGCGCAGGGCCTCGACGGGCTCCAGGCGGGCGGCGCGCAGGGAGGGGTAGAGGCCCGCGAGGAGGCCGACCAGGGCGCCGGCTATGGGGGCGGCTATGGCGAGGCGGATGTCGAGGAGCGGGGTCCACTGGCGGGCGGCGGAGATGGCGACGATGGTGACGATGCCGAGGCTGGCGCCGATCACGCCGCCGGCGAGGCCGACGAGGGTGGATTCCAGGAGGAACTGGACGGCTATGTGGCGGCGGGCCGCGCCCAGGGCGCGGCGTAGGCCGATCTCGGCTACGCGTTCCATGACGGTCACCAGGGTGACGTTGGCTATGCCGACGGCGCCGACGACGAGGGAGACGAGGCCGAGGACGAGGAAGAGGGCGTTGACGTCCTGTTCTACGGCGTCGCGGGCGCGCTTGGGGGATGGCGGCACGGTCACCTGGAGCTCCTCGGCGTGGCCGGGGCTGAGGGCGAGCGGGGCCTGGCCGGCGATGAGGTCGGCGGCGCCGAGGCTGGTGTTGATGAGCACGCGGGTGACGTGCTTCAGGCCGAAGTCGTCGCCGATCGTGGGCGGCACGATCACCGCGGTGGAGAGGACGCGTTCGCGTTTGAGGTCGCCGAGGATGCCGATGACCGTGTAGGCGCGGTCCCGGATGAACACGGCGGGCTGGTTCTCCAGGCGGGAGACGCCGAGCATGCGGGCGGCGTCCTCGCCGAGCACGACGACCCGGTCGCGGCGGGCGATGTGCCCGGCGTCGAAGAAGCGGCCCTTGAGCACGCGTCCGTGGGCCGCCTCGGGGAGGCCGGGGGTGGCGGCGATGACCGCGAGCGTCTGGTCGGCGACCCGGGTCGGGTCGACCAGCGTGTTCGACCGTACGGCGAGGCTGGAGCTCTCGCCGGTCTGGGCGATCGCGGCGGCCGAGACGACGCCGCGCAGCCGGGCGAGCTCCTCGGGCGCGTCCCAGCGGATCAGCTCCTCGCCGTTGTCCGGGGCCTCGACGGTGACCGCGGTGGCGGTGAGCTCGTCGAACCGGCCGACGATCTGGTTGCCCGCGGTCGCGGCCACGCCGAGGGTGACGACGAGCGTGGTGATCCCGATGACCGTGCCCAGGGCGGTCAGCGCGGTGCGCACCGGCCGGGCCAGCAGCCCGGCGATCGCCTCCGCGAGCAGGTCGCGGAGGTCGGTGCGGCCGCCGGAGGGTATGCGCTTCGCGTTCACAGGTGGTCTCCGTTGTCGCTCCGGCGGCGGTCACTCCTCGGTGAGCACGCCGTCGATGATGCGGACGCGGCGGTCGGCGCGTTCACTCACCTGGTCCTCGTGGGTGATGACCACGATCGTGTGCCCCTGGCCGCGCAGGTCGTCGAAGAGGTCGAGGATGAGGTCCGTGTTGCGGCTGTCGAGGTTGCCGGTGGGCTCGTCGCACAGCAGCAGGGACGGCTCCCGCACGATCGCGCGGGCGATCGCGACCCGCTGGCGCTCCCCGCCGGAGAGCCGTTCGGGCGGGAAGCCCGCGCGGTGGCTCATGCCGACCTTGGCGAGCGCGGCCTCGGCGCGGGCACGCCGCTCGGCGCGCGGACCGCCGCCGTAGATCATGGCGATCATCACGTTCTCCAGCACGGTACGGCGGGGCAGCAGGTGGAAGGACTGGAAGACGAACCCGATGCGGTGCCCGCGCAGCCGGGTCCGCTCGCCGTCCCGCAGCGTGGTCGTCTCGATGCCCTCCAGCTCGTACGAGCCCGAGGTCGGCCGGTCGAGCAGGCCGAGCGTGTTGAGCAACGTCGACTTGCCCGACCCGGACGGGCCGACGACCGCGAGGTAGTCGCCCCGGCGCACGCGCAGCGAGACGTGCGAGAGCGCGTGCACCGGAGGCTCGGCGGGGAACACCCGGCACACGTCGCGCAGGCGGATCACATCGGGCGGCTCGGGAGCCACCGATGCGGCGCGCGAACCCGGATCCGGTCTGATCTCAGGCATTGCCGATCACCACGCGATCGCCTTCCTTCAGCTCCCCAGGGGTGACGGGCGTGACCTGGACCTTGCCGTCGGCGGTGAGCCCGGTGCGCACCTCCACGTCGCGGGTCCGGTCGGGGGCGTACTCCACCTGGACCCGGGGTTTACCGTCGGCGGAGGTGACCACGGCGGCGACGGGGACGGTGAGGACCTCGTCCTCGGTCGCGCCCACCGAGATGCGGGCGGTGACCGCGGCGCCGACGAACGAGCGCAGCCCCTTACGCGACTTCATCTGCAGCAGCACGGGCTCGGAGCCCAGGTCGGGGGCCTGGTCCTCGCCGGAGTCGCGCCCGGCGCCCCCGGCGTCCTTGGCGGCGTCGGTCACGGTGCGGGCCGCCTCACCGAGCGCGGTGAGCGTCGCCGGGTACGAGCGCTCCTCGTCGAACTCGACCGTCGCCGGCATGCCGACGCGCAGCAGGCGGGCCTCCCGGCTGTCCACCGAGCCGGTCACCATGAAGGTGGAGCTGGTCACCACGGCGACCCTGCCCTGCACGGTCTCGCCCGCCTTCACCTCGACCTTGTCCAGCCGGGCGGGCAGGTCGGGGAGGAAGACGATCTCGCCGGGCGGGATGCTGAGGCCGTACGAGCGCTCGTACTCGGCGAGGATCTCGCGGGCGCTCGCCAGGTTCTTCTCGCTGTTGCGCACCTTGAGGTCGAGCGCGCCCGGGTCGCGGGCCTGCCGCAGCGCCTGCTCGGCGGTGAGCACGGCCTCCTTCGCGGTGCGTACCGCCTTGCGCAGCTCCTCCACGCGCTTGGCGTGGGCCGCGGTCGCCTGCTCCTGGAACGCCGCCAGGGCGGCCTCGGCGGAGGCGAGGTTGCGCTCGGCGGCGACGACGGCGGAGCGGAGCCCTTCGAGGTCGGCGGACGGGGAGGGTTGCGGGGACGGCTGGGCGGACGGCTGCGAGCTGGGCTGCGCGGTGGGCTGCGTGGTGGGCTGCGTGGTGGCCTGGGCCGCGAGGTACCCGACGGAGGCGGTGCCGCCCCCGGCCCCGCCCGCCTTGGCGAGCGCACGCCGGGCCGCCTCCAGGTCCTCCTGCGCCGCCGCCACGTTACGTTCCAGCTCCTGCAACCGGACCGCGTCCTCGGCGCTGATCGTGCGGGCCTCGGCCTCCGCGAGGTCGCGCTTGGCCACGCGCAGGTCGGCGCGGGCGTTGGCGAGCCTCGCCTTGAGCACGGTGAGGTCGCGCGCCTCCTTGGCCGCCTTCCGGTCGGCGGCGAGCGTCTCCTCCGCGGTGCGTACGGCCCGGCGCAGGTCGGCGAGGGTCTGCCGCTCGGTGAGCCCGGGCTCCTGGGCCCGGTACCCCTTCTTCGCGTACCACCGGCGTACGGCGTCCGCCGTCGTCCGGTCGAACTCGCCGGAGGCCCGGACGCGGTACCCCAGGCGGCGCAGCGCCCGCTGCAGCTGCCGTACGTCCGCTCCCTTGGCGCCGGGCGTGATGGTGCGGTGCATCGGCACCGTGCCCTCAAGGGCGAACACGGGCCGCCCGTCCACCTCCATCAGCACGTCGCCCTCGGCGAGCCGCCCGACGCGGGGGGCCCTGGTGACGCGCTGCCCACCGCCCGCGCCCGCGGCCGCCCCGGCCGCGCCCGCGGTGCCGGTGCCGCTACCGCTGCCCACGGCGCCGGCGAGCGTGACCGGCACCGGCGAGCCGTACTCCAGCCGCCCGCTCACCGCGACCGTGCTGGTGAGCTTCTCCCTGGTCACGGGGGCTGTGACCAGGGACGGTGCGGGCGGACGGCGGGAGGCGGCCTCGTCGGCGGGGGAGCGCAGCCGGGTGCCGACCACCCAGCCCACGGCGGCGATCGCGAGGACCCCGGCGATGATGCCGGCGAGCAGGCGACGCGGTGAACGCACGGCGGCTTCGCCGTCGGCGGTAGGAGTGCGTCGGCGTGGTCTCGGGAACACCGGTGCCTACCCTTCCAGGCCGTACTCGAGGCGGACCTGCCGCTCGACGGCCCTGGCCTTCGGCGCGTACGCCGCGTAGTGGTCCTTGCCGCACTCCAGGTCGTCGAGCGCCTCCTTGATCTCCCGGNCGAGGTACGGCCTGGCCTCGTCGGCCGTCATGTTGGGGACGACGATGGCGTTCTTGATCCTCTTGAGGGTGTCCTTGACCTGGGGTGTCTTTTCCTGGGCGATGCGGTTCAGCTCGGCGCGGTGCCGCTGCTCGCCGCGGTCGCCGAGGGCCGACGGCGNGGCCGACTGGACCTGGTACCCCTTGNNNNTCAGGCAGCTCGCCATCCGCGCGGNGAGGTCGGCGAGCTGCGGGTCCCCGTCGAGCTCCCGGGCCTTGACCTGGGCGGTGTGCTCGTCGATCTGGCCGATCATGTCGGAGAACGAGGCGACCGTCTTGCCGGTGACCTCCTGCATCGCCTTCGCGAAGCAGGCGTCGTCGGCGTCCAGGTACGCCTGCCGCTGCGTGCTGGAGAGCGACGACGCGATGTCCAGGTTGGGGTCGTGGGGCCGTTTCTCCTGGGGTCTTTCGAACTCCTTCGGGTAGACGAGCTGGTACCAGACGCCGAAGCCGTACTTCTCGCGGTACGCCTTCATCGCCGCGTAGTCCCCGGACTCCCGCTTGAGCTCCTCCTCGCTCTCCTTGGCCGGCGGCGGGATGTAGGGGACGTACCGGAAGCCCTTCTGCTTCATGCAGTCGGCGATGATCGCCTCTATCCGGTACTTCCGCTCCTGCCCCTGGGGCGTGGGGGATGCGGCAGGCTCGGCGGCCGAGGCGTCACCGCACGCGGTGAGCAGCGCCAGCGAGGGGGCGGCCACCGCGGTATCCGGTGCAAATCGGGCGAACATGCGTGTCTCAATTCGGTAGCGGGGGCAATGGTCGATCGGGTGAACGTCGCGAGGCGACGCCGTCGAGGAGGGTTGCCCGTGTCCGGGAAGCCGGGACCGGAGCCCGTGGCCGGAGCAGGGCGAGCATCGCCAAGTGGGACAGGTCGTGCGATGCGCACCAGGTGGGTTCTCGGCCATGGGCACGAGCGTGACCAGCAGATGCCTCCAGCTCGCCACGGCCCGGCGCACGTCGCCCGCCACCCGTCCGGCCCAGATCGCCAGGCCGGACAAGACGACCTCCGGCACGAGCCGGCCGATGGTGCGCGGGTTCGCGGCGCCGGCCTGGAGCCAGGCCGGGGTGAGCGCCACCGCCGGTACGGCGAGCCGCCACGACGACGAGCGGGCGCGCGGTGCCCCGCGGCCGGCCGCCCCCGTCCGCGGCCGCGCCGGCGCCGCTGCCCACGGCATCGGCGAGCGTGACCGGCACCGGCGAGCCGTACTCCAGCCGCCCGCTCACCGCGACCGTGCTGGTGAGCCTCTCCTTGGCCACGGGGGCCGTGACCAGGGACGGTGCGGGCGGACGGCGGAGACGGTCTCGTCGGCGGGGGAGCGCAGCGGTCTCGCCGGCACCGGCGCCTACCCTCCCATGCCGAACTCGGCGTAGACCCGATGGTCGATGTCCCTGGACCGCGGCGCGTACACCGGGTAGAAGTCCTTGCCGCACTCCAGGTCGTCGAGCGCCTCTTTGATCTCCCGGGCGAGGTACGGCCTGGCCTCGTCGGCCGTCATGCTGGGGACGACGAGGATCTCGACCCCTTCGAACCTCTTGTCGTCATCGGACGGCGCATTCCGCTGCCCCCGGCCGATGCGGTTCATCTCGGCGCGGTACTGCTTTTCGCCGCGGTCGCCGAGGGCCGACGGCGTGGCCGACTGGACCTGGTACCCCTTGCCTTTCAGGCAGCTCGCCATCCGGGCGGCGAGGTCGACGAGCTCGCGGGTCCCCGTCGAGCTCCCGGGCCTTGAGCTGGGCGATGCGCTTGTTGATCTGCTCGCCCATCTGGAAGACCGAGCCGGTCACCTCCGTGCCGGTGACCTCCTTCACCGCCTTGGCGTTGCAGGCGTCGTAAGCCTCCCCATACGCCTTCCGCTGCGCCTCGGAGAGGGACGACTGGATCTCCCAATTGGGGTCCACGGGCGGATTGCCGTCCGGTTTGACGGCGGGGTTGCCGAACTCCTTCGGGTAGACGAGCGACGCCCAGACGCCGAAGCCGTACTTCTCGCGGAACTCCTTCATCGCCGCGTAGTCCCCGGACTCCCGCTTGAGCTCCTCCTCGCTCTTCTGTCGGCGCGGCGGGACGTAGGGGACGTACCGGAAGCCCTTCTGCTTCATGCAGTCGGCGATGATCGCCTGGATCTGGTACTGCCGCTCCTGTCCCTTGGGCGTGGGGGTTTCGGCGGGCTGGGCCGCCGAGGCGTCGCCGCACGCGGTGAGCAGCGCCAGCGAGAGGGCGGCCACCGCGGCTTTCGGTGCAAATCGGATGAACATGGGTGCCTCGATTCGGTAGCGGGGCATGGTCGATCAGGCGCACGTCGCAACGCGACGCCGCCGAAGGTGTGCAAAGGGCTGCCCCAGACCCGGGGACGGCCGGAGCTAGAGCAGGACGTGCCGGCGCGCGCGGAGGGGCACGGCCGCCGCCGCGACGGCGAGCAGGGTCAGCAGTGCCCAGTGGGACAGGTCGTGCCGTGCGTACCAGGTGGGGTTNTCGGCCATGGGCACGAGCATGACCAGCAGATACGTCCAACTCGCCACGGCCCAGCGCAGGTCGCGCGTCACCCGTCCGGCCCAGATCGCCAGGCCGAACAGGGCGACCTCCAGCACGAGCCGGCCNATGGTGCGCGGGTTCGCGGCGCTGGCCTGGAGCCAGGCCGGGTCGGTGAGCGCCACCGCCGGTACGGCGAGCCACCACCACGACGAGCGGACGCGCGGTGCCCCGCCGCGCCACGCGAGCACGACCAGCGCGGCGAGCAGCAGGAGGTACGCGGCCACCGGGGCGATCGGGCCGCCGCTGGAGTGGAGCGCGGCGCCGCTCCACACCTCGACGCCCGGCCAGATCGTGTCGGGATAGACGGGCAGGAGGGTGACCCCCAGCCACGGCTCTCCCATNGCGATCCCGGCCGTCTTCACCCCGGTGGCCGCGACGAGCGGCATCGCGACGCGGAACCACCCCCGCAGCACGGCGAGCAGGGTGACCGCCGCGAGNGCCGCCCAGATCGGGACCGACCCGGCGTACCGCACGAGTGTGGCGAGGTTGAGCACGGCGAGCACGGTCGCGCCGAGGTGGAGGCCGTCCGCCCAGGCGGGGCCGGTCGCCGCCTCCGCCACCCGGGCGCGCAGCCCGCCCACGACGAGCGCCAGCGCTTCGCGCGGCGCGGGCATGGCCCGGTCGGCGTCGCTGACGTCGATGAGGGTGCTGACCAGTTCCTCGCCGTGGGCGGCGCGGTAGCCGGGCGGGTAGGCGAGCAGCAGCCGCCGGTACCGGTGCTCCAGCCTGGCGAGCCGGACATCGGCGCCGTGCCGTCGCCCGACGGTGCTCACGCGAACGCCCCGCCCGTGCCGAGCAGGCCGGTGACGACCGAGGCGGCCTGGCGCATCCGCTCGGCCTCCTCGATCACCATGCGGCGGCCGTCCTCGGTGAGGCGGAAGTACCGCCGCTGCCGCCCGTCGACCACCTCCTCGCGGTCCACCGTGATCACATTGTTCGCGGCGAGGCGGTCGAGCGCGCCGTATAGTGTGCCGACGGCGAGCCGTACCCGGCCCTCCGACAGCTCCAGAACGCGCTTGATGATCCCGTGTCCGTGCAGGGGGCCGTTGAGGAGCGCGGCGAGGATGAAGTACGTGGGCTCGCTGAGCACTGCCTTCCTAGCCATGACTCGACCATACTTCGTCGCGCGAAGTATGGCAAGGCGCTCGCAACGGGAACATCCGGCGCGGGGCGTCCGGAACCTCGCGGCCGGGGCGTGGCAGACTGCGGCCATGGAGCATGCGCCATGGCCACCCAGGTGAGCTACGACGACGTCGTCGCGGCCCGCGAGCTGCTCGACGGCGTGATCGTCCGCACCCCGATGCCGCAGTCCCGCGTGCTGTCCGAGCTGGTCGGCGGCCCGGTCTACCTCAAGTGCGAGAACATCCAGCGAGCCGGGTCCTTCAAGATCCGCGGCGCGTACGTGCGGATCGCCCGGCTGAGCGAGGAGGAGCGGGCCCGCGGCGTCGTCGCGGCGAGCGCCGGCAACCACGCCCAGGGCGTGGCGCTCGCCTCCGGCCTGCTCGGCACGAAGGCGACCGTCTACATGCCCGAGGGCGCCCCGCTGCCGAAGGTGGAGGCGACCCGGTCGTACGGCGCGGAGGTGGTGCTCGCCGGGAACACGGTCGACGTGGCGCTCGCCGAGGCGACCAAGCACGCCGAGCGCACCGGCGCGGTGTTCATCCACCCGTTCGACCACCCGGACGTGGTCGCCGGGCAGGGCACGATCGGCCTGGAGATCGTGGAGCAGCTCCCCGAGGTGGGCACGATCGTGCTCGCGATCGGCGGCGGCGGCCTCGCCGCCGGGGTGGCCCTCGCCGCCAAGACGCTCCGCCCCGGCGTGCGGGTGGTCGGCGTGCAGGCGGAGAACGCCGCCGCGTACCCGCTGTCCCTCGCCGCGGGCCGCCCGGTCACCGTCGAGCCCGCCCCGACCATGGCCGACGGCATCGCGGTGGGCCGCCCGGGCGACCTCACCTTCGAGATGATCCACTACCTGGTGGACAACGTGGTGACGGTCTCCGAGGAGAGCCTCTCCCGGGCGCTGCTGCTCTGCCTGGAGCGGTCAAAGCTCGTCGTCGAACCGGCCGGGGTGGCGGGCGTCGCCGCCCTGCTCGACCAGCCGCACATGGTCGAGCCGCCGGTCGCCGTGGTGCTCTCCGGCGGCAACATCGACCCGCTGCTGCTGTCCAAGGTGCTGCGCCACGGCCTCGCCGTCGCCGGCCGCTTCCTCGCCTTCCGCATCCGCCTCGCCGACCGCCCCGGCGCGCTCGCCACGCTGCTCGCCCGGCTCGCCGACCTCGGCGCGAACGTGCTCGACGTGGTGCACGAGCGCATGGGCCCGCGGCTGCGCCTCGACGAGGCCGAGGTGCTGCTGCACCTGGAGACGAAGGGCCCCGACCACTGCGAGGAGGTGCTGTCGGCGCTCCGCGGCGACGGCTACAAGCTGCACTTCAACTAGGCCAGGGCCGGGCCGGCTCACCCGGTACGGCTCAGCTCCAGGCTCGGCCGCCCCCGCTTGAACAGCCAGGCGTCGAACAGCTCGCCGAGCCGCTGCCCGGAGATCCGCTCGGCGAGCGCGATGAAGTCGTCGGTGGTCGCGTGGCCGTACCGGTACCTCGTCGCCCACTCCCGCAGCAGCCGGAAGAACGGCTCGTCGCCGATCCTCTTGCGCAGCGCGTGCAGGGTCATGCCGCCCCGGGTGTAGACCGAGGTGTTGAACAGGTCGTCCTTGCGCGCCACGCCCGGCGGGTAGTCCCAGATCGGGTTGTTCTCCATCGTGTAGTTGTTCTGGAACGTGGTCTCCACGGTGGCCGAGCCGCTGCGCTCGTTCCACAGCCACTCGGCGTAGGTGGCGAAGCCCTCGTTGAGCCACAGGTCCCGCCAGCGCTTGATGCTCACGCTGTTGCCGAACCACTGGTGGGCGAGCTCGTGGGCGATGATCGACTCGTCCGGCTCGAAGCCGCCGTAGATCGGCTTGGTCTGGTTCTCCAGGGCGTACCCGGCGTCGAAGTCGTCGACGACGCCGCCGGTGGAGCCGAACGGGTACGGGCCGAACAGCTTCGCCCAGTAGTCGGTGACCTTCGCCGTGGTGGTGTGCAGCTTGTCGAGGGTGTGCGCGTACGCCGGGTCGGCGGCGGTGTACATCGGGATGCCGCCCGGGGTGCGGCCCGCGCGCACCTGGAACCTGCCGAGCGTCATCGTGGCGAGGTAGGTCACCATGGCGTTGCGTTCCCGCCAGTGGAAGGTGGTCTTGTCGCCGGAGGTGATCGGCGGGCGCGCCTGCTCGCCGTTCGCGATCGCGGTGACGCCCTTCGGCACGGTGATCGTGAAGTCGAAGGTGGCCTTGTCGAGCGGGTGGTCGTTCGCGGGGAACCAGGTCTTCGCCCCGTTCGGCTGGCAGGCGACGAACGCGCCGTCCTTGGTGGCGATGAAGCCGTAGGTGCCGAGCGTGCCGCGCGCCTCGATCGGCCGGGGCACGCCGGCGTAGCCGACCTCGACGGTGAACTGCGCGCCGCGCTCCACCGGGGCGGCCGGGATGACGGTGAGCTCGTCTCCGGAACGTTCCACACCGGCCGCCGCGCCGTTCACCTTCACCTCCCGCACGGTGAGCCCGTGCAGGTCGAGGTTGAACCGGGAGAGCGCGTGCAGGGCGCGCGCCCGGATCACCGCGGTGCCCTCCAGCCGCTTCCGCGTCGGGTCGTAGTCGAGCCGCAGGTCGTAGTGGGCCACGTCGTAGCCGCCGTTGCCGTCGGTGGGGAAGTCGGGGTCGCCGATGCCGGGGGCGCCCGCCGCCGCCCGCTCGTCGCCGGTGCGCTGCGCCGCGCCCGGGGTGGCCGCCGGGCCGC
>Ga0065720_1019103_pt1 | contig 37931 bp, 37 predicted proteins | sample Thericmetagenome_FD_59107 | JGI IMG/M metagenome (GOLD analysis project Ga0065720, IMG submission 59107) | Thermophilic microbial communities from the Joint Bioenergy Institute, California, USA of rice/straw/compost enrichment - eDNA_2 v2... | ecosystem: Engineered > Solid waste > Grass >... | reverse complement strand
GACAGAGTCTTCTATATTCCTCAGGTATATCTATAAGAATCTTTTTAACCCCAACAGAGACCTTATCTTCCTCCTGGTACTCTCAGAGACCAAGTTATCTATCCTCACTCCAAGTTACAGATGTTGAGAAGAAGGGTTAGCGATGAAGATATCAAGCAGCTCTTGAAGGAGATTCAACTTGAATACTTGATTGACAGAGAAGGTGGTCTTGATGCTGTTAACGATTGGAATGATGTTCTTTCAGGTAAATATAAGAAGAATTGTGGAATAAGTGATTAGGTGGTGAAAAGCAAAGAATGGCTATGGCTAGATTGTTCTATCACAAGCCCCAATTTGCTATTTTGGGTATATTTTTAGGAAATGTTGAATAAAATCATAGATGAATGTACTAGTGCTGTTAGTTTGGATGTTGAAGCTATTATGTACAATCACTCCAAGGAACTGGGAATTACCTTGTTCACTGTCTCTCACAGACAATCTCTGTTCAAGTTCCACGATTACGTCTTGAAATTCGATGGAGAAGTAATATCATAAATCTTAAGGTTAATTTCTTAGGGAAACTGGAGCTTCTCAAAGCTCGTCCATGAGCAACATTAAGGGTATTTTAGATGTATTATTGCGCCATTGGCATAAATTTTAAAAATACACAAATACAATATCTTGTATGGTTTTGTTATGCAAGGATATGAATATGCAATACATCATCAAATACTTGGCTCTCTTTTTATAAAAAATTTTCTTTCAAATATTTATTTAGGAAACCTACAAAACTAACAATTGTTTATACTAATATATTCACAAATGCTGATCAAAAAAAATTCAAAATATCACAGTTCTAAAGCAAAGAGTGTTGAGAACACCTTATTGTAATTCTGAAATTTTCTATTGTAGGAGAAAAGGAAAAAGAAAAGAAATCAACTATCAAATCTTATTTCACTATACAAAATAATTTTCAAACATAATAAAAAGACAACTGTCTCATGGTAAATCAAATCTTCTTTCCTCCTCATCTCTAGGCTCAAGCTCCAATTGATGCTAACGTCGAAGAACTTCTCAGTAACTTAATGAAAAAGCCAGGAGTCCAAGGCTACGTCATATACAACAATGATGGTTCATTATAATAAATCAAACTCATCCTCCTAGGCATTCCCCTCAAAATGAGCAAGGACATGAAATATGAAAGAGCCGTTCATTATGCTGCCCTCTTCTCAGAACTCTGGAACGCATCTAAAAAGGTGGTCCAAAAAGACTTGAGAACTTTAACTGATGTCAGAATTGATGTAAAAACTTCGAAAGCGAGTCATAATATATATAGAATCCTTTGGAAGTCATCAGACTTAGAACCAAACAGCAAACTGAAGTTATAGTCTCTCAATGTACAAATTTTTTCTCACAATAAATAATGACAATAGGCGATACATTCACCTTGGTCTGTATTCAAAATTGTGGTCTCGCCAAGATTGAAGAAAAGACTGCTGTTCCTACTGAGGGAGAAAAGAAAGAAGAAGGTGATAAGAAGAAATAAACTTCCTTGTATAATTCACCCCTTACTTACATAAAATATTTTCTTTCCATTTCGTAACAGTTGTACCAGTTGTCTCGCAAAAAAAACACACTTGAAAAGCTGAGCTTCCTTATTCTCATTTTGGATTTTTATTTTACTCGTTTTTTTAAGTGAAAATGAAGATACGATTCTCAATCGAGAGCAAGCCTTCCAATAAAGCGGTTATCACTGAAGAGTCTGGGTGGTTTGCCTTTTTTTTGTCTAAAAGGTCTAATAAAGCGAAATCTAGTGTCCGATATCAATATCTTTAATTTTAATGAGCAAGAATAAGAAGAAGGCAGGTGGAGCACCCGCAACTCAAAACAATGTCCAGATTAGCCCAGCTGAAAAGCTGAAGGTTCCTTGAATGAGTATCTCTCTGACTTATTTAGAATTTGGGAAATGAATCCTTCAACAATGGAAACTATGAGAAGGCAAAGGATTATTACACACAAGCCATTGAGCTCGAGAAAAACCATGTCTATTATTCTAACAGATCGGCTGCCTTTTTTGAATTGGAGGATTATGAAGCTTCCCTCGCTGATGCTGAAGAAGCTATCAAGCTCAATCCAACATATTGGAAGGTACATCTCCTATTAACTTGATCAGAAATCCAGGCATTTTTGAGAAAGGCATTAGCCCTCAGAGAAATTGATAGGCTTGATGTAATAACGAGAAAAATGTATGTTAAAACGCTTAGGAGGCCATCGCAGTCCTCGAAGAAGCTAAAAAGATTGAAAATGCTGAGGCAATTCAAAAGGCACTGGACTCCATGCTAGAAGAGAAGAAGAAGGTAAGAGACATATATCATCTTGTCTAAGATTTATAGTTATTCGTTCTCCCTCCAGGTATGATCCCTAAATAAAAAAAAATTACTTTGCAGACGATCCTGAGAGAATAAAAATAGAAACCATGCTTAAGTGGCTCCAACAAGGCCAGAGCAAGTTCCCCAAACTCAAGATCCTCTGGTACGAAAAGAACTATAGAGGAGTTCACGCTGCTAGAAAGATTCACGTATAATAAAGCCTATTAATTTTCTAATATCTAGGCCAAAGATCAGATCCTCTTCATCCCCAAGTCACACCTTATCACCCTTGAGATGGCTAAAAGCACCCCAATCGGACAAAAAATTATCAACGCTGGCTTGGATCTTCTATCTCCTAAACACTCCTTCCTCTCTACTTTCTTGTTAAGAGAAAAAAAAGATCCCAACTCTTTCTGGAAACCATATATTGACCTTTTGCCAACCGATTATAATTCTTTCCCCGTCTTTTTCAGTGAGGACGAATTGAAATGGCTGGAAGGATCTCCTTTCTATGGTAATGAGAATAACATTTATGTAATTTTCCAGACCAAGTTAAAGAAAAGAAGTCAGACTTGAAGAAGGACTACGAAGCTATTATTTCTGTAGCTCCTGAATTCCAAGAATTCACTTTCTACGAATTTTGTTGGGCAAGAATGACCGCCAGTAGCAGAATCTTCGGTATCGTTATTGACAAAGAAAAGACTGATGCCTTTGTTCCTTTGGCTGGTACTACATCAGAAAATTTGTCTAACAGGCTAGATATGTTAAATCACAAGAGACCCAAGCAAACTTCTTGGCTATACTCAGATGAATTGGGTGGATTCGTCATCGAATCCTTGGAAGACATCCCAAGAGGAGAGCAAGTTTATGATAGTTACGGAAGAAAGTGCAATTCCCGTTTCTTCTTGAATTACGGATTTATTAACATGAATAATGATGCCAACGAGGTCGCTCTTAAGGTCAATTACCATGCAGATGACGAGACCCTCCCCATGAAGGAGAAGATGCTCGGAGAGCCACCTAGCTCCAGAACCTTCAGAGTCTTGGCTAATACTGAAGAGGAAAACACTGTTGAGTTTATGAATTTCATTCGTTTCACTGAGATCAGGGACAAGAATACTCTTCTTGAGGTTATGGTAAGTTATAACGCATATGCGGCTAAGAGTGTAGAATATCTACGAGAATGCTAAGAGACATGAGAAAAATGATGATGGTTACAAGCCTCAAAAGACTCCTCCTATTAGCCCTGAAATTGAAGAAAGGGTCTTGATGATGGTCAGAGAACTCTGCACCAAGCAACTCAACCGCTACCCACAAACACTTGAGGTAAGAAGAGTTTAGAACTTGTCTTATAGAATAGGAAGATAGAGAATTGTTGAAAAAGGACAACTTGACCACTAACCAAAGAAATTGCATTCTCTTGAGATCTGGAGAAAAGGAGGTATAAACTCGGTTGACTTTTATTAAATGATAGATTTTACACTATTTGATTACCTTTGTTGATAGATGCTTGCCCTTGCTTTCAATGCCTTTGAAGGTAAGAGAGATAGAAAACTTATTAATTGGATTAGCAAGTCAGAAAGACCATGCTTTTGCCTACACACAATCCATACAGTGATTATATAAAACGTGTCATCATTCCCGTCATGGCCAAGAGAGAGCGTGAAACTGAGTAAACTTTCTCTTTTCCTCTTCACTTTGTCAATATAAATCCATATTTGTATCAAAACCTAGTGTTTTCCACATTCTTGCCCGTCAAGAAACCAGAACTTAAATCACTTACCAAATACAAATTTTTATGTTCTCTTGCTTTTTCATATTACAAGAGCTTAGGTCTAAATTATATTAAAGCTACTGCTCACACTAATATTGAATTAAGTAGAGGGGTGATATATAGACTCTCAGAACTCTGGTTCATCTAGCTTTAGCACCATTATAAATTGTATTTCAGCGAAAATTTTCCAAATAAGAAAGTTAACAACTGTCAAAAAATTAAAAATTATTAAGCAAAAATGCACACTAATATTCTTCAAGAAAGTACCAGCCTTCTCAAAGAGCTCAACAATCTTCACAGAAAAGCCAATCAAGGACTTCGATTCAATACCACTATCAAAAAACCCAAAACTACGCAGCAACTGCACTCTGGAACTTACAATAATATCTCAAATATAAACAAAAATCACAAAAAGCAGCCCTCAATCAGTCCCAATAACCCCATAACCTCAACGATGAGTTCTTCATATACTCTCCTTCAAGAACGTATGAATCAGCTTCAAAGCAAGCTTACAGCTGCAAAACAAAGCGCAACTCACATTGGTGATACAGAAAATAATTTACCAAGCTCAAAGAAGAAGACCTCCCCCAGGGTACCCACTTTCACGTAGCACTCGCAATCTTATGTATAATTCTATAGTGAAGAGAAAAAAATGAGAACTGTCAATCTTTCCAACTTGAATGTGGCTCCCCAAAGGGATAGCTCCTACGATCGGGGACACAGCATGGAGCCAAAAAGAACTTACACAAGACAGAACACTCAAGAAAATAACGCCATCAACAGGACGAGGAATGAGATAGTTGTCCAAGATTTTGGATATAATCCCACAACTCCCTTTGAGGACTCCCCAAACAAAAGGACTCCAACCAATTCAACAATTCAAACTCAACCTGAGTTCTCAGCTTCGAAGAATTACTTTATTCCAAACTCGGCTTATAAGAGAAAAGGTAGCGTCTCTCAAGACAGAAAAAGCAAGAGCGATCTAATATCTTTGAGCATAAGCCATAGAAATCCACCAAAAACTAATCCAAAATCAATCTCAAGAGATGCAAGCCCAGATTTCAATTATAACTATAACTCACCTCAGTTTGAAGCCTCAAGAGTAACTATCCTCAGGTTATTTTCTCACTTTTTAGGAAAGTGTAAGCCCACAAAGAGTCAAGACTAAGGCTGTAGTACCTCAAACCCAGCCTAAAAGAAGCTCTAACCTACATATAGCAACTGAAAACCAAGAAAATCCTCCAAGTTATAGAGGAATCTCTACAAAGACCCCTGAAAACCTGAGACCAAAGACGCCACCTAAAATGACCACTCTCAAGACAGCTACCACCCCTGGCAGAAATATCTCATTGAAAGCTGATTCTAAGAAAGAAACAATTGAAAAGCCCAAGCCCGCAAAATATACACTCACAGATGATGAGAAAGCAACCTATGGAGATAGATTCCCTAAGGAGTATATCAAGCTTGATTTCCTTGGTAGAGGTGGCTTTGCATTGGTCTGGCTTGGTGCTTGTAAGTCTACAGGAAGAAAAGTTGCTGTTAAGCAAATAGTCAAGAGTGCTCTGAATGACTCTTCAAAGAAAGAGCTTTATTATGGGCAATTATTGTTCGAAGAGGGTGGTCGTCCAAGACCTGAATTCCTAGCCTATGAAGGTAACCCTTCAGAACTCTTGTTTTAAATGATTAGGTATTAAGAATGTTTGCTCTCTTATTGACTTCAAACACACGAAAATGGATTATTTCCATGTTTTTGAACTTGGAGGGACCACTCTATCCAAGTTACTTTTTGACATAAAAGGAGAATTTTATAAGGGCGAAAGAATATACGGTGTCAAACATCTGGAACTATACAAGAGATTTAGAGAAGACAGCTACAGTCTTCCAGCCTTTATCAAGCAAATGGCTGATACTCTACACCTCTTCAGTGACTACAACATAGTTCACTGTGACTTGAAGCCAGATAATATCCTTATTGATCTCAATACAAACCCCACAGATGGCCGAGTATTCAATATGAAAGTCATTGACTTCGGTTCTGCTTATAACTGGGACGAAGCTGGAAATATCGGCATGGCTACTCCTGAATATATGCCTCCTGAGTTCCTGCAAAAGTTAATGGGAAGTAAGGGAAATAAGAGTACTATTGAGCAACTTGCTGATAAAAGCTATCCCTGGTCTATTGATGTATGGAGTCTTGGCGCAATAATCCTTGAAATTGTTACCGGAGTTCCTTTATGGATGTCCTTGAAATGCAAAATTGAGGTGAGAGGTAGGGCTGTAACCAAGCAAGGACTGTTTGCTGTGAAGGGAAGATCTTATGATAAGATATATGCTAAACAGAAGCAGATAATTGAGAGATTTAGAGACTTTATTGCTGAATATCTTGAGGGTTGGGATGAGCCAGAGTTGCTTTACGACCTTCTATCCAAGATGCTGAGGTGGGATCCTGCTAGACGTATATCCCCAGCTGATATCTTGCAACATCCTTATGTTAGATATGACCGATAGATTATATAGAGTTTTTCTTTACTTGTCTAAAATATGGCCTATTTATAAAAGCTCTATGTATTTTTCAGTCTTTGCATTGATTATGACCCTATTATTATGTTTTTAATAAGAAAATTGATATCTTTAGAAACAAGTTAGTCAAGATCATAGTACGATGACTATGAATTTAAAGGCACTCGCTATCAAACTAGTATTTGAACAATTAGTTTTATAAACATTACGAAAAAGTACGACAGAAACAATGAATTCAACATTACATAATTAAATTATTTCATCTGTCTTATTAGGATCTCCCAGGGACTCAAACTTCTCAAGGCGTTTCATCTGAGAAAGGGTAGTCTTAGTACTAGGCAAGTTTGCAAAGATTTTATTAGGCTGAGATTTTGAGGGCTTGAGAGTATTCGATTGAAGTAGAAGATTATTAGCATTCTTTAAATATTGTCTCACGTGAAGTGGACTAAGAAGGCCCTTCAAGGTGTTAAAGGCGTGGTTTGCTTCCTGCTTTACTATATAATCCTCAACATTGTTATTTATGATGCCTTCAAGGAAGTCAACGGCAGGGAAATATTTAAACTCAACGAGCATGTTAATTATTTGCTTTTTCAATATGAAATTTTCATAGCTTGTTCCGCTCAAACTCAAGAAGAAGCCCATGACTCCTTGTGGGACTTGTTCATACAGCGCAAAGGCTTCAGCTAAGGTCGAGGTTGTGGAAGGAACTCTGGCACTCATAGGGCCGTTATTTGGCTTGGCTTTACTGAGGTGTTCTCTTAGGGCGAATAAGGGGAATGATTCTACAGGAACTGGGATTGTGTATTTTTCGTAGATGTGGGCTAGGATTGCTTCATGGAGGATTCTCATTGCGGCTAGAACCTTCATTTTATCAGAGAGAATGATCCTATCTGAGAGGATGTTTTCCTTCAAGAATTTTATCTCAGCCTTGCAGAACTCGGAACCAAAATTGGTCTCAGTTCTTAAAGCAGTCCTATAATTCTCAACATCCAGCTCAAAGACCTGTTGAAGGTTAACATATCCCTTGTTCTTTGTGATTCTGTGGGTGGGGATATTTTTGTTGCTGACAAACGAGGACTTCTTATCAGCGATGGTTACTCCCCTAGCATATTGCTCGGCTTCTATGCACACATCCTCGTTAATTTCAGTACAGAAATCAAGTCTTGTTGTATCATTATCATCATCCTTTTCTTCCATCTCTCTTTCAGTAATGGGCAAGTCTCCAAAGTATTCCATATCTGGCTCCGTTTCTGGGCTAATTTCAAAGGAGTCTTCATCGTTTCTCTTGGAAACAGGGCCCGAGCCTAACAAAGGAGCAAACATTCTAGCCTTGGATTTGAAGAAATATCCGAAATAGCCACAGGTCTCATAGTCGTTAGGAATAATTCCAGCCTCTCCAAATTTATTCTTTGAAGCATTCTTGATTTCCTTAGTCTTGTTGAGGTTCTGGAGATTGTGATCAGCAAGGCTTTCTGAAGGATTACATTTCTTGCTGAGAATATGCTCTTTTATCCATTTCTTCTCGTACTTTTCCATGACTTTCAAGGTAACTCCATATTTATTTATGACTCTTTTTGGTGTATATCCATTTACACTCTTCTTGAAAACATCTACTCCAGCTTCACAAAGGGCTTCAACAAGCTCAGGAGCTGCAGTATAGGCAGCAATGTGTAGAGCAGTCCACTTATAACCACCTCCCCTCTTTTCCAGTTTGAAGATCTCATCTCTACCATGGATCTCTTGAAGCTCTGTGTTATATGCAATGACCCAATTTATTGTCTTTGCGCACCTTCTCCTAGAGGCTAGGTGCAGAGGAGTCCAGTTTTCTTTATTTCTTGTATTCGGATTGGCTCCAGCATCTAGAAGCATTTGAGTTATAATGGCGGCCTTTGCATGACCTTCAGTCATTAGAATTAATGAGTGATGGAGAGGAGTGTTGCCGTCCAAGTCAATCCTGTTAGGATTCTCTCCATATTTTAGTATTTCCTTGACCATTTGTAGGTTCAGCCTCTTGACTGCCAAGTGTAAAGCGCTCCCGTGGTGGCCTCCACCCTTCGTGGGATTAGCTCCATGTTTAAGTAAGTATTTGGCCGCTTGGTGCTTGTCCTTAGAAATAGCAGCACAAAATGCGGTCTGACTATCCTTGTCAATGAGGTCCAGGAGTTCTGGGACATAAGAAATCAGGTATCTAATGACAGATATATCCTCATGCAAGCTTGCAATATGCAGCATTGTCCTATTTTGAGTATCGATCCTCATAAGATCGACTCCATTGGTAGAGAAATATTCAATAAAGTCTAAGAAGGAGAGTCCTTTGATATTCTTACTCTGATTATCCTTGCACTTATCTCTCAATTTCTGGATATATATTTCTCCATCATTCCCCTTTTGGTGATGGGAAAGGGGAGGGTTGGAGTACTTGAACCACTCGAAGTATAGCTCTTTTAGCTGTGTTAGATTCGCAAAAGTTGAAGGGAAGTAAGTCAATCTGTTCTGGAGGATGTTAAGGACTTTAAGATTAGGCAGGCTAGTAACTTCTTCAGCGAAATAATCTAAAAGGTTGTTTTCCAAGTTGAGTTCCCTGAGATTAGTAAGTTTATTCAAGCTTAAGGGCAAGCTTTGGAGTTGGTTGTGGCCAATGGACAATACTTCCAAATTAGGAAGTTGGACAATCTCACTTGGTATGCACTTGATTCGATTGTGATCCAATTTCAATACTTTTAAGCTTTGGACTTGTATTATCTCTAGAGGGAAATACTCGAACTTATTCTTGGATAGATCGAGGATAGTAAGCATAACTCGATGGTCGAATATTTCTGAAGGTATTTTTGTTAGATTTTGGTCCACGTAGGTCACTGCGTAGTTCTTAGGTTCATTGGAGTACTCCTTAGGCTTTGGTATTACATTATTGAAGTTTGGTTTGTTCTTGATGGACTGAAAATAATGGAATCTATCCATTCCACGATTTCTCACAACCTGGGGAATTCTTTCTGTTGTGCTTTGTATACTTATATGAACATCTTCTGTTCTGTCGTGATAATCCAGGAACTTAGCGATGTTACTATCGAAACCTACGTTGTGGAATTCACTCGTGTTGGTATCGATTCTGTCTAGCATAACAAAATTAATTTAATTTACTTTGTAAGCGTTATAGTTTGGACTAACTACCTTCACTTTTCTCATTCTTCTAATTTTAAATTGGGTCCTCTACATAATAAAACCCTGCACTTTATGCTTCTCAAGAGACAATATATGGATTCACCTAGAAATAACATATAAGAAGAATATGAAGAGATGAATTAAAAGTTAATGACGGTTTTATTTGGAGAATAATGATCAGATCTCAGACAAACTAATTCAGAATGCTTTATTGAAATCCTTTAAATAATCCAACCATACAACCAAGTCCAGACCCATAAAATTATTACTACATCTTTCCAAAAGCTGGTTTCCTCGAAAGTATAATCCATAGTAGAGAGAAAGCCCAACCATTAGAGTTCCTTGCCTATTACAACTTTCGAGGTCATACATTAGTAGATATCCAAGTTCTAAATAAAGAGATGCTTTTTATCAATAAGCCATGCCCGATCCAAGCTGATTGCGAGTATTTGCTCAGTAGAATCGATATATTCTAGAGTGTCTACTTCTCCATTACCAACAATGATGCTCTTGATTTTTTGGCCATTTTTTATATTAACAAGATCGACATTGCCGATCCGCTTAGAAATTAGTAAGTAATATTTATTTATTAGTATTCTGCTTCCAAGCCACACTACTTCGTCTATTGCTATGGTTTTGATTGCTCGAAAGACCTTGTTATTGTAATAGAATATCCCAATTCTGGACAAAGAGACTGAAGTAATTAGTAAATTTGATCTTCTACAAAATCAATCACATTAGCCCAGTGCTCATTTCTAAAATGAACCTTTCTTCTCATGAGCTTCTTTTTCAAATCATAAAACAATATATTAGGTCCAAAGGTGGTGACAATCAACTGGTTAAACTTTTTTATATAAATCATTTCTGCAATTGGACCTTCACTCTCTGTATCTATGATCCCTGCAGGTTTTAGGGTCTCAAAACTCCACAGCTCGATTTTGTTGGAACCGATTAGAAAACAGTCTATATGATCAAGGATCAAAATTGCATTGATTGAAACTAGCGATGAGAGTGTCATGATTGGCTGCCTGCTGAGACCCTGGGGAGTTATTTTACGAATGTCTATTTTCCATTCAAATAAGCTTATTACTAGCTCATGCTTGTTTGAAAAAGCAATATCTTCCGATTCAGATGCTTTATCAATTGGAATTTCTACCGAATCTAATTTTGTCATTGAAGTCCCATCCCATAACGATAGTATCCCATTTGTGTGAGCCATTATTATTCGATCCCAAATTTCTATATACAAGCAAGCGAAGCAGACTTCTGATTCTAATACAATACGGTCCTTCTTAACAATTGTATCTTCCATTTATATCAAAGATAAAAATCAAATTATAAAAAATCAGCCTATCTAGAGTTTTAACCATTATTAGTCATTCAATAAGGAAGTACCATAAACTAGAGATTTTATGAGAGGATGTTGGTAGGTGCTTAAGCTTATTGTTTTTAAATATCGTATTTTTTATAGTATTTAAAAGCAATAAAACCTTAGATATGTTCAATCCTGCACTAAACTCACAGCCACTAAGGCAAAACGTACCTGTCCAGACTCTAACCACTTTACAAGTAAAAGAAGAGCTAAAGTCAGAATATAAGTTTTTAAACATACTTTCAATCTTTTGGTTATTGGTTAATGGTGGGGCTTTTGCATGGCTTTTCTTTAATCAGAAATCGTTCCAGCCCACTCTTTTGCTTATAGACTTTATTCAGCTAGGATATTCTGGCTTTGTTTGTCTGTTCATTCTCAGTACCTCCACAGTGAGAACACTAACTATGGTAAATATATACATTACACTGCTTTGGACATTTCTGGGATATATTATAGGAAGAGTCATAACTTTGGTTTACATAAGTGATAAAGATAATGATGACACCTTTTTGGCTTTGGTTATCATCTGTGCAGCATTCCTGCCAATTTTGATGTTGATTCGTTCCACTGAAATTAGAGATTATTTGAAAAGGCTCTCAGTTCATGTTTGAATAGCAAGTTATTAAGTGACATTAGGTGGCTATTTTAGCTAAGAATCTCTTATTTTGTTGTATTATCTATAATTCATAATGCTGGTTTGTGTACTCTTTTTATATAGTAACTGTTTTGTTCTCGTTCTTATTCAAGCAAAATTAGTCTTGAGACATCAGTGGGAGAAGACCTACCTGCTTTCTAGATAGGAAAAAAATATGATGTTGGAATTAATAAATAAAAAAAAAAAGGAGCGTACCGGGATCGAACCAGTGACCTCTCGATCTGCAGTCGAATGCTCTACCACTGAGCTAACACTCCAATTGAGAGTTCAGGGAGCAAGGCCACTAATCATAATTGAATTTCTTGCCATGACTTTAGATTTCTTGGGAGTTGATTACATCAATTTTTTCCCAAAAGAGCTTTGAAAGAGATTCTCTGTGGCTTGATTTGAAGTTTAGTATGTCCATGGCAAATAATAGAAAATCTCATTTTAAAAAGTATAGGAATCAAAATTCTTATATATGTAGATATATAAATATTTTTGTAAAAAAAAAAAAAATTGCCTTCCGAAACTTATTGCCTATGGCTGTTAGGACTGCCAGCTTCAATCAGCTCGAAGGTTATCGTAGACTGAGCAACGATTACGACAGAAGATATTCTGATTACAAAAGGCAGAAACTTGTATATGGAAAGCCGCATGGGCAAGTGGATCTGGACTCAAATATGGGCCAGTGTTATATCCTCCAGGTTACGTTCCACCTGGTTATGTTCCTCCAAAGAACATCGGAATTTTTCATCTCAAATCAGAAGATCTAGAAGAACTTAATGATAAGAGGATCAGGGATGTCCAGGAAATAGAAGAAAGAGTGCAAAAGGATTTCACAACCTTTGTTGTCACATCCTGGATCTGGCTTTTCTCTTCTATTGGAAGTCTTGTTTATAGTTGTATCACTACCGAATTTCACAGTATAACTAAAATTGCTGTGGCTGCTCTTGGTTCCCTCATGGCTGTTATTATTTGTATCAGGGCTTTGGGTGCCCAAAGAGAAAAAAATTTAACTATGCTAAATCAATGTCTGACTCTTATTAAAGTATTCTTTGTGATACTAGCTGTAAGAGTCTTTGTTACACTGACAATTTCGGGAGGAGAAGCATGGCAAGAGTTGGCTATAGCTGTTGGCTCAATGGGATTTTTCGGCTTTATTGTTTACTCAAATGGTGAAGAAATGAAAGAGTTGCTTCAACTTAGAGCTCAAAATCTTTTCCAATTAAATAATGAGGTAATGCAGGTTCCCAATCAAAGAATTCAGGATGATGGGCTCATCATTTAATAAATCAATTTTATGATACTTATATGTTTTGTGAGAGGTTCATACCAACTTTTATAATCTTTTTAACACCTTATATGTCCTCAGGTCATTAATTCACATATTGAGGCTTAACAGTCACACTTAAGATGGCTGGTTTTTTGACTTGATGTTTTTCTAGCAATAAGATTAGGAGTTTGATGGGCTGAGCGGTTTTTGAAGTGGAATTAAGAGAATACTTTAAAAAAATCCTAATTCAAAAAAGTAGTCTTTAGTGTTTTATGCAACAGTTTAGTAGAGTATGGAGTGACCGTTGGAGCCGAGTATAAATATTGGAGCTGGGGGATTAATAAATAAATAATCTGCAAATTTATCTGATAATTTTTGTTTGCTAATATGAAGCTTGACGTTCAACCAACTTCTGCAGAAAAGCCAACCCAAGGAGTTATTTTGAGTGATTGGGCAATTAAGAAACTCTATTTCCAGATTTTCTGCCAAAGAGTTCAACAAGCAAGAAGCGAAAGGGCTGCTAATAATAACAAACAATAAGATTTTCTTTCTATTTCGTCGTACTTTGGCATGATTTCATGTAATCATCAATAACATCATTCATATAATAAACCAAGTATTGTTACTTGTATGATGTGAGAATTAATACACAGCTACTCCTAATCTGGGCTCAAAGTAATATCGACAAGCTAACTTTAGTTTTATTTTAGTTAATCTCTTTACTAATAAATTTTATTGCACTTTCTCTAAAATAATTCTCTTTTTGTGCCCTTGAAACCTTCAAGAACCCACTAGAGAAAACTGAAAATTTTAAAGGGACTCATAGCGATGTGTTCTAAATTACATATGACTTGATATTATTTAATTAGCTACATAATAACTCTTAACGAGATTAGTTGTTAGAAAGGGCTATTCACATAAGTATGAATTAGGAGAAAAGAGATAGAACCCTTCTACTCAGGGTCGACCATTTCAAGGAATTTCTCACTGGATTCCATAATATATTCTGAAATAGAAAATCTAAGAATTCAAAAAAATTAGATCTAATTCTTACTCTTTTGGATGCTTCTGTTGGAACTCAAGAGTGACGCTTATTGAGAAGTAAAAGAAGATGCAGTTATAAAGAGTACCTAGCATGGCCTGTGACATTAAAGTCATATGGTCCAATAATATCGGGAACAAACCCTCCGGAAGCACCACTCCCGCATTATAGAAAGAATGTGTTATTGAAAGGAACGTCGAAGTCACAACTTTATCCGCTATATGATAATCAAAGGCAAACAAAGCTGTTCTTCTTATGGTGCTCTCTGTATATCTCACCACATATATAGCATTAACAGCCCAAAATGCAAAACTTGTATCATGGAAGTCCTCATAATTTTCCGCAAACCAAAGCATAAAGAAGTACTATTTCATAAGAAACTCATATTTCTGCCTACCTTAGGAACTCTGATGGCTTGACCCAACAAATAGACCGAAAATACCTTATCATGCTTTGTTAAACGGCTCTATTTCATTAAGTAATAGTCTCGAAGGATTTATACACAAATGTTGCTGCCTATTATAAAGATAGGACTTAAATATCCCTGAATGATTGTCAGCAATTCCTTAGGATAACCCTTCACATTTAGCAAAATCTTAGAAAAATAAAACCTTTTTAACTAGAACATAGTTGAAAACAGCCTCCACACTCTCAAAGCCGATGGTTTGGGTCAAAAGAATGATCATATAATATCTGAGGTTTCGGTTATGCCAAAAACCTAGAAACTATTCCCATTACAAATTCAAATTTGACTATTACAGCCTTTAAACTTTTCTTCAACTCTAGTTTTTCTTTTGGATTCTCATCATAGTAGTCCTTCTCTCTGACCATAATAACCCATATTGTTGCCAAAATTAATAAGTATATGCCAAATATCAAAATAGACTGTTCTATTGTCAGAAGTGGTTTCTTAACTCTTAATGTTATTTTCAAATCTTTACGTCAATATTAAGGCCCAAGGCATCCCTGCAGAATTTCTTTGATGTAATTGGAACCAACAAATAGAATCCCAAGATCTGACCAAGCATTTGGCCTTAAATATTCAAATTTCAAACAAGGCATTTTACCAGATAAGTGTGCAGAAGAAGTATAACGAACTCTCTCTGGGTGCAAAGCCTTCACAGACCATCCTTGCAAAGCCAGGGTCTAAATATGAGTTCAACATCATTCTATTCTCACATGGCAAGTAATAAGCATGACAGTGAAAAAGCCAATTAAGAATAAAGGCCACACAGAGGCCGTGGTAATCAAGCGATTCAATGTTTTTCTGAATGAAATAGCCATGGCTCCAATCTAGATGGTGTCACAAATTATATAACTCTTTACAAGGACTTCCGTAATGAGTAAGTATGTCTTTCTTCTTCCAAATTTCCTGATATGATACTAATGATTATTCACGAAACTAGGCTGATACAGTATCCACGAAGGGAGCTATGATAAATTTAAAACTGAAAGGTAATGGAGTTAGAGCGACTATTCCAATGTCAGTATAGGAACTGGCTTCTTGTTCTGCAATAAGAATGGGGATAGTAAGACTGAAAAAGGACAAAACAGCACCCTAGTTGATAAAGTCATTATGAGACAAGAATACTTGGACGACGAAACAGGCACTAATAAAAAGAAGGATGTACCAATCGGTGATCTTTTCTTCTTCCTTCTTTATTAGAATTTGTTGGACAATATTCGTATCTAGGCTATGATGCTCAATTATTTTGGTTGTTTGGGAAGTACTTTATCCCTTGGTTCTGATCGGGAGGATTCGTTCTTTCTGCGCTGTTGTCATTTGTGGAATTCATTTAGATATTCTTTTTGAATTTTTTAAATTTTTGATTAGATTAATTAGTCCATATAGCCTAAATACAAAGATACCCTTTGAAAGTGTTTCACTAAATGAAACAGATAACTGGTGTCAAATATAGTGGAATGCCATTGTCCATGAATATTTTCTTGTTGCAAGTTCCAATTCTGGCTTCCCTTAATACTTTAGGGAAAGCCATTTACATCTCAATTTGCAATCCCCGTTGACTTATGTAAATCATGGCTTGGCTCTTCCAAACAGTCAAGTTAATTGTCAGCGAACTTTTTCTAGTTAAGTTAGGATAGAGAATTCATTTCTCTGGGAGTTTTTATCATGAAAATAAAGAAACATAATTTAGGCTAAACTTCTTACCAGATTATAAAGTAACACGCCTCTCTTAACTAGATATTCGATTTGTTTAAAGATTATAAAATCTATGACCCTCAGAGATTATTAAGGCTCGACAAATCTTCTAGGCCAGATATTAATTAATATCTCGAAATAGAATTTGTAGACCTAGGCTATAAAGACTATTAGGTTGTAAAAGTTAAAAAGGAAATTGATTATGAACTATTACATGCTAGAGATTGCTTTAATGAAAATAATTGGACTCGGAGTATAGCTTTATTGATAGCACAAGGTATTGCATAACTATTCCTGAATCTCCAAAGGCTTTTTTTTTGTCGAAGACAGTTTTGTTTAAAATTCTTGTTTAAAAGTTGATCTCAAAAATGCTCTAGAGAATAATTTTTTTTTTCCCGAATCAAGGCTTATACATAGTCATACATACTTAAATGATTTAATCATATATTTACAGAATATTGACAATATTTACATAATATTGACATCTTGAGTGCTTATTCATTGATAGGAACAACTTTCCCTTGGATTATTTTCCCATATCCTATTAATCTACAACTAATTACTTAGCAAACAGATAAATTACCTCCAGGGATGCCCGACTCTTCTGCTAATTGCCACTTTTTCTCCAATATTGCCACATACTGGATTCCCTTTTAAGGAGATCCTAAAGGTCTTCTAATCTAATAAGACAAATTCGGAGATTCCATACCTCATTAACTTCAGTTATAGTTCCTCCTGTACAATTTGACCTCACATTCAACATCAGGATTTCTCCTTTTTTGATCTTGTGAACTTTGTTGCTGGTAGATTCCTCCCTAACTCCAAACAGTTTTCTCAGCAAAGAATAGCTGATTTCTAGTTTGGAATAAACATTAGGAAGCGTGTTTGGCATCCCCATAACCTATGATTTAAAGTCGCAAATACAGAATCTCTTACGCTTCCTACGAGTCCATTGGACTTGGTGTATTCAGGATCAATCTCAAGGCCTACACCTATGAGCCCTCCTGGTATAGCATAAAGTAATTCATTCTTATCTGATGCCAAACTGACTATCTTCGATTTAATAGGAGTGCAGGAGATAACATGTCCTTCATTATCCTTATTGATGACCCCGGGCCTGATCTCGACATTGTCGCCGACCTTGAGGACACCTTTGAGGAGAGTTCCTCCCACAACCCCTACTTGAATCTTGATATTTTCCTTGTTTGGTTTGTTAATATCAAAAGATCTAGAAATAATTACAAGAAGAAAGGAAGAAACGAACCTGATAACAACAAATTCCGGATCAGAAGTTAGATCTCTAACAGGAAGAGGAATTTGGCAAATGTAGTGACAAAGAGAATCAATGTTGAGCTTGCAATAGGCTGATATCGGGACAATTGGGGAATTTTCTGCCTTAGTTCCTTTCACAAAATTTTTAATTTGAGCGTAGTTCTCCAGAGCTTGTTGTTTCTTAAGAAGATCTATCTTGTTTTGCACGATTATTATATCCTTCACATCTGTAGCCTCAATGACGGCCATATGCTCTGTTGTTTGAGGCTGAGGACAAGTATCGTTTCCTGCAACAAGTAAAATGGCGGCGTCCATAACTGCGACTCCACTAAGCATTGTAGCCATGTAAATGTTATGGCCTGGGCAATCTACAAAAGAAACGTGCCTGACAAGCTGCATAGTCTCCTTGCAATTTTCGTTCGGACACTGAACAACATCCTCTTTATCGCCTAAAATTCAATAAAAATAAGTCAATTAGCTACTTCCAAATGCTTTGTAACAATCTGGTGCAATGCATTTAGGACATTTGAAAATTTTGGCATTTGCATATCCCAGCTTGATAGTGAGGTTGAGTACTTGCTCATTACTGAACCTTTGAGTCTAAAATTCAGATAAAACACATTTTCATATACTTTAGTATTCGTAAGGGCCTCAATCAACTTTGACTTTCCGTGGGAGACGTGTCCAATAGTTCCTAGTCTTTTATACTAATTCTTGATGTGAATTACCTATGTTAAGGGTCGGCTGCCTGCTAATAACTTTATGAGATAAGATGTTTAAGTCCTGAAGGTCATCAAAGGACTGTTTAGATAAAAATGGCTTGCGAGCCATTAGAGATTGTATTTCTTCTTTGGTAAGTTGGTATGATTTGCTTGCTTCCATGGTTGTAAAGGGCTGACATTTTTGATCCTTGAAAAGATTTAAGTTAAATAATATAATTTCGGATCAGAATAAATAGGCTGAGGAGCCAATCATCTTTTGATTAGACTATCGGCTTAGAATTCTACCAAAAACTTTATTTGGGTTTCATATTCAAGTGTCGGAATCTAACGCTCACCCTTTAGGATTCGATAAGAAATTTTTTCCCCCTTGAGTATTTTCCCAAAATAATTATTCTAATAATTATGCTATTTTGGAAACAAAGCTCGCCTCTCAGTTCTAGTACCAACTACCACTCTTTCTCCAATATTATCGCATACTGGATATCCTATTAGGGAAACGTTGGAACAATCCTACGACAACAGAAAAATAGAAATTAATTATTAACTCTTCTACTTGAGTGGCTTTCCTCCATAAATAAAGAACTAATCCAATTACTCCTTATACCTGCTATACTTCTGTAAAGAAATTTCAAAGTAATTGCGCTTGTTGATAATAGTTTTACGTCCTCTGAATCATCAAAGGACTGTTTAGATATGATGGCTTGTACGCTAATTCGTATTACTAAGATAAACAAGCTATGAATTAATTCCTATCAGAATAAAGAGGTACAAATTATTCATTGAGTTGATTTTTGGTTACAGAATTGTAAAGAAGCAATTTCCCTCCTAGGAATGTGAGGTAATTAGAAGAATAATTAACTTATTCAAATAATAGGCTTCATATACGGCAAAAATTACAACTAATTACACAGCACACAACAAATTATGCTCCACTATTTTGCAACTGACTCTTAATGAGGGAGGCTCTCTGGCTTTCAATTACCTTGAAAACATTAGTTCTCACTTCCAAGAGAGCTTTAATCTTCAAGCCTGTCCAAGCCAGATATCCAGGCAACAAAGCTTCAACAAGCAATACAGTTCCATATAGGTAGTTCATTTTGCCGCTATTCAGGATTGGGAGATATGCAATACCAGTAGATCCATAGTACAAACAATCAACATAGAAGAGTTTTCCTCCTAGGGAAGCGACCATTGATGCGGAGAATATCATGTAACAGAGAAGAATTCCGTATAAGAATATCTTTTGTCTAGTGACATTCAAATCATCTTTGGCCTTGAATGCCTCCCAGTAAATGATAATATGAAGGACATTCCATATTATTCCTCCTGCTATATAATCTTGTAAGTCATGTTGAGAATACTCTATGAGCACTTCAAATAGGAAATAACCCAAATTGAAAAGATGGAAGATCCAGAGGACCCAAGTCAAAACAGTATAACCAAGAAAATCGTCAATCTTCTCCTCTAGATCAGCGAGCTGCTTGCTCTGGAATGGATTTTTGACGGACTTTAGAATACTTTCTAGATTAGGACTGCGTTTAGAGGGGCTTTCTTCGGTCTCAACTTTATTAACTCTATTTTCACTGTATTGAGGGACATCACCTCTTGTTTTTTGCATTGGACTGGAGCTCTCTGTATCGTGGATTTGTATGTAGTTTCTTCCTTGATCTTCTTCGTAGTCTCCGTTCATTTCTTAAGATTCTTGACAAAATAAATAATTATATAACCTTTTCCTGTATGTTAAATTTTATTTCTTCTCATGGCTTCAACTCAATGTCTTAGAGAAAAATTCTATCCTCCGTACTTATTTTTAAGAGGTTCTTATCATAAAGGAAAAATCTCAAAGGATCTCAAGGGATCATTTCATCAAATCCTTCATTTATTTTTGTTGTTTTAGACTCTAACTACAATAGGTTTTGACTGCTTAAATTCCTTCTGAAAATCACTGATCAATTGGGAATAACTGGCCAATGCAGAGAATATGAGGATAGCAGTGCAATGGGTAACTAAACTCAGAGATTTAATTGAACTCATTGACTACAACTATAATATTTATTTCTGTTCTCAGAATATGTTCTAAACTCGCTTGAGCAACTTCAGAGCATTAACAGCAGATTATTTTTTGAGAAAAATTTCAATTTATCGTCTTAATAGCGAAATAAAATTTCGTAACTAACATAATCAGACCCACTGTGCTAATCAAATAATGGAAGAAGACATCCTATACGACTCAATTGATGATATAATCGCCGTTTTGAACACTAAGAAGAATAATGATAAAAATGGAGTTTCTTCAATTCAACAATTGATCGATCAATGCGTCAAAAATGACATTTTCGAAATTGAGAATATCCTAAACAAAGGCAACAAAAAGGAAATTTCCACCAAACCCACAAGAGGCTATAGCACTAATCATGCAGACCTCTTAAGCGAAAAAATAAGCAAGATGTACATCAATCCACCAAAACCAACTTATTCCCTCTTCCAATCAAGAAGCAGTGCTCCTAATTCCAAAACCGCCACTATAGAAAATCTAAAGAATCCCTTCTCCACAAAGAAACAAGAGAATAACGAAGAAAGAAACCTAACATACCATGAGAAAGCCCCAGGGTGAAATTTTTTACCAACCGAACTTATTGTATAGGACTAATCCAATAATAAGATACTTGAAATTCCAGCCGTTAACTCTAGAGATAAGTAAAAGGCCCAAGACCCCTGAGGACAATGGATATTATTTCAAGATGAATTCTGATATCAAGCTGATAAAACATCTCCTTCTAGACAATGGCTTTTTAGAAACAAATAGTAATTACGACTTTACTATCTATTGGAATGTCGGACCTATTAAGAATGAAGTATATCAGACCTTAAATTATTACCAAAGGGTAACAGTTTTCTGAACTAAGCATCAAAATTAGGTCAATCATTTCCCCAAGTCTCACGAAATTACTAGAAAGGACTCCATGCATAGAAATATTTCAAAGATGCAGATCCAATATGGAGTTAAAAATTTCAATTTTATTCCTAAATCTTTTATCCTTCCAAATGAACTTCCCCTCCTCATTTCAGTATAAATAAGAAAATTTGCACTAATGCATAGGACTTTGAGAAGAATAAAGGCCAATGGTATATCGTCAAGCCCCAAGCCTCCTCTCAGGGCAGAGGAATCTTTATTTCTGACAGACTTGATGAAGTAATAAATTTTGAGAAAATCTCTGATTTTTAGATTTTGACCAAACAAAATTCTCAAGTTGTGGTCAGTCATTATATATCTGATCCTTTCCTTATAAATGACCTTAAATTTGACTTGAGAGTCTACGTGGCCCTAACTTCAATTCATCCATTGAGAATTTATATGTATGAAGAAGGTTTGGTCAGATTTGCAACAGAACCATACTCCAGAGACCCTAGTTCCCGAACCAATAGGTATAATCTATTGTGTGCTATTAATCGTCTAGATTTGCACATTTGACTAACTATAGTATAAATAAATACTCTGAAAACTACGTCCCAAATGAGGGAGATGCTGATGAAGAGAGCTCACATAAATGGAGCTTTACAGCATTCCGAGCATACCTCGAACAACATAATCTTGACCATAAGGCTCTGTTCGCAAGAATCGAAGACCTTGTCATAAAAACAATCCTCTCTATTGAAGGAATTGTTTTCTCCGCAACTACAAACCAAGTTTCATTCAGACATAATTGCTTTGAACTTTTCGGATTCGATATTCTTCTGGACTCCAAGCTCAAGCCCTGGCTTCTGGAGGTCAATTTATCTCCATCTCTTGCCTGTGAGGCTCCTCTTGATTTGAAGATTAAAGGGGAAATGATTGCAGATTTATTTACTATGACAGGAATTACACCCTTGGACCAGAGAAATTACCACTGTGAGCAGCAATTGGGCAAGACATTCAACTTATATAGTCATACCTTGAATGTTCCTAACTTTGATAAAAAGACTAAGACCTTAAATGACATTAAGCCGGTGATTGACCTTACCAAAGAGGAGAAGAATGTTATTAGAGAGACTAATGAAGAATACATGAGGTAGAAATTAATAATTGATTGGTGAATTTTTTAGGAGGGGAAAGTTCAAGAGGATTTATCCTGGTCCTAATGTGAATGACTATGTAAAATTCTTTGAGTGTGATAGACCATATAACAAGTTACTCAGAAATCTGTAAGAAAAGGTTATTATTTAGTGACTGTGTAGTGTCAATGACAATTTGAGAAAAGGAATGGCAGAGAAGAAATTAGACACATACAAGGTTCTCAAGACTAAGAACTCTTTCATGTAAATTTTTCTTGTCTGATCAGCTAGCTACTTTGTATCTTTTTAATTCACTCTATTATATGTTTTCATCCTATTTGTAAAGATTTTCCCAATGACAAGAAAATTTATGACCAGAATTAGCCAAATCATGGCAGAGATTCATAGAGGCACTACTTTATACTAATTTTATATATAGGGTTTACTAATACACAGGCTATTCCAATCACAACTAAAAGAAAAATTCTCCTGAGATGCTTATTGGTTAACTCCGGGCATGGGGCTGTCAGAGTGGATCAATCTGAAGATATCATTGGCGCCTAAAGGCATTAAATATTTCAGGTTAGATTCTTACAGTAGTATCCACCGCTGTTGTTAGGGAGAAGGTGGAAGGTTTGGACAAATTTGTAAGGAGGGTCTTGGTCAATTTGCATCTTTCCAGTGACCATAATGAGGATAGCTCCCGGAATGGGGCTTGGGTGAGCATCGATGGTGATAAGTTCGTGCTTGATCTACCAGGGTAAGAAACAACTAAGAATATTGTACGGTTTGGTAAGTCATTTGCTCCAATCTTTCTTGGATTTCCTTCAAGCCCTTATTGTGGTTACCTTCGTAGGTCAAGATGGAATCATCAGTGTAGAAGGCGATCATATCATCCTTGTTCTTTTGCATAGTCAAATAATAGGTCTCAACGAATTGTTCAGCAAGTTGTTCAGACATATCTTCGAGCTAAGCTTCTTTTTCTCAATTAATTTTTGTTTTATATTCAAAGAATGCGCACTAAAAAAATGGCTCCAAACCAACAGTAAAGTCCACCCCTATAATCCTATGTCTAAGTGAAAATATCCCCATATCCTTCTTCTTCTGAGCGTAAGCCCTCGTTACGATGACCCATCTCAGAAGTTTCTAGAAGTTAGTTCTGCAGTCAGTACTTAAGTAGTCAGTATAGGAATGAGCTTGATTAGCTTTGGGGCGACCTGAGTCCATCCATGCATTTTCGGGTGCCAAATTTGAATTTTAGGATACGTTAAGGTGCACTTCTGTTTCCATGGCTCTTTTATCAATAAAGTGATTTAATCAAAACACAAAGATAAAGATGGCTGTCAGACCTTTGAGACATAAGAAGATCATCAAGAAGAGAACTAAGAAGTTCACCAGATTCGAGCAGGAAGACCACAAGTGCTTGAAGGAAGGCTGGAGAAGAAGCCATGGTATTGATAACAGAATGAGAAGAAGATTCAGAGGTAACAAGCCCATGGCAAACATTGGTTACGGAAGCGATAAAACAACCAAGCACTTGAGACCCTCTGGTTTCAGAACCTTCTTAATCAAGAACCCCGCTGATCTTGAACTCTTATTAATGAACAATAGACAATTCGCAGGAGAAATAGCTCACGAATTGTCCGCCAGAAAGAGAGCCGCTATTGTCAAGAGAGCTGCTGAATTGAACGTCAGACTTACCAATGGAAAGGGTAAGGTTAAGGTCGAAGAAAAGAAAGCTGAGTAAACAAAAAGCAATATCTCCATCTCTATATTATCCTTGTGTCCCTATGTCTTATCGATGTACTTATAAGAGCACAAACAGAACAATGTCATAATAAGCTTACGAAAATATGTCCATCAGCCTAGCTAAAACTCCAAACCTAGTACAATCACCATTCAGGGACCTCTTACATATTTTCTCTTAATCCTCTCATCGAGTCATATTCCTTTAGATCTTAGACTCAAGAGGCCTTCTAGAATAAGTATATCCTAATTTAACCTATTTCAGAAGGGCCTTAGTTAGGATATTCATGGCTCAACTTTTCTCTCTATTTAATGGGTAAAGTAAGGAGTTGTTTTAAGTATCGTGTTAGAAAATAAAGGAAAATTGAATAAATAGAGGATCTTGGTCTGGTAAGGTTCTTCTAGTTAGAGTGTATAGATAGATAGTTATCGATAACTAAATTTGAATCAAATTGTTTAAAACTTTGAAATAAAATCAAATTTTATATCATGGACGATAGCAGACTATCCCTTACTTCTTCAATATCCGGTGTCCCTGAAGAGCCTCAGATGCAACGTCAACCCATGAAGACTCTAACCACTCAAACTAATACTTTATTGAGCGAAAATCAACGCTCCAATTTCGATAGACAGGATTCTATACCCTTAAAAAACCCCTCAGTCCAGTCCCAACCCACCTCAAACATCGATAAATCACTAGGAGAAAAGATAGAAGCTCTAATTAATGAAAACCAAAGACTTACCCAAGTTCTGGCTGAATTCCAGCACAGAGCCCAACTTGATGCCAGAGACGCAAGGAATAAAATCTCACTTCTCGTCAATGAAAATGAAAGACTAACCATCTCTCTAGAGCAAAAATCCAACGAAATAGAAGTCCTCAAGTCTCGTCTCTCAGGTTCTGACTCTAACCAGGTTGCTCTGATCGAACTTAATAATAAAATTGTTGTCCTCAGTGCTGAAAACCAAAAACTCAATGTCCTTTTGAACGACAGGAATAGAGATATCGAAACCCTTAAGGCCAAGCTCTCTGAAGCTGAGGCCAGCCTTCAGAAAACTAGCCTGCTCAATGTAGAAGTTGACAGGCTTAATGCTGCTCTTAAGGACAAAGCTTACGAGTCTGAGCTCAGACAACGAGAAATTGATAGACTCAGACAAGAAGCTGACAACTGGAGGATCCAAACTGATGACCTGAAGAGAACCCTGACCATCTATGAGAGATATGAACAAGAAGCCAAATCTTCTAAGAATGAGTTGGACTACTTGAATCAGACTCTGAAAGAAAAGGTAACTGAAATTGAGAACTGGGGAGCGAGATATAGAAAGCTCGAGAAGACCAGCACTGAGAAGCAACTCCACTTGACCCAAGAATTTGAGAAAAAGTTCAATATTTTAGTTAAAGAGAATGAAAGACTTAACGGCATTATCGCTCAAAAGAAAAAGGAGTGCGAGGAACTTAAGGCCCAGAACCAAAAATACCTCGACATAGAGTCAAAAATCACTTCGATAGCCATAGAGAACCAAAAAATCACTTCAGCTCTCCATGAAAAGTCCACCGAATGCGACATGTGGAAAGCCAGGTATGAAGCTCTTGAACCTGTCAGAGAAGAGAAGGAAAGAGCCCTTCAAAGATGTGCCCGTTTCGAGGAAATCAAGCAAGAGCTTATCAATCTTGACCAAACACTTATGGAAAAAGTCAAAGAAGTCGAAGACCTTAAGACAAAATTACATGAGGCTAATACTGAAGCCCAAAAAGTCCCAGAACTCCTCCAGAAAATTCAAGACCTGACAAATGATAATACTAGCCTTACTGAGTCTCTTGAGGACAATATGAAGCAGGTCAGAGAATTACAGCTTCAGGTCCTTTCAGTGCAGGATATGGAGAAGAGAATTGCACTTTTATTGAAGGAACATGATCACCTTAACCAGCTCATTAAGCAGAAGAACCAGGAAATTAATACTCTCATGGAGAGAAATATGACACTTCAGACTGCAGGTAGCAGAGTTGCTGAACTTGAGGCTAGAGTGACTTTGCTTAGTGGCGAAATTGATAATCAAAGCAAGTTGCTTATTGAAAAGGGCCAGGAGAAGGAGGCACTGATGGAGAGAATATATGTCCTGGAAAGAGCTGGAGGAAAGTTGGAAGAGCTTGAAAGAAAAATGATGGACATTATTGAGGAGAATGAGAAGTTGAACTATGAACTGGAAGAAAGAGGAAGAGAAATTGAAGAATTGAAGAATAAGTGTTATGTTCTTGAAGAAAGTAACAAGAAGATTGGAGATTTGGAGGAAGCCCTTGAAGGATTGGCTGCTGAGCATAGCAAATTGAATCAGAGACTTACTGATAAGACCAAGGAGGCTGAAGACTTGAGAAGGAGAGGAGATTTCTTGGAGACCCAATTGACAAAGGCCCATGAGTTGGAGTCCAAGTTCCAAATTTTGACTGCTGAATATGAAAGACTGGAAATCATAAATAATGAAAAGGGAAGAGAAGTAGAGTCTTTGAGAGCCAGATTGGTTCAAAGTGATAAAATGGCAGTTAAGATGAGAGAAGCCGAGACAAGATATGAGATCGTCATGGCTGAGAACCAGAACCTTACAAATATTTTGAAGGATCGTGAGGACGAAATCCATAACTGGAGAGTTAAGTATGAACAAGCTGCCAAAAGAGCAGGATTCTTCGATGAAATGGAGAGAAAGATTTCCCAATTAAAGACTCAAAACGAAGAGTTGACTAGCCTGTTAGAGGAAAAAGATAAGGCCATCCATGAATTACAGTCTGCAGTAGGAGATCAAGAGAAAACTCAGGAATTTATTGTTTCTCTCTTGATCCAAAAGGTCCTTTACTGTACTGAGATTGACAGACTTTTCGGAATTCTTGATGAAATCCAGAAAGAAAATCAGGTCCTTCAGGACAAGGTCTACGCCTTCAGTGAAGCTGATGCCGGCATTGGAAGACTTGAGCAGATGCTCGAAGAATTAGCAGCAGAGAACAAACGCCTCAATGACCTATTAATTGAGAAGGAGAAAGAAGCTCAGACATGGAGAGCCAAATTCAGCGAGGTTGACAAGAAAGCTCCCTTAGCCAAGGACTTTGAGTATAAGCTTTCAGTTCTAGCTGAGGAAAATAGCAAGATGTCCAGTCAGACTAAGACCTATGTTGCCGAAATTGAGAGACTTAATGACCTTGTTTATGAGAAGACCAGGGAGAATGAGAGCTTGAAGGCGAAGTTGGCTAGCTATGAGGGTAGTACTAAGGAGTTTGATATTGATGAGCAGATTGCCTTATTGCACAAGGAAGTTGAGAGACTGAACAAAATGAATAAGAATAATATTAGGGATATTGAGGCTTGGAGAGCCAAGTGCTTTACCTTGGAACAAGGATATTCCAGATTTGCAGAACTTGAGGCCAAGATTGATATCTTAGCTAAGGAAAATGGCAAAGTTAACCAACACTTGAAGGAGAAAATTAATGAGGTGGAAGCCTGGAGACACAAATGTAACACTATTGAACAAGGAACTAGTGCCAAGATTCTTGAACTTGAGACTAAGATCACCCTTTTAGAGGGGGACAATCTTAGACTAGGAAATTTGGTCAAGGATAGAGACAGAGAAATTGAGAAAATGACCATCTTGCTGACACAGTTTGAAACCCAGGTGAAAAATGCAGTTAACTTGGAACCCAAGATGGAGTCCTTGAAAGCTGAGAATGAGAATTTATTGCTTACTTTGAGGAGAAAGACTCAAGATCTTGAATTCCTTCAAGACAGAGTCACCATCCTCCAAATGCAAATCAATAACTTTGGAGAAGTTGAGGCTGAGATTGAGGCCCAAAAGAGAGAAATTGCCAGACTTAAGGAAGAGCTAGCCTCCAGAACAACTGATCTAGACAGTGCTAGGTCCAAGACTTATGAATTGGAGCTTTTGAGACCTAGAATTATTGAATTAGAAAACAAACTTTCCAACACTGAGACTGAAAATCAAAGATTGAATACAATTTTATCTGAAAGACTCAAGGAACTTGAGATTAGCAAGAAGCTACTTTTAAAAATGCAAGACTATGAGATCAGGATTGTTCTCCTTATGATCGAATTGGAAAGAATTAATGGAATTATTGATAGAACTGCTGAACTTGAGAAGCAATTGTCTGACAAGAATGACGAGATTGAACTCCTGCAAACAAGACTTAGAACACAGGATGACAGAGCTCCAGAATTAGAGGAGAAACTCCAGCAAGCTTTGAAGGAAATTCAGAAGTTGAAGAACGAGCTCGTTAGGAAAAATGGAGAGTTAGATTCCTTGGCAGCTGATAAGAGGGATCTTAATAGGACCCATAGCCAGAGAATGGATGAGCTCAAGAGTGAAATGGACAGATTGTATGCTGAGATTGACAGTCAGAAGAGAACTATTGCCTTTAAGGATAGTGAAATTGAGGCGTTGAAGACCAAAACTGACCATTATGAGGAGGCCAAGCACCAGGTCACTGTCTTAACAAGAGAAAATGAGAAATTGAAAGATACTATCTTACAAAAGACCTCAGAAATAGAAGAGTGGAAGTTCAAATGTTCTAAGCTTGAGAGAAGCCAACAAAGTGAAAATGATGGGGCTCAAGTGAAACTTAGAGCAATGGAAGTCGAGAACAAAAAATTAAATGCCGCTATTGAGGCCCTGAATGAGCAACTTGAAGAAATTAGGGCCAAGGGAGCTGCTAACGAGGATACCATGACAACTGTGATTGAGCTTCAGAATAAGGTTGCTAATCTTTCTTCTGAGAATTCGAGGTTGTTGCTGGAAGTTGAGAGCCTGAAGAGTAGAGGATCATTTAATGTTGATGAGGCCATGGTGAATAATTATTTGGCTGAGCTGGAGGCTCTTAGAAAGAAGTGTGAATTGTTGGATATTGAGAATAAGAGACTTCAGAAGCTCTTTAATGATACGAAAGAGGAATATGAGCAGATTATTGATGGAATGAGGTCTGATTATCAGGCTGAGAAGCAGAAGGTTTTGGAACTGGAATTAGAGAACTCTAGATTGAGATCAGTGGGAGTTGGAAATACTTTTTAATTGAGAACTCTAAGTAATAATTTTGTTTGGTTTTATATGTCCAAGAATCCATAGTTTTTATGTTTCTTATATCCATGGTATGCTTGTTTTATATATCCTAATAGCAAAAATGCTTTGAACACTTTTTTTAATTAGAAAAATCCATTTCAGACCATATGAGGCAGGTCAATACATTGAGACTAAAGGACTTGGATCTCCCTTGGGATATCAACAGGCTTTAAGAAAAGTCTCAGGTCAAAATGGCGGTGTCGATACAATTCTTGACATTGGCCTATTCAAGGAGAATCCAGTCATGTTTCTGGAATTTATAGCACATCCTAAGTCTTCAAATCCTAAGATATCAATTTTTATGTTTATGAAAGACTAGATATGGCACTTGCAATTACTATTCATATTCTATTCCCTATTTACTATTTACTATGTTACCTAAGAAAGATTTAACATTTATAGCCTTGAATTATCAAAAGGATTCCAGATATGAAAGATTAATTTCCTTTTTCAAACCTACATTTGCTCAGAAAAGGATTTTTATAATTTCAATATTTTGGCAATATGAGCCATATTACTTCGATTACCAAGAAACAGGAATCATGCAATCAATTGGAGAATCGAGCCAATTCTCAACACATCAGCCAATCCATCCTAATTGGCAATTCTCAAGAACAAGGCATAGAATCTCTTGATAACCTTCCAATAATTTCCCAAAAGAATCTCTATTCCAAAGAAAACAATGAAGAAAATTCAGCCCAATCAGAATTCAAGCCCAACACTTTTCTCCAAAATTCTGGTGTAATTTCTACTGAGATCAATTCTGATTTTCTTATTAAGCTGATCGATGAGTTCATTCGACATGCAAGTCAACAAGTAAAAGCAAGAGAATTAGAGATCATGTCGAGCCAACAGAAAGAGGCCTTGATTTATTCAGCTATATCTGATGCAGAATTGTACGAATACCAACTAGAACTTTCAATCATCATCACCACACTAGCATCTAAATATTTTTCACATCTTCCTCTTCCAAATAAAGATCAAACCCTTCCCTTATGCCTTGATTTTGACACTTTTTTGTTAAATCTAATAATATCCTTGTTTTCTTTGAATACAGAGAAGAATCCGCTCTATTCAAGAACATGCAAACCTCGAAAGTATTTATATGGCTTTTATCCATTAATAAACAAGATTTTTATAACTCAATCAATCAACTTGGTTGGTTTGATAAAACTATGTTATCAGGCATTTAATCAGAAGACGAAACTTTTTGATTTCCTATCGACTCAAATTTTACGATGTTTTCATTTTCCAACTAAAGCTCCCGTTGAATATCTTTAGTCGCTATCCGACAGAATCAACATAGGCAGAAATTTGGAGGATTCTTTGATTAAAGTTGCTCTCAGCTTAAATGAAATCAAAGAAATTGAAGCCTGTTTAAAAGATGAATTAGTGAATATTTTGCAGAAAATTTTGAATTTTCAGAGATCACAGAGCTACTGGAATTCTGATGTTGATAGAATGCAGAATATACTACAAGATTTAAAGATATATGTGCTCCCATCTAATTATAAGGGTCATCCATATACAGATTTTAGAGGTGATATTTATCTGAGCAAAGGGTATTTTCCAAAAAAGTTAGAGTGGCCCCAAAAGAGATGTGCGAAGTTGCTTTATTTGATAGTTTGCCTGTTATATGAATTAAGATGTAGAAGCCAAATAATTCAGGAGGAAGCTTGGGATGATGAAAATTTTGTTCAGTTTTGGAAAGAGAGATTTAGCTATGAAGAGAGAATTCTTTTTTTATATAAGGGAGTTGAGCTATACTTGAGCTTTGGTCATATCTCTAAATCAATTGAAGATTACGATGATTATAATAGATTGCTGAAACTTATCAGAGAAAATCCAGTTAAAATCCTAGGAAAGATAACAAAAGACTATGCTATTTATGACTATGATCACATATGGGCTGATGAAAGATCAAGGGACTAATAATTAAGACTAATTTAGTATGTCCTATCTTTTTAGCTTTATACTTTAATATTCATAAGTGTTTTAAGGAACAATAAATCACAGTTAGACTCTCAAATTTATATTTGATGAGAGATCAATTTCAGGATATTGTTCAATGCAAACTAAAAGAATAGTCTCAAGCTCTTTGACAAAAATTTAAAAAAATGGAAATGCGTTTCCTAAATGAGAACCACCAGGAATGGACTATTTTACAACTAGATTTATTCATCTTATTTTCTATATATGTTATAGAAGCCATATTCTTGGATTGTTGCAAATACATTAACTAGATGAGATTTTACTCTCATAATTGTGCATATCAGTTGCCTTCTTATAAACACTCCAATAACCACTCATTTTTTAAAGAAATTTATAGTTAAAAAGAAGTCTTTATTTACTATAATGCCTGATATATCTCAAAGCACGACAGAAATGGAGGGCTTAATTGATAAATTATCACACTATATTCTAATTCATGACCTTCTTGAATACATTGATGATCCAAGAGTATCTCTCATAAAGTTCAAACCAATTAACCTAAGGGGGAGAATAAACATTTTGTTAAGGCTATTTCTCATTCATTTTAACGTTGCATTAGAATTTTCGAAAAATGCTAATTAAACGCGAAATTTCAACTCTTCTATATAGAGTTTTGCTTAATAAAAATACCCAAAAAACAGAATAATTAGCCATTATGCAATCTTCACCTAAAACAACTTACAAAGCAGTTTTCTCCAAAGCTGATGGCAAGGGTCCCTACATTAAAGAGGTTCCGCTCATAATGCCTCAGAAAAATCAAGTCCTAATCAAAGTGGACTGTGCGCCTATTAATCCTTCAGATATTGGGACAATATCTGGGCTATACCCTGTCTATCCAGACACAGAGGCACTTCCTCTCAATACAGAAAGGCGTATTGGCCTGGAAGGGGCTGGTACAATCGTGGCTGTTGGTGACGATCTCAAAGTCCCTCACAAGGAAGGAGATCATGTCTCGTTCTTCCAATTGGGCTCTTGGGGAGAATATGTCCTTGCTAATTCCGAAGATGTGATCACTATGAAAAAGGGACTCTCTTTCGAACAGAGCGCCTCAATTTTGGTCAACCCAGGAACAGTAATACTTTTGCATCTAATTATTCAAAGGGATGGTCATAAGGCCTTGATTCATACTGCAGCCACTTCTGCTCTTGGGAGAATGGTAATTAGATATTTCAAAAAACATGGTATTAAGGTGATTAGTATAGTGAGAAGGGATAATGCGATCCAAGAGCTGAAAAGTGAAGGCTCAGAATACGTTTTAAATCAAAATGACCCTGATTTCGAATCCAAGCTCAAAGAAGCTGCAAGGAAGCTTGGAGCAACGATTGCTTTTGATGCCATCTCAGGTGAGATGACAGGCAAAATCCTGAGAAATATGCCTCCGCATTCTGAGATTTATGTTCATGGGTTTCTGAGTCAAGATATTATAACCGGAGCCACCTTTGCTGACTTTCTGCTTCAGGACAAGGCCATAAAAGGACTATGGATCACCAGATATTTCCGGACCTTGAATCCGGAAGAAAAGCAAGACTTGTTATCAGATTGCCGGCAACATTTGGATGGAACTTTACGAACAACAATTTCTAAGACATTTAACTTGGAAGATTTCAAATCTGCTATTGAGTATTACGAGAAGAACGCGTCTCAAGGAAAGGTCTTACTTAAAATGGCGTCAGAGTAGCCTAAGCTTATTTCGATAGAATCAATGGATGTGAGTCCTTATCTTCTTTTAAGAAGAAATTTATACAATAGTACATTGATACATGCCTCAATCGAAAATAGTCACATTTTCTCTTATTCACAATTTCAATTAAACTAGAGCAATAAAAGAGATATTGATCTTAACAGAGAATGGTTGCATAGATATCTTCATGGGAGAGTATGGAATGAATAGGCTGAGATAGCCACTAAGTTGGAAAAATTAAGATTCTATTTTCTGATATTGGATTTAGAGATAGAAATTCCATGTATTCGCCATTTCGACCATTTTTTATTAAATAGAAAATCTAATTTATAAATAAACTTATCAATTTTTATGGAATCCTCATTGCCTAAGACCTTCAAAGCTATTTTTTCCAATGGTGATGGAAAAGATGCCTACATTAAAGAAATACCTCTAGAAATGCCTGGCAAAAACCAGGTCTTAATTAAAGTCGATTCTGTTCCAATCAATCCCTCAGATCTTGGTACTATTATTGGAGTGTATTCAGTCTTTCCAGACGAAAAAGCCCTCCCTCAAAACACAGAAAGGCGTATTGGTCTAGAAGGTTCTGGCACAATCGTAGCCGTTGGTGAAGATCTCAAAGTAAAACATGAAAAGGGAAGTCAAGTATCATTTTTCCAATTAGGCTCATGGGCAGAGTATGTTCTTGTTAACTCAGAAGATGTATGTCCTATAAAGAAAGGACTCTCTTTGGAGCAGGGTGCTTCTGCTTTTATTAATCCTGCCACAGTTGTCTTCATGTACAGGACTGCACAACAAGGAGGGCACAAAGCTATGATTCAGGATGCTGCTACCTCCAGTCTTGGAAAGATGATGATCAGATACTTCAAGCAAAACGGAAAAAAGAGTATTAATATTGTTAGAAGAGATGATGCTATTGAAGAGCTTAAAAAAGAAGGAGCCGATTATGTATTCAACCAGAATGACCCTGACTTCGAATCAAAACTCAAAGAAGCCGCAAATAAACTGGAAGCCACGATAGCTTTTGATGCAATTGCAGGCGAGATGGCTGGAAAGATTTTGAGAAATATGCCAGCACACTCTGAGCTCTATATTTATGGATTTAGAGATCAAAGTCCTGTGGGTGGAGCATCATTTGCAGATTTCTTGTTGCATGATAAGGTAATGAAGGGTTTATGGCTCACTAGATACTACTATACTTTGAGTCCAGAAGAAAGGCAAAAATTATGGCAGGAAGCTCAACAAAATTTGGATGGAACTTTAAGATCAGAAATTATTAAGACATTTAAAATGGAAGAGTTTGCAGAAGCCATCAAATTCTATGATAAGAACTCTTCGAAAGGGAAAGTCTTGCTTAAAATGTCATAAAATTCATGTAAATATGACCTTTTATCTCAACAGAGTGTGTAATTTTTCACACTATTAACAAGCAAAAATGATCTATTGTATTTCAGATTGAGAATAAATTGAATTCTTTTCTAATTCTAGGTGTCATTAAAAATAAATATAGGGAGACTTGAACACCAGTTCATAAAGATTTTTTAGAATTATTAGAAGAATGCTATACAAATATTTTAGAAGACTATTGGGAAGCTATTAGGTTTTATGAAGAAAACTCTTCTAAAGGGAAAGTTCTGCTTAAGATATCATAACAGTTTTGGTACATATATTTTTACCTTTATCAGTCCATAAGTAAAACAATAAGATAATCAAGTATAGGATAAATGATCTCTATATCCCTTGATTACTGAAAATTTTCTTGGTCATTTCAAACATTCTTAATGAATTCTTGTCATCTCTTGCAGCCTGAGACATCTCTTCTATTTTGCAATCAGCATAATACTCCCCTCCCTGCAATTTATCATGATCTAATAAACAAGTATAAAGTGTTGTCTGCGCTCCTTCCTTGCTCCAAGTTCTTGGTACAATACCACCAAAATGGGTAAAGTGTCCAATAAATAAGTCTTCTAATTGCTCCTGAAAAGCTTGAGTTCATCTGGCTTCTAACAACTCCAGGATGGACGCTCACTATTTTGACACCCTTAGGCTCAGTAATCCTGTTCAGTTCCTTAAAGTACAACATTCCTGCTAGTTTACTTGTGGAATAGATGCTTACTAAAGCAATCTTTGTCTTTTCAGATTGAAGATCATCCCAATCTATTTTCGCTCTAACATGAAATTTTGATGATGTGTAGATGATTCTTGAGGGTTTTGAAGCCTCCAAAACATCCAATAATAAAGAAGTTAAGTAGACAGGCCCAAAGTAGTTCACAGCAAAGGTATCTTCAAACCCATGTTTGTTAACTTTGTATTCTTCATTAAACACTCCACCATTATGAACCAAGATATCTAGTCTTTTGAACTTAGATTTGAATTCTTTGACGAATTCAGATATCGAGCTTAAATCTCCTAAGTCCAATTTCATAAAATAAGCTTCCTTATTCTTAGTAGCTTCTTTGATCTCATTAGCGGCTTCTATACCTTTAGTTGAGTCCCCACAAGCCAGAATTAAAGTGGCATTTCTTTTAGCTAAAAGCATAGTAACCATTTTTCCAATTCCTATATTGGCCCTGTTATGATAATAATCTTACCTTTCATATCATTGTCAAGTCTGGATACTCCTCCATTAAAGTATTTCTTCCCAAAGTAAAGACCCACGAGGCCAAGGAGACCCAGTCCAACTCTCAGAGGACTGAAGAAAGTTATTTTTTTCATTACTGAAGTGAAGGACATTTTTTTTAAATAAATAACTTATTATCCAGAGAATTTTTTTGAATTAGAGACCCAGCTTGGGGACATATAACATAGTATAATTTAATGGAAGTTACATCTTACATTAAAATGAATCATAAATAAAGTAGGAATTATATCAATTATTTGGAAATTTCAAAATCCTCCATTTTCTCCAAGAAGACCTTAGCACTCTATGACAATCAATAATTTTTTTCGTTTCTTACCTGTTCACACTTGTAAACTTCAGTCACAACTGCATCCTTAAATTTTGTAAAGTCGACTATGTCCTTTTTGGCCTCATCATATTTCTTCTCAAGGAGAATATGTAAATTTTGAGAGAAGGTGTCAATTTTCTCTTGAATAATCTCATACAGATTCCTCTGAAGTGGGTCCTGGATATAGTAACCATATACAAAAGACCATTTCAATATTCTTTTACAGGTGGAAAGCACAAGACATGCTTTTTCCAAAAACTCCAACTGGAGCAAGGTTAACTGTAATGAAATAGCCAGATCCTTCATCTCTTCTTTGAATCGAAGTCTAATTTTTTCTGCTGAGTTAACTGCCTGTTCATTGTTTTTATATCTCTCATAATACCACCCATATTTCTCTAAGTCCTGTTGTATCTTCTTAGCTTCATCTTGACTCAGATTATTCCTTTCCTACAAATAAATCTCATGTCTACTCAATATTTACTCCACTTGTCGGGAACTTATTACAAGGGCCTTGATGGGAATGTCCAGGCATGGGAGCAAAACAGAGCCAGCAAAACTCATATATACAGCCAGGGTGTCTGCATTGCATGTAGTTACACCCTTGGTTCTTTTCGATATTCTTCTTACACTTAGGGCATGGCTTTGTATTAAGCATAAGCCATTGGCCAAGAGCTCCACCCTGTTCGTCCTTTTCAAGCCAATACATAACTTTCTCACAATCACAAGGCCTGTGGTCTTCTTTGGAGCACTTAAAGCAGTATACGAACCCACAAGCACATGTAATTGGACGAGCTCCCATTGATGTAACCTCTACTCCATAGATACAATCAGGAGCTGGGCACCATCTTACTGATTTATTGGTTTCAGCATAGGCGTAGGCTAACTTCTTATTGTAAATTGGAAGTCGTTCCTTTTTCACATATCTCAAATTCATTGACTCTGGGAGAACCATGTTACATCCAGCAAATGGGCACTTCCAAAAGAAGTTCATGTCTTTGTTGAGAAGCTAAAAAGATGAAGCTAGCAACACTATCGCTTACTTTATCATCGATATAAGCATCCCAACAGCCCTTGCAAATGGTATGCTTGCATTTGAGACTATCGAACTCACTCTGAGGTAAGGTGTCAAAACACATTGGGCAGGTCCTTTCAGAACCAAATTCCTCATCAAGTATCTCAATAGGCATAATTCCTGCCTTTTGGCTGGCTTTATCGAGGTCTTCAAACCAGGCTGCTTGTAATAAATCATCCCTCCATTGGTAATTGCTGAGCAATATTAAGGCTTCGTCTTCAGAGATGCCCAACATCTCGCATGTGTTTTGGAGCTTTTGATCAATGACTTTACGCATATCGTCTACTGTAATATAGACAACAGACTTCTATGAGAATATTACATGGGAAAAATAGGGTATTACTGTTTGTTTTAGCTGCAAATTATCAATCTTGTATTCCTCGTTACCCTGCATTGAGTCGCTGTCCTCATAACTATCATAGTCCCCGTATCCTTCGTAGTCACTCATATCCTCTTTGATCAGAAATAATTATTTAGACAATAAATAAAGCATACAAGAAAATAACAAAAAACAAACTAAGACCAAAATAGCCCAAAAGCAAGCAAAACGCTCAAAAAGAATAATGGGAGATAATGGGAGAGTTCCCAACTATATCTTAAAAAAACACAAAGAGAAAAAAAAAATAACAAAAAATTTTTCCCCAACCGGGACTCGAACCCGGGTCTGCAGGGTGAAAACCTGCTATCCTAACCAGCTAGACTATTGGGGAGTTGTTACAAAGAGATCAAAGAGCCACTATTTTTACTACTCTTTCAGCCTGTTCCCCACAGCCATCATCTCGCTAAATTCTTTCTAAGAGAGTCTAAAGAATATTTAAAGAATATTAGCCTATTACCCTACCGCTTTCTTCTATGGAGCCTAAGCCTTAAGTTCTAGGTCGAGTTAGTCAAAAAGGTCCAATGCATGAAGCCAATGAGTATGCGTACAATCGATTCAAATAAATTCAAAAATTTGAAAGAAAAAATAAAAAATAGCTCCCCAACCGGGACTCGAACCCGGGTCTGCAGGGTGAGAACCTGCTATCCTAACCAGCTAGACTATTGGGGACGTGATGCTATCTTGAGGCCTTG
>Ga0065720_1003285_pt1 | contig 38004 bp, 47 predicted proteins | sample Thericmetagenome_FD_59107 | JGI IMG/M metagenome (GOLD analysis project Ga0065720, IMG submission 59107) | Thermophilic microbial communities from the Joint Bioenergy Institute, California, USA of rice/straw/compost enrichment - eDNA_2 v2... | ecosystem: Engineered > Solid waste > Grass >... | reverse complement strand
AGATATCAGATAATCATACTTACATGAACTCGAGTACTCTAGTATTTTCTCTTTTTAAACTTTAGATGCTTTTGTCTTTAACTCCCCAGACGTACTGTGTTCATAACCACTGGAAACCACTATTGGAGCATTTAACCCTCCAACATTTCACTTCTGACGGGTTAAGCACATGCCTTTAGAAATTATTTTTCCTCACACTCAAGAGCATTCATTGTTGTTTCAAAATTTGCAGAAAAACTTTAAGAAGACCCCGTTAAAGTTAGTGAGTAAGAAATAGATCTGTATGTTTAATTGGGCAGAGAAAATATACTATGATGAAACAAAAGGATATCAAATATTTTCTCATACAAAAGCAAAATCAATTTCAGATGCTGATTCCAAGTACTTTGACGAAATCGATCTAAAAGTTAGATACCTAGCATTTGCTTCATTAAATGCTCTGATTTCCTATCTAGAATTGGTCAAGGGGATTTATTTGTTTTACGATACTTTGCGGGTATTTATATTGAATTAGGTGATAATGGATTTAGATCGAATTTAATTTGATGGAGAATTTTATGTGGATTGATACATTGAGCATTCAGAATTTAGAATTGTTACTGAACAACCAAACCAAAACTATGAAGAATTCCTTAATTTCTTGCTTTGAGTGCCAAACAGTGGGTGGAAGTAAGAAAGCTTTGACTTAATATCAATTGAAAGATCGGCTACTTAGAGCTTCAATTTTGCAACCCTTGAATAACAAAGAGAAGATTGAAGAGAGGCTCGAAGCCGTTGAAGAATTAGTCAACAAAAGAGAATACATGAATGATTTAATTAAAGGTAGATTATACGTATTCCCTGACATTATTCTTAGTTTTGAAAAACTTTTCACAAAGCGACAATATTGCTGCTAAGTTTGTCCAGAAGTTTCAGACTAGCAATCAACGATGGTTAAAACAACTTTATCTCGATCTAATTAGTCTACATCAGCTATTAATTCAAGTTGAGAATATCACAATATTATTAAAGAATTTGAATTCCAAGCTCTTCCAGAATTGTGTAGACATACTTTGTGATGGTAGAATAGCCGAAATCTTAGCAGGTGATATTGTATGTACTAATTTCATAGGATAGACATTAAAGAAAAACTATGGATAGATACAGACACACAATCCTCTAATAAAGCAAGGGAGAGAATATTTTATATGGTCAAGAACGACACAAATGAATTCTTAGATTTAGCACGCTTGTACCATGCAAAGCTTATTGCTGAAGCGTTTGAGCTTTACCGGGGCTATCAGCAAAAATTATTAAGCAAAAGTGTAAAATTAATCAACCAAGACAAGAGGGGATATTGTCTGTTTATAGGAGCTGAAACCCTTAAAAAAATGACCATTCAGCAATTAGAAGAGATGATCAATGAACCATTCATCCAAATCATAAAAGTAAGACTTGGATTATTTTGGGTTATTGTTTAAGAAAGGAGGAGGAATACTAGTCAAGACTCGATCGATAGACTCAATTAATAATAGACTTCAGGAATGTTGTGATGAGATTTTGAGGCAAACAGAAAGGTATAATCAGTGAAAAGTCTTATAACTCCAAGAACTTTAGGGGAAGTCCTGGAGAAAATCCAATCCAAGGTAGAAATTCTGTTTTCAATTTCAGAGTGCATTTCTCTAATTGATGTCATTACTGCTTTTAGTATATATAAAATCAATACTTCTGCAGGTAATCAACCATATACAATTTGAGTTGTTATTATTAAGTAATTCCAAAATTTTGCCAAGAATTTGGAGTACTTTCGATTTCCAAGAGCCGACACCCAATGTTAGAAAGAATCAAAGATGATGTCGTTGCAGTAAGTGTTTGACCTCTAGCACTAAAATTAGAATGACTTTTTCTTTTGTTCGAACATGCCAGCTATCCTAGTGTTTGGATCAGCCAATAGTGGTAAATCTGTGTATATAAAACAGCTAGCTCTTTTGTCTATTCTGGCTCAAATAGGATGCCCGCTTCCCTGCGAATCAGCCAATATTATCTTTTTAAATTCGAGTTTCAGATTTTAGCTTACTTTAATGAATTATCTTAATTGGGCAGATAGGACCCAAGCCCAAGTTGATATTCTATTTGACAGAATATTTACTCGTATGGGAACAAACGATAACCTCGAGGTTAATGAAAGCAGCTTATCTCTAGAATTACAGCAAACTTTCAATATCCTTTCTAACTTATCCAATGACAATCAGAACTTAAAACTCAGAACTCTAATTATCACTGAAGGTATTGCTAGATCTACCAGTTATGATGAAGGACTGTCAATCACTTATGGAGTATTGGAAGAATTTTTAAGAAATAATAATACTTATTTGATTATGAGCTGCATTGAAAACCAATTGATAAACCTCCGGAACATCTATAGGTTATTATCAGTATTCAGAATGCAATCATACTTCAAAGGTGGGAAGATCTTTCATACTTATAAATGCAAAAAGATTAAACCTGAAGAAACATCAGAAGATGGATTGATAGAATTTGATAATTTTCCAAGTGATTTCAAAAAAGAATATCATCAGATTGCTCTTAATATCAACTTTAAATCCGATATTAATATAAGATTCAATGATCTCGAAGAAAAATATAATCAAAATCTCAAAGAAATGATCCTTTCATATCTGTCCATTATGACTGTACCACAAGAAGAAAGTGAAAAACTTGAAAAATTAGAGCAACTAAGGAGGAAATATATGAAAAACATGTAATAGTAGTCTTATTTGTACTCGGAATTTTGCTTCTAATTAATACATAGCATTGATATCATAGATATTATGTAACAGACTCAATAAGATTACTCATCATCATATTCGACAACTAACTTGCTTTTATTTTTCTTTTGGTTTTTCTTTGACTTGTTCTTGGGCTGTTTCTTAGATTCATTAAGATTAAGGCTGTGTGGAGTATCCTTTCTTTCAATTTTTTTAGGTTTGGTTTCCTTTTCTGGCTCGTTAAAAGTGACTTTTTTGATTTTCTTAGATTTTTTATCCAGTTTCTGATCGTTGTTTTCTTCCTTTTCTAGTTCTTCTTGGTCATTATTTTTTCCATTTTCTTCAGGAATTATTTCACCTTTTTCATCAGTTGCATTCTTTGGCTTAGGATCATTTTGATAAATTTGAGACTCTAAATGAGCATCCAGAGCGATAATTCTCTGATAAGCATTAATAGTGTAAACAGGCTTTGGACTTTCTTCAATTACTTTGTTTTCGCTCACAAATTCAATATTAGACAATATATCTTCGATATCCCATATAGAGATGGGCCCATCAGTTGAACAAGTAACCAAATAATTCTTTTCTTTATATACAAGATGTTTAATTCTCTTCACTCTTGGGGTGTGAGCTTTGAAAGAAATATTGTGAGATTCTTGATCGACATTCAAGAAATCATTCCAGAAATACAGGAAACCATCATCCCCTTTACTAATTATTTGAGGAATGAAAAATATTACCACCAACAATAAGACAGCCATTTATTATAATGAAGTCATTAATTCTTCTTGGATGCTTCACTTCTTTGATGCTGGTATTTGACTCTTGACTAATAATATGAATGGAATTATCACTCATCACAATCAAATTATTATCCTCAGGGGTCCATTCAACTTTATACATGTCTAACAATTTAACAAGTTTGATAAGACCTTACTAAAATTCATTGTCTTTCTGAATAATTTCGTTCCATTGATAAGATTCCAAAGGATAATTTTTTTGTCTTTTCCAACTGATGCTAAGATTTTTCCAGAGCTGTGTAAACTAAGATCATACACGGCATCTTTATGCCCTTTTAATCTATGTAACAAAGACCATTCTCTAACTTTCCAAATGATTATATTATGATCTTCAGCTCCACTGATGATAAAATTCTTGTATGACTTGATACATGTGATTGTTCCTTTTGATTTATAGATTGTTAGTGAATTATACCCTCATGTCCAATAAGCTGACCTTTTTCTTTAAGTTTCTTCAGATCATAGAGCCTGATGATTTCATCGAACCCTCCTGTAATTAGATATCTTCCACTTGTAGTCACGCATTTGACAGATCCCTGATATTTGTTAAAGAAACAAGATTTTCTTTTACTAAATTTGGGGCATATGCATAGCAATTATGCAAGGCATCTAAATCTCCTCGCAAACCAAGGATTGCTCCATTCTGAGTTCCAGCATGAATGAATATCTTTTCTTCAGAATTCTCCATAAAATTAAACAAACGTTTATTTGATAGAATAAAGTTTCCTAATGCCTTTAGATGAAGAACAGAATATATTTAAACAGGTTAATGTAGCTCCCATAAAGAGATACATTTGTCATAGAATGAACAAGAGGCTATGGTTAATTGATCACCAAACTTCCAATCAATTCCATAAGCTAATGATTTGTGGTTTTCCTCATATTTTATTTTTTGTTCTACAATTTTAATGAAATTCAGTGCTGAATACTTAGGCGGGTGTGATCTTCATATTCAATAACTTGAAAGTTCTCATGCATGCATGCACAAGCAATTAAAGATTTCTCAAAGTGATGTTTAGCACGCCAAACCCCTCCTCCTAATTTGAGCTGATCTAAATAAGACTTAGAGGGTCCCAATTTTCTAATATCCCAAAGTCTGATATGTTCATCATAAGACCCAGAAACAAAGTAATTTGGATCTTGCATATTGAAATTATAACAGGTTATTCCCATTTGATGAGTCCTTTAGTTTTATTATTCTTTGGATTTTGTTACTTCTTATCATTGATTAAAAGGCTTGAAGAACAATCAGACTCATTTAAATCATACAAACTCATAATACAATCATCTCCACCTTAAGCAATTAAACCAGCAATTAAGAGAATACCTACTAAAATACTGTTGGGATTTGTTCCCACAAAATTGGCACACCAAACAGTATACTTATACCCTCCATCAACAATTATTCTGGATGTTTCCTTCATTGAGCCTTTGAATATGAATAAAAGTTAGACTAAAGATATAACCATCCAACTGGATTTTTGTCACTATCATTTTATCATCTGTGACAAGGATATGCAAGGTATCTCTTGAGCTTATAAATTGATGATATCCAAACTATACGAAATCAGAAGGCAGTCAAGATAGAGTGCTTTTGAATCCTCAGTAAGGTTTGTCTCCCACATCATTTCGACTACTGGTTAATGCATAATGAGATATATATACTTTTTTCATTTTCATACGAATATAACTGTATCTTGGGCTCTACTAAAGCAACTAAGAAGCATATCTTATTTTGGAATAGACCAGGGAGCCAAATTAGATCAAAGATTGCCTGTTGCTCAGTTTCCAATATTTTTTGAAGCTTGCTATTGATTATCAAATTACAAGTACAGTATACTTTGACTGAGTATCATAGAGGATTATGCCACCTGAATGAAGATATGTTTCTTGATTTTGCTCATATTTTGCACAAAGTAGCAAATGTTCAAATCCAGAGACTTTGCAGAAATGAACACAGTCTAGGTTAAGCTTTTCATGACGGCTCTCATGCACTTTGATCTCGCCTTTTAATTTAAGAGAGGAAATTTGATGTTCCATATCTTTTCTATTAATAAAATTATTGCAGATTTTTTGATTCAAAGTCATTGTGAGTTTAAACAAGAGAATAGTTGCTAGATAAACAAGAAAGTTATGAATTATGAGATGGGTCGCTACTATTAATTTATACTAAGATGAACTAAAATCACAAAAGATAAAAGAGTTTAGCTTTTTGAATTTTTGTTGTGATGAGGAGGAATTTGTTGCCCAAAGGGAGATTGATTGTATTTTTGTTGATACTTGTTAATGACACTCACATAATTTTCCTGACCTGGTACTAAATTTCCCTGTGATCCATGTTGCATGTCACTATTTTCATTAGTATCGTCATTATTTTCTATTTTAGAGGTTTTAATATGAATGTTTTTCAAAGCTCTATGCTCATAAACCTCCTTCCAAGTAATTCTGTTCTCTTCTTTTATTTGTAGCATCTTCGAAAGTAGATCTTTGGTATCATTGCTTATATGCTTTGGGAATTCAAGGGGCTTACTGATGATATTTGCATAAAGACTTGGAACTGTGAAGCCATTCCAAGGCAATTTTCCAACAATTAATTGATAGGCAAGCACTCCAGCTGACCATATATCACATTTAACGCTATACTCTTCATCATTCAATATTTGTGGAGCCATATAAAGTGGAGTTCCTAATAGAGTATGTGCTTTTCTGGCGTCTTGATCTACTCCATCAATTATTTTAGCAAATCCAAAATCTGCTAACTTGACCTGCCCTTTATGGAATAAAACATTTGCTGGTTTGATGTCACGATGCATAAATGCAACCTTACGACCTTTATTGTTATAAATTTGAAGACTATCAAGTGTGATAAAGGCATCAGCTATTTGTTTGAGGATAGACAGTCCTTCAGTTTCTGTGAAGGTCTTTTTTGCCTTGACCTGTTTCTCTAAATCCCCTCCATCACAATATTCAGTGAAAATATAAAGATTATTGGTTGTTCTCTTCACATCTATTAATTGGACAATGTGCTCTCCTTTGATCTTCCTTAGAACTTCAATTTCCCTCATGAAGAGATTGTATTGCTCTTCTGATTCAAGGAGCTTTGATGCAGGGATCATTTTTACAGCAACTTCTTGATTTCCTCTTGATTCATCAAAAGCTTTATACACTGTTGCAAAGGCTCCCTTGCCAATAGGCTTAGTAGGATCAAAATAAAAGTTATCTATTTTCTTGCATTGAGGTTCGTGCTTTTGCATCCTGGTCGCAGTTTGGCTTATTTTTTATTTTGTGGATTCTTCGATCTATTTGATGAAATTTTTGGCAAAATTTGTACTCTTGCTATTTAAATATCTCAATTTCCTATAGAAGAAAAACCAGGACTAATTTGCCATTCATTTCAGCTTGAATTTAGAAACGACTTTTGTAAAGATTAAGGTTAATATTCAGTCTACTACCATTTTTATATTATCTTCAGAGTGTGAGATCCAAATATTAACTGTACAAGTTCTGAAATGTTAGTTTACAGGTATAAGTGCATTCTGGGAAAGAATTACGCAGAAGTGAGAGAGTTAACTCTAAATAATATGAATTTTTTCCCTAGGGAATTGGCAAAATGATTCAGAAATAAAAATTTTGGAGTGTAATTTGAATACTTAATGTCTTGGTTTAGAGAGTTCGAACTGAGTTCTATCCTCGAACTTTCAGTAAGATAATAAACCGAAAGATATTGTGTTCTGAAAATAAGAAATTCAAATTTATATTTGGACATGGTCAAGACTAAAGTTGCTAATCCTTCAAATAAGAGCCAGAATACAAAAAAACAGGGAAAAAGAAAAGAAAACCTTCTATATCATGATGACAAGGGTATCATAATTTCAAACTCCTTAATGAGTTAGGAAATGAAACATGGGTTGTGGAAAAAGTTGTGGATAAAAAAATGGAGGGCAATAAGCCATTGTACCTAATTAAATGGAAAGGTTATCCCGATGAAGAGAACACTTGGGAGCCTCTTGCTCATTTGGATGGCATAAAGAATTTAATAGCGCAATATGAACTCGAACATGCCTCATCCCAAGAGGAGCAGGACCTGAAAAAGTCTAAATCTAAGATTAATAAAGGCTCGAAAAAGATACAGAAAACTCCAGTTAATGCTATTAAAAAGACGAAGACCGTTAGTAAGAAACAAGCTCCAGCTGTAAAGAAAGTAAAAAAATCTGCCAAAACAGCTCAAAAAAGGGTCCCAACTCCAAAAAAGGCAACTAAGAAGACTTCAACTAAACAAACTAAATCTAAATCTAAAATCGAGGAAGAACATAACAAGATCGAGAAAGAAGAAGAGGAAAATGTGACACAAATTTCCACTGATGATACTAAAAAAGAAAAGCCAAAATCTAAGTCTGGAAAAGGAAAGGCCCAAGAGAAAAAGGAAGAGCACATTGAAGAGGAGAAAGGTGATGATTTCAATCAAAATGGAAATCTACAAAGTGATGTTGCAGTTAGAATATCAGATCATGCTGTACTTGATGATCAAAGCAACAGTTTTATGGATACTACAGGCAAAACTGCTTTGAAAAAAGTATATTTCCAAGTTGAATTTAAGAAGAGAAAGGATGGATTTCAACCAGCCCCCAGCTTCTATTCATATACTGTACTCAAAAAGAAAGTTCCTACTCTAATTTTGGATTATATTGAAGATATGGTTCATTTTGACTAATTTTGAGCCGATTTTACCTACTTGATCTTGAGAAAGCAGCAATACAATTTTTGAACCTGGAATAATATATCAACTCTAAATCTAGAAGTGAAGTGTGAATACATGGCATAACTAATCTTTGTATGGTGCAAACAATAAATAATCATTAGATAAGACATATCTGAAAGGAATTTCTTTGTAAAACGACCTTGAGGAATATGATATTTAAAAATTTTACCGCTAGACTAAACTCAAATAAATATTATTTCGAAATGAAAGTCATAGAACACTTGACAACACTAGGAAATCTTGTTAAGTTCTTTAAAGGATATAATATCCTCTCAGAACAACTTTACTCCTCATTGGCAGGTAGTATAAATAGCTTGCGCTTTTTGCTCAAGGAGCATGGAGAGGAAATGTAAAGTTATGAAGAAATTAAATCACTTTAATAGGATTGGCTCAGACTTGAAAGCAAGAATAATAACTGTCTGCCAAGAAATGACAAGCCATCTTGAAGACTTGAAAAGAGATTCAGTTTCAATGTGAAGTATAATTTGACTTCTTACTAAGATTTAAGGTTTGCAATGTTGCGCCATTATTTTCCTGGTTCAAGCATTTGGAGATTAGAAACTTTAGTTTCTAAATTGTTGGAACTTACTGATAAAGTTGTAGAGGATTTAGGAAATAGAAAAAGCATTTCTTCAGAAAATTCAAATACTAAAAGGAAATCAAAGGTTCCATTAGAAGAAGCATTAGAAACAAAGAATCCGAAGAAGATTCAATCCCTTAATGAAAAAGCTGTGCTAAGAGAATTAGTTGTAACAAAGACGGAAAATATTTTCATTGGATCACAGAAGATACCCAATGAAAATGTAAATCTAGAAAAGGAGACTTTTAGGAAATCAGAAGAATATCGGGATATGAAATTAGAGATAGGGAACTGTGAGAATAATATTCCTCCCCATGGGAGTGTTATTAGCCGCGGTCCAGCAGCATACGGAACTCTGACAACAGACACTCCAGTCAAGATATGTGCACACACTTTATTAGAAGACAAGAAACCTGATGATTGTTCTATTAAGAGGCTCTTCTTTAAGGTTGAATGGAACAAGAGAGAAGACGGGACATCTCCAGAACCAAGCTTTTACTCATATAACATTTTAAAGAAAAAAGCGCCAGGGATAATATTAGATTACATAGAAAATGTTGTGCAACTAGATTAACCCCAATCCTAAATTTGATCTAATTTGATGTAACACTAATCAGGTAATTGTTGATATATCTCCAATTTGAAATGTAACGCAATTTTGTATTCAGAAAATTCTTTTCAAATTCTGAACAATGTACAAATTGAATGAATTTTATTGATTACTTTTTACTGTGGCTCACATTGAATTTGAAGTGGCATATATCTCCATCACAAACTACATAGTCTTTACCTTGTTGTCTGAGCTTTCCTCTTGCTTTAACTTCAGCTTCACTTCCCGCCTCAACGAAATCTTCATATTTCATGACATCAGCACAAATAAAGCCTTTTTCAAAATCAGTATGGATAACTCCTGCGGCTTGAGGTGCCTTTGTTCCATCTCTAATGGTCCAGCATCTGACTTCATCCTCTCCTGCAGTAAAATAGTAAATCAAATCTAGAGCCTTGTATCCAGTTTTAATGATTTTTCCAAGCTGAGAAGGTGGGTTTCCTCCTTCAGGCTTGGTACCATCGGTCTTGGCTTCTTCCTTCTTCGATTCTTCTTTCTCTCCACTTTGCTCTGCCATCAACTGGTTCTCATAGTCAGCAGAATAAGGAATGATGGGGCCACCTCCATTGTTGTTAACCCATTCTTGAATCTTTGGAAGCCACTTATTTGCCTTTCTCTACAAAATTAAAGTTAGCTTATTGAATAATATACCTTATAGTCCTTGGCAGAAAGATTAACAAGATAAACAACTGGCTTGGCGGTTAAGAAGAGGTGAGTGTTGAGAATCTCGACTTCACTAGCCTTCCATTCTGTATTAGATCTGACCCATTTTCCTTGAGTGAGCAAGGCTTTAACCTTATCAAGGACGTCTTTCTCCTCTTTGGCGTTTTTATCATTGAATCTCTTAATCTTGGTTTCAAGTTCTTCAAGTCTTTTCTCGACTTGAGCAAGATCTTTCTTTGTTAATTCGTTGGAAATAATATCTAGATCTCTAATGGGGTTGACATCTCCTTCAGTATGAATAATATCTTCATCTTCGAAAGCTCTCACGACTTGATAGATACCATCGACACCTTGAATGTGTGACAAGAAAGCATTACCAAGTCCTGCACCTTCATGAGCACCTGGAACGAGACCTGCAATATCAACAATTTGAAGAACTGCAGGAACTTGACTCTTAGGTTTCCACATTTCACAAAGTTTGTCAAAGCGTGGATCAGGAACGCTGACTCTAGCAATATTTGGTTCAATGGTACAAAATGGGAAATTTTCAGCAGGAACTTGGAGCTTTGAGAGAAGGTTGAAGGTTGTAGATTTTCCGACGTTAGGAAGACCGACAATACCCATCTTGAGAGTGTTTCCGGGACGTCCAAGAATCAATTTCTTGGGAGCTTGAGTTTCTTCCTTTTTAGGTGGCATTGAGACTCAAATAAGATACTTGATAATTAAATTTTTATATGATTCTGAGATCAGCTGCTAAACTATATATTATCTGATACAGGATAACTGTCTAGGGTTGATGCAGTTTGTCTGAAAATAGTAAAGACAATTTGCTAAATTAAAACAAGTGAAGGCTTCTAATCCTCTCTTTGATTGTAAAATGAAAAAAATCCAGTACCCTAATGGATAATGATCAGAAACCTCAAATTTAGTACGATAAAAACAGAAGGGATATTTTTCCTTCAAAAAAGAGTGATTTTGACTTTGGCCATCAATGACTAAAAAACTAAACCTTTGAACTCAGTGGTATGTGTATATTAACAAAGGGAACCTTATAAATTAATCCAGGATGGTCTTCGAATACAAAATTTAGAAGTTTAAACCACTTGACCCATTTTGACTCTTTGAAAGATTCGAGAAAATCTAAGTTTATTTTTATTTGTTTAGGCGAATTGTTTCATAGTGTGTCTCATATAATCCCTCTTACTGTTAAGATGCTTTTAAAAAGGAGCTAACTTCTATCTCGATATTCCTACCTAAGCCTAAATCTGATCAACATTCATAAGTATTGAAAGTTTTATTTAACTATAATTGTTAAATATTTGTACTCCTCTAAAGAAAAAAGGAACTTTAAATTTGCATTCTCCAATGGAGTCAACCTTTAGTACTATTAGGAACTTTTTCACAGATGGTATTTTTGGAAACCTGGTCCGAGTGATATTCGATCGATTCTTTGGTGGGCTTTTTACGACTAATATCAACTTTTCAAACATAGTTGATGTAAAGAACCTCCATTTCAAAGACCTCCAACTTGATGTCAACAAGATCAATAATAAAATGTTCAAGAATTCAGCCTTCAAACTCTTTAGTGGCTCATTAGGATCATTCAGCCTTAAATTCCCATCTTTTAATGCATTATTGACAGAAAGTGTTGAATTGTGCATAGATAAATTAGACCTTCTGCTTGTTATGAATGATGTCGACTTTACAAAAGCAGAGGAAGAGGTCACCAATCAAATGAAGTCTCGCAAAGAAAATACCCAAGAGCTTGAGAATCCCAATATTGAAACCCAAAGTCCTGACCAAAATTTTGATGTCTATAAGAAGATCATCAATAGAATATTGCTAAACATTAAGGCAAAGGTTACTAACTTATGCATTAGAGTGATTTGTGATAAACCCTACAAGGATGTAAGACTACCTGTCGCTCCTTGCTTTATGCTCAAAGTTGGCATGATTGACTTGAAGAGAAATCTAGATCAGCTGGTAAAGGGTGAAGCAACTGATTCCCAGATGATCTTTACAAAGAATCACAACTATGATATAACTATATCAGGAATTACCGCCCATATGATGTCTAACTATGAACTCAGACCGGTAAGCCTATTTATTACTAAACTGACATCTTTAGGATGAGTATAGTGGAAAGACTGTTGACCCAAAGGCTGAATTTCCTTTTAGTTATCCTACAGAATCTCATCCGAGCACTTTCTTTGTTTGCGCATGCAAAAAGAATCCAGAAGGACAGCATCTGATAAACAATCCTTCAGGGTCAGACTCTATCTTGATCAAGATCAATTTTTCAAACGATAAATCAAAGAGCATAGATATAATGATTCCAAATATTGAAGTGATGCTTGACTTCCTTAAAATTAAATATTTTTCAAAGTGTGTGGACAAAGTCATGGAATGGAAAAGATATTCCGATTATAAACAGGCACTAAAAGTTCATGGAAATCCATCTACTCCCTCAAGTAAGCCATTAACTAAAGAAAGAAGATTTTCCTTCCAAAGAAAAGAATCTTTCGAATTAGAAAAAGGGGAAGATTCAGGAATGCCTCAATCCAGAAAGTATTCAGAGAATATTGACACTTCTCCTAAAAGCACTCAGTCAAGGCCATCTAAAATCAAAATAGCTGGTTATGAGATTGATACTGATTACTTTAAGCCAAGACCAAGATCTGAGTCTGAAGAAGGAGGAGATGAAAAAAAGCCCAAAGAATCAGAAGTTAAGATTGAAGGATTATCAGAATTAGTCTCTGAGCCAGTCGAGTTAACAGCAGAAAATATACTCGATACATCAAACATTCATGTTACTCTTAAAATAAAATCTTGGTATACTTACGTTCTAAAATCATGTCCCGCATTCCTAGAAAATGAATTCAGACGTGTCTGGCTCTTTGGTAGCGAAGTACTTTCTGATAATCAAAAGAGCTTTAACAAGCGAATTCCTATAAATTATTTCCAGGTCAAATTGACTAAGCTCAATTTTTCATACCAAAGCAAAGAAGGGACCGCTGACTTAAATTTCTCCTCTTTTAAAATCCTGGATGTTAGTCGCCAAGATTCTGCTCTGAAGATTAAACTCCACGGCTCAAGTGTCTATTACAGTGCTGTTGGCTCTAATTCCAATATGCCTAAACAATCACAATTTGGTCATCTAAATGCAACTCTATGGAATAAAATGGAACTGTTCCAGAGCATAAAAATGGATAAAAGTTACTTCTCAAGCGCATTAAAACCTGTTGACTTGAAAAGAGTTCCTTCAACTGATCCTGAAGAAAGTCTCATTTTTAAGTCAGCTAAATCGGACTTTACCAAAGAGTTCTTATCCATAAGAGAGGTTAGAAAACCGATCATAGACTGGGAACTTGACCCAAAAAGAGAGCACTTCTGTGTCAATGTCATTTTAAAATTCAATAAACGAACTAATTTCGATCCCTATGCTTCATACAAAGATAAAAAATCAAGCCAATCTACATTGAAGTACCTTGAAGATTCTATCATTCATTCTCCCTTAAATAATGGACTAGTTGGTGAAGATATCAAACCTGGTGAGCATGATCCTAAGATGTTTTTCGGAGCTAAGTTCCAGATGAAAAATGGAAAACTGTTGGGTACGATGACATTCCCCTCAATTTATGTCAACTTTTATGCTGGTATTATTAATGATATCAACAACTTACTTCACCATGCCTCAGATTCATATAATTTGAGTAATCTTTGGTATTTTGAGGAGAATCAAAATCTCATAAAAAAATGGGAAGAAGAACTTAGAGATTCTACCGTCACCAATAACAGCAAGAGTCGTGAATTGACTGCAGCAGATGAAGAAAAAATCAACAAGGTGATTGAAGAATATTACAAGACCCAGCAAATTCAGATAGAAATGTCAATTGGAATAGCTTCAGTTAAAGTTGCCATCAATATTGAGAGTCCCAAGAAGGAAAATAGCTGTCATTGTTTTTGTGGTTTTTCATCCTTATTTTCTCCAGACCCCCAAGGATATTGTCCAATCTTTCAGAAAGAGTTTGTTATTATTGAGCTAAGTCAAATAGGAGTTAGATTCTTAAAGACTCCCTACAGTTCACAAGGAGATCACCAGAAAAATCTTGCAGGACTATGTCATATCCTATTTGGTGATTTGGGAGTTTACATCCCCGTATTCAACAAACAGATTGCAGTTGAAAATCAAGTATTTTTGAGCAAAGTCTTCTCCTTGACACCAAGTGAAAATAAAGATAATTATGTCCTTCCAAGCATTCTAATCAAGTTCTATGAAGCATGTGATAAACCCAGATCTCGAAGTGGAAGCTTGATTGATGAAGGAGAAGAGCAAGAGATATTGAAAGAAAAACCATTTAAGCAATTCGAAATACATTTTGAAGAAAAGATGACTGATATTAAGCTATTCCCAGAAAATGGAGAAATTGGAAATAGATATGGACATTATCAGAAACACATGAATAAATTTGTTGCACCAGATCTCAATTACTTTAAACTTCTCGAAAAGGATTCTTTTAATACTGTCAAAGTTGCTCTTCCATCTGTTAATGTCTATTTATCTAAACAACAGATAGCATTTCTTCATGAATTCACTGAAAATCTGAATTCAAGTATTACTGAGGTTAATACTAAGCTAATGCAAGTACTTGAAGAAGAGAAGAAGTTTTTCCAGAAAATCATTGAAAAACAGTTCAAAAAAGCCGAGCCTACTCCTCAACTTATCTCAGTCTATATTGATGAAATCAATACATTTGTGTTCAAGGACGACCATTATATCCAATGCTGTAAGAATCTGTTAGATCAAAGAAAGAAAAAAGTGAATCCTATAGATCTTACAGCCTCCTCTATTCAGCTAGATGCTTCAATGACTGAGGAGTCAACTAATCAATCTTTTTCATCTCACGCTTTACAGGGAATTAGATGCGTCTTCTTACACAGAGAATTTTTAAGATGTGCGAAGAGTCAAATACATTTAATAATAAAAGAGATAGATTCAGTTATCTACAAAAACCCTGATAACGGATTGCTTGTTACTCATCTTGAGATATATGATCTTCTCTTATTTGACAGAAATCAAGAAACAGCAAAGTTTGGTACTTTCATGAAAGCAGAACCTTTTGAAGAGAAAAAAGAGATCATTGATGGAATGGAAGAATCAGGCTATGCTTTAATTTATAAGCAATCACATTACAACGCTCATGAGAAACCACTCAAAGAGACTAAGAGCCTCAAAGAATTTGACTATTTCAGAGATGCACAATTCCAAGCCCTTACATCTATATTTGACAGCAATTTCAGAGTATTCGACTATAAAAACAAGAATGTGTTGTCCTTAGGTATCTTCGCTCATTCAGACAAAGGAACCACTAAAATCGATATTGACATAAGATTAGCAGACTTAAATTTCAGATCAGATTTCAAGCTCGAATTTGTTGACACTCTAAAAGATCTTACATCATCTTTAGAAAGCACAAAGGCTAATAATACCAAAAACATTCCAAAGGAATCAATTGAAAACTTTAGTCCAATGAGCAGCATGGAAAAGAGAGAGGCCATTGATTCAAATGTAGTTGTCTTGAAAATTAATGTGGATAGTATCATTATTGACATTAATCCCTATTACACTTATGATTATTTGAGAGAATATGGCACTCTACATAATATTGACGTGAGAGGACTTGAAGAAAAGAAGAGAGACTTCAGATTTTATTCTGGAACTAGATCATTAATTGCATTGGAATCTTTGGGAATAAGATTATCTAAACAGGGCAAGAAAAGATTCGGCTTTGATTTACTCGAAATATCGTCTTTGGATCTATTTATGAGGAATTCATCATTTTCCCCTTCCTCTATTGAAAACACATTGATCCTTAGGAGCACTAATCCTGAACTGAGTCTTTTTGATAAGGAATACGAGCAAATCAAGACTATTTATGGCTTTAAATCCCATCCTATTTTTATTAATAATTTCAATATGAAGTCTGAAAGCGGAGATCATAACTCATTGAATATTAATTTGGAAAATATTATAATCGATGTGCACGCAGACACTATTCCAACAATTCAAAAGCATATGCATATCATAGAGTATTTGCTTAATACAAAAAGCAAAGAAAAAGCTAATGAGATGAAGAAGAATAAAGGAATGAATCTTCACAGAATTCCAGAGGAAGAATATAAATCAAAATCTCATGACGATAAAAAGAATACAGGATGTCAGATCGTCAGGAATGAAGAAGATTATGATATAGATCATAACTATTTTGGTAGTTACAAAGAGATCGAAGCTGTTGAGGATGAAGAGGACCAAGATGTTGTCAGAATAATAGAAAACGAAGATAAAAGTAAAAAGATAAATGGAAGCCAAGAATTAGCCGAAAGTCTTATGTCATCTACAAGTACAGTCAGCTATGTATCATCTAGTTTAGGATGCTTTTGGGATGAGGAAACAATTCATGAATTCACAGTTGTTGATCAGTTTCCTTCAAAGAAAATTAATATCCGGGTGGGTGAAATCATTCTAAAAATATTCGAGTCTTATGAATTCGATCCAAACTCAAATATCATTGAGCTTCATGTTCCAGGAGAAAAGGATAAAAGTTTAGTAACTCAGAAAGAAGAGACCGCCGAATGCATTACATTATACATTGAAAATACAAAGGCTTGTTGGTCTAGCTTTACTAAGAACCCTAACCTCAAGACTAATGCCCTTTGGAGGACATCTTGCACGATTGACAATATAGAAATTTTAGATGGACTTTCTTCAGCAAAAACTAAACAAGGAAATAAATTATTCTCAAAACTGAAAAGAGATGATAGAATGGAAAATATGAAGTCTAATCTTGAACAGGTGAATAAATATAGAAATCGAGGCTACCCTCCCATCAATAACATGTTCGACATTATCATTGAATGCTATGAACAGAAATTCTCACCCAAGCAAGACTTGAGAGTGTTCATTGGGTTGCATCCTGTTAAAATTTATTTAAGAAAGCCTCACTATAACTTTTTCAATCTGTTTATGGCGAAAATGAATGAAAAGATGGGAGTATCATCTGAGAATGTAAATCCGGTTGAGAAAAAGCCAGAAGCCCCTAAAATCAAGAAACCCCAATCCTCAAATGTCTTCTTCCCAATATTCTTTATCGCTCCTTTCGAACTAAAAATGAATGTCAATTTGGACATTTCAGTCATTAATATTGATTTATTTAAAGACTCATTACTTTGCTTCAAAAGCTTTATCTTTAGAGGAGCTGAGGACACAACTCAACTCAAAAAGGAGCTAGCAGCTTTCTATCAAAAACAGGTTAGGAAGCAAATTTCCAAATTTGTGAAAGATTTACCTGTCCTTAGAAACATCAATAATATCTCAACTGCAACATTTAATTTATTTTACTCACCATATATCCACTATAAAGAGGGTGGAAATGTACTTGGTGGACTGAAAGATGGAGTTACTGGCTTTATTGGCTCTATTGCAAATGAATCACTAAATTTCCTCGATTTTGTTGCTACTACTGTTGATAATGTTGCAAATGCTACAGGAATCAAAGGTAAAGTAAACATAACTTCAAGTAAACTTATAGGGAAAATAACAGGCCAATAAAGCCACTCACTACAATATGAGAAAGTTAGTTTGTTTTGTACTTCTATATACTTATTAAGGAAATATTTGCATAATTGTAAATAAGCTTTATTACTTGATCAGAATGCAAAAAGAAGATGGTTTTTTAAGTGAAATGCTACACTCTCTTGTAGAGGCAGTTTTAAATTATGAGCCAAGTCAGATTTCTGAAACAAATCCTTTCTCTGTTCCTCAAAGGAATTACTCTTTGTAAGTCTGTTTTTAATCCGAATTGAATTAAAGTTTTGATCTTGCTAGTTATGAGACGGAATATTCTGGAAGAAAAATAGCAGTTGCGGATTGTTACAAACAACATTCAGAAAATTTTTGTGGGTTTCATTGTTTCTTCAATCTCACAGAATTTTTGAAAAATTTCCTTAAAGGTAAAGAAGCTCTTGAAAATGAAATTTGTAATGGGGTGATGTAAGAAAAAACTATAGTCTCTCTAAAATTAGTTATTGGAAAACATATTATGCAATTCTCTCATATCTGATACAAAACTATCCAAATAAAAATGATGTAAAATATCTTCAGAATGATGGACCTCTTAATCGATCTCACATGGAATATTTAATCAAAGTAGCAATTTCAAAGCATGAAAACTCACTTACCAGGAGTGCAATACTCTAAGGACTATTCAATTAGCATTAAAACAACATTGCAATTTTAATGTATTTTGTCATCCTTTTTATTATGGTTTTGGTAATAATGACAAATTACTTTTGTGATTAGTAGGAGTCATTCAGAGTAGTAGTGAAGATCTTGAGTGCATCGAAAACTGGGCAGAAGATCTGAAAAATCAAGAAAGAGCCATAGGACTTTTCCCTTTAGGAATAACAATTCATTGGGTAAAGTGAATGTTTTTGTTTTAGAAAAATTAGTCTCTCTTAATTGTTATCAAGGAAAAATCATCTGAGTTGGGTTACTTCTATATTGATTCAAAAAGAATTAATTTGAATTACATTTTCAATGACGAGATAGATAAGGCTCTTAAAGAATGGGTAAATTGTTTTTGATACTTTTTTTAAAAGGTAGAACGAAGGAGTACAAGAAAAGAATGAGAGAGAAGTAAAGAGACAAAAAGCCTGGATTAAAGATCTAAGGAAGACCATTAATATCCTAATCAATGTAGTTATATAATTACTTGGAAAGTAATTATAAGGTTATAGAAAGAAAAAGGACCTTTGCTGAATATTTAATAGAAAATCAAATAGATGAAACTGTGGATCACTATAATCAATTTGTGAAAGGAGAAGATTTTAAAGGCTATGACTCAAAAACTCTTTCTAAATTCTACAATTGGTTTGATGATGAATTCAGGCCGCAAGTGATAAATCATGATTTGCTGCAACCTTTATCTAAGATGGAGAATGTCAGTGAATACCACCTTGAAAAGTTAAGAAGTTTCTATCAAGACTGCATTTCATTTTCCCAAAATATAAAGAAAGAACAAAATGCTTCATATGATCCACAACTACTTCAAGATATTGATACCTTTATTGGTAGGTTTAGCATAGTGCTCAACAAATTTAAATGACCAAACTGATTGTAAATTAACACTTTCGAAGTTTAATTACTTCTATTCTTGTTTTGTGTCCAAAAAATGTGGATTTTTTGCAGAAATTGTTGTTAAAGTAGGCCGTTTCCTAGGGAATTAGTAAAGTCAGATATGAGCTCAAAATGAAAGCAGATAAGCNACTTAGNAANTTAATGTTTTGTACGAATCATACTGATACTATATAGACTGTTAATCATGAATGTAAATTAGACAAGAGTCTAACAATTAAATGAATTATTCTTTATTTCAAAAGAACACAGATACAGGTCATATTATCACAGCCAATTCCAGCTAAAACAATTAGTTAATGAAAGATTAGTTTACTAGATGTATCAGAAGCAACGATGTTATCAAGTAAAGCTTCAACAGCAGCTGCAACACTCTTCTTTTCTTTAATTTTGTCCTGAAGGAACTCACAGATTTGTTGATTGGTTAAGCACTCCCAAATACCGTCGCAGCCTAAAACGATCATTTCATCATCAGGGCCTAAAGTTCTTTGTTTTATTTCTGGGACAGCAACAATCAATTGTTCATGAACTTTGATGTCAGTATTCTTTTTGTACTCCAAATCACCAATGGCTCTGGATAAATTGAGATTTCCATTTATTCTTCCATCTACAATGTATCCACCAGCCTTTTGGATTCTGTCTCTTTCTTGGTCAAGTTCAGGCTTATGATCTTCAGACATAGCGATAGCTTGTCCTTTGCTCAGAAGGACGCACCTTGAATCTCCAGCATTAGCAACGTAAAGTTCGTTCTTAACCAGCAAAGCAACGCATGCAGTACATCCAGCGAAGCTTTCAGTCTGGTAGTCTCCTCTAGAATCATCATCTCCTGCTTTAATTTGAGCGAGTTCCTTTTTGCCTTCGGGTGTTTGAAGAAGCTCATCCATTCTCAAGAAAACATCAGTAAGAGCTTGAGAATAAGCACCCTTTTTGAATGCTTCATTTGCTAAAAGCTCATTAATGAAGTGTCTTTCGACAAATCTTGCAACTTCTTTGCCTTAAGAAGATTTCAGGGATGATAATAAAAGAAATACCTCCGTGGCCATCAAAAACACCGAAGACATGAATGTCGGGAGCGATGTTAAATTTAGCGATATGTGCATCTTCCATGTTTACTCTCCAACCTCAGGAGTTAGACTTTCAAGCTTCATGTTACCTTGCATTCCTGAAGCGCCGTATCTCATAGTCCCATATTGTTCTTCAATTGAATTTTTTTCTTTATTAGGAGAAGCTAAGTAAATTCCCATTTGATTTGTTTTATAATTTTTTTATTTACTATGTATAATTCATATCCCAAAAATATTAGGTTTCAAAAGGTTAGAGAATCGTATATTTCAAAAAATGCCATTTAGCATCTTTCTTTTCTCTGTATTGACCCAATCCTTCGATATTTTTCTTGAGTTTAGTTGATTTAATTTAAATTTTAATGAAGAAGTTTGGGATAGCATTATATTAAGTTTCAGAAGAATATAAATTGAGTTCTCAAATCAACATAAGGCGAAAAACTAACCTCTTCATGACTTCAAATTCTCGGGTAAATGAGGCTTTATAGAAAATAAATTAAATAAATATCCAGGGAGAAATTCAAGCCCGCCTTATATCTTGTTGATATGGAAGTATTTAAAGAGAGATTCGAAAGATACAACATCAGAGAGCTTGAAGAAGAAAGAAGCAGGAGATTCTACAAAGACTTTTCAAGAATGTGCGCAAAGAGATGTTTGAAGTTAAAAGATTCTACTCTTACTGATAAGGAAAAGGATTGTTTCAAAAATTGTTCTGTCAAATTATTCAGAAATTACATACCAATATATGAGACCTTTGTATAAACCCAATTTCTCAAGTCCAGATTATTATTGATGAATAATGTTTATAATTTTTGCTCCTCTCATTCTGATTGGACTCAATATCAATTAGTAATTTGAGCTACAACTCTTTAAAAAAAAAATCATTAGCTTTGATGTGATATTATGTTTATGATAAAATTATATTCTATGAATATGCGAGGAATCTGGAGTAATATAAATTCCAAGAAGGAATTATCTGAAAAATTACAAGCCATATTCAGAGAAGGATGCTTGAGATTAATTTCTAATAGATTTTCAATATGAAGAACAAAGATCATCTGAAATACTTTGAATATATCTAGTTAAAGGAAACCAAAGCTAATGATTTATTTTGAGCTGAATTGTTATAACAGAAATCCAACAAAGATCTTTATTCGATTATGAAGAGGATAGCCTTCCGAAGATTTTAGGATTGAAATTATTTTTCCTAAAATTTTCTTAAGAAACTTTATGGTGTTTGCAAACAATAGTAAAGCAGTACTTAAATTTCATGGCTTGTTTGAGCAGTTTCGCTGTATTACAATAAAATTTATTTCATTTTTTAGATTACCAAATAAATGGATACAAGTACAATCGATTTTAAGTCCCTGGCTCTATTGGAAAAGGCTCCATCCAGAAAATATATTAGGAAATTGATTGAAGATACCTTTTTATTGAGAAATAAATTCATCAGCTTTAATAACTATTTGAAGACACCAGTATTTCAGAATAATATTCCAGAATTAGGGATTGAGGAAGAACAAAATCATGCTGTAATATTTTTCAGCATTTCTGATATGTTTTAGCTAATCTTGAATCTTTTGAAACTTATAAATGCCTGCACCAGCAAGAAGGATAGTCAAAATATCTTTCCTCAAGATTTTAATGAACAGCTGAAAACATATATACTTGAGACGATCACTAAAGAAATTGATGCTAGTAATTATTTGATTTAATATGAATATTTCTCCCACAGTTGAACTCTGGGATTAACTGTGATAGATTGGGGAGACCTTATTTCCAAAGAAATTACTGAGTGTTCAACATTTGTCGGAATTGATTGGAGGTTGGATGTTCAAGTCTCGACTGATTCTGAAAAAAAGACTTCAAATCCCATAGCTTTCATTGATATAGAATCACATGATTCAGACACAAATAAATTAAAGACTACAACTTATCAGCTTAATAAACAGGAACTGCTTAATTTATATGATAACTTTAACAAAATCAAAGAACAAATAAATCTTCTTGTGGCTGAGTAAAGTTAACATGTTTCCTTACGTTCTGTTGTATTCATCTTGATCTTTCATATCAATTCAAATCATTTAATAAATAAAGATAAACTGGATAAATAATCATGCTTAGAAACGCCAGATACGGATTCAAGACCCTTCATAATATTCAAAAGGCTAACTTCGGTGCCAATGAGAAGAGCATTAAGCTTAGAATGAAGTCTGTCGGCAGTATTCAAAAGATCACTAAGGCCATGAAGATGGTTGCCGCATCTAAGATGAGAGCTGACTTGTTAAGATTGGAGCAGGGTAAGGAGTTCGGTATTAGAACTGTCCAAAACGTTTTCGCTAATGAGTCATATCTACAAAAGAAGAGACAGGATGCTCCCCCAGCAAAAAAGAGCCTTCTCGTTCCAATTACATCTGATAAAGGTCTATGTGGTGGTGTTAACTCTGGTATTGTCAGAGAAATCAAAAACATGGTTTTCGCTAACAGAGGAGCCTACAAAATCTTCGCCATCGGTGAAAAGGGAACAACAGCTCTAGTTAGACCTTTCCCAGATTTACTTGTCTCTTCAATTAGTGAAATTATTTACCCAATCAACTTCACAGTCACTTCATCTATTGCACACCAAATCACTCTTGCTGCTGAAGAAGAACATTGTGATAATGCCATTATTGTTTACAATGAATTCAAATCTGCCATTGCTTCTATCATCAGAAAACTCGAAATCATGTCCAGAAAGCAATTTCTTAGTACCTTCAAGCATGTTGTTAGACATGACACTGAGGAACCCGACAAAGATTTCTCTCAACACTACTACTATGAACTCTATGTTGCTGGACAATTCTACCATGCTATGCTTCAAAATGCCGCTTCTGAACAATCAGCCCGTATGAATGCTATGGAAAACGCTAGCAAGAATGCCAAGGAAATGTTGGAGAAATTGAGTTTGACTTACAACAAAGCTAGACAGGCTAGAATTACCATGGAATTGGTCGAAATTATTTCAGGAGCTAACGCCCTTTAAACAATACGTAATGATTTATCTGCTTCTGATGCATATATTTACGAAAACTTTTTGAAATCATCCAGAAAGTAATAAACATGAATAGATAGACATAGACAACTTAGCTTTCAACAGAATCATGTATAAGTTAGTTATCTTTAGCTTTCCATTTCCATAGGCTTTTCTTGAATAGCCAGTGGTGTATCTTTCATCTGGAGTTCCTCTGGCATTCTTTGCTCCAATCCGAAAACTCTATTTCTAAGTTCCATTTCCTTCTTCTTGATTCTTTCCTTTTCCTTATGCAAACAGCTGACCATAGTCTGATACTGAACTTGGCATCCTTGTAAACTACAGATTAGGACAAGTATTTAAATAATATTTACTCTAATTTAGATCTTCTGTTTGAAGCAGCGATTTTATGAAGCGATAGACAATACTGTAATTCACAAGCTTGATCTCTACAAATTAATTCTGCAACTGTATCGACCGTTATATTCGGAGAGTTCTTAATCTGCCGGATATATGGATTATCACTTTTACAATACGAATACAGCTCTAAATGATGCTTAGGCTTTTCTCTAGCCTTCATATCTTTTTTAACTTCTTGCCAGAATCTATCTGAATTCAATGGATCAGCTAACCATTGCTGCTTATAGCGCCTCCAATATTCTTCCGTCATGAGATTTTTTTACAAGTTTTAATTTTATTTGTGCTAGAAAATTCCCCAAATTTAAGATTATGTTTGTGTCTGTTTGGATCCATCATAACCATATAGTCTAGGTTAACAAGTGAAATCGATCTTTTGGAACTAATCTAGTAAATAATAAATTTATACAAATCTTTGTTGAATTTTAGGGTTTTATTTTGACAAAAACTTCCCAAATAATACTAAATATATTTTTAGAAGATGAACAAAGTTCATTCGAACCAAGAGATAGGTTCTCAGTCAGATTTATTTGAAACTTTTCCTGACAATCAAATCCCACAAGATAATAACATTGAATCTAACATTTTTGACAAGATCGAAGTGCCTGATTTTTCAGATTCTGAATATTCAAAGGAAAATCAAAGCAATCAAAATCCAAATTTCATACCGACAAATAATCCAGCTACAAAAACTCATTCTTTCTCTACTGAAGAAAAAGGATTCATTAAAGAGTATGAAGAGGAAAGACAGCTAACAAATTCTGAAAGAACAAGATCTAATTTAGGGGCAATAGACAGGGTAGAGATAAGAGACCCAGAATTAGAAAATCAAGCCTCTACCGAACCAAATAAGCTTCCTAGATACTCCCCTAGTAGCAATGCCAAAAATAACTTTCAGTCAGATACATTAAAGTATCAAAAAACTTCCGAGCCTGATCTAATTAATCTTCCTTTTGATGAATCGTCACAGGAAATTAGTTCACCACAGGACAGAAATCCCACAATGCAGATGAAAATTACAGAACTAGTTGCACAAAATACTTCAAAGAAGAAAGTTTCCCCTGAAGATCCATTACAAGTCAAAGCTGGAAAAGAACCTGTTGAAATTGAGCCTCTTGAAAGCGATAAACTGCTAGCTAAAAATACAATAGAAAATAAGAAAGTTGGCTCAGCTGATCAAGATATTGAGCCAAAATATGCACTAAAGAAACCTATCAAAAAATCAATTTACAATCTGCAACCAAAATTCAATGAACTCATGAAAGCAGAAAATGTTGTTGAGATATTTAATCTGACTAAAGGTAAAATTATTGTATATAATTCTAAGAAAAACTATAGAATTCGATCTGGTTGGAAGAACAGAAAAGGTTAGGGCATTATCTAATATCAATCTAAACGATTCAAGTGACTTCTATCCTGTTAAAAGGTAAACAAAATGGATTTAAAAAGTAAATGGAATAGGGGAGAATTTGTGATGATTAGAGGACCTTCAGGTGGTGGTAAGACAACTCTCCTAAATATCATCGGAACAGCAGATGTTGCTTCAAGTGGAACATTGAGTATAGTTTTGTTATCGATTGTTCATTCTGTAGAAATTATGGGTCATGAAATCAATGAAAAATCAAAGGATAGCTATCTATCTCGTTTGAGATTAGAAAAAATTGGTTTTGTATTTCAAACTTTCAACTTGCTTGCTACTATGACTGCCTATGAAAATGTTGAACTTCCAATGAAGCTACTCGGAAAATTGAGCAATAAACAAATTAAACAAAGAACATTAGAACTTTTGGGGAAGGTCGGGCTTCAGGACAGAGTTGAGCATTTGGTACACTTTTTATTTCAATTAACCTAATTCCTAAAGCCATCAGAGCTCTCAGGAGGTGAGCAGCAGAGAGTAGCTATTGCAAGAGCTCTAGCAAATACTCCTGAAATTTTATTATTGGATGAACCAACTGGAGATCTTGATACACGTTCCACAGGTAACACTATTGATAATAACGTATAACATTCTTAGTCGAGATCATGAATCTTTTGCTAAATATTAATAACTTCGGCTATTCTTCTGAGCAAACGAAATGTACCATGATCATGGTTACGCATAACCCTGATTTGGAATGTTATGCCGATAGAATTTTGTATATAAGAGATGGAAAAATTGTCAAGCAGGTCATCAATGAAGTCCAAACACCCATTGAACTATCAAGCTACTTGAAGTTCCTTAACATAAATAACCAAGATTAATTCTCTTTTGTTCTTGACTCTCATATACAAAATACAATCGTTATGTTTATGTCCGGGCAATCTAATATGTTAGTCTATTTCTTTTGATCTGATATGATACATTCTCAATGAACTTACATGCGCTTTTATTTGATTTGATCAGATATAAAATTTATTTCAAAAGAGACAAAATTCAAAAGCAGAATGCCAAGAGAATTAATCACTATTCAAGTCGGGCAATGTGGAAATCAGATTGGACATAGATTTTGGGAATTAGCCCTAAAAGAGCATGCCAAAAATTGCAAGAATAATCTATTTGATGACTCACTGTCAAGCTTTTTCAGAAATGTTGACATAAAGTAATTGAATTCAAATTATAGACTCACTAGTTAGGGGAGGAATGCCTGTTGAAGTTCCTTACAATAACGGAAAAAATAAAATCGTTAACCTGAAGGCTCGCGTATTGAAAATATTTTCTTGAATAACCTCAAAGGCTGTAATCATAGATATGGAAGAAAATGTGATCAGCCAACTTATGAGGAGCGGTATGTTCAATAAATTGAGTTTTATGAGATAGAAATCGGAGAACTGTTTGATGATAGACAGACAATCAAGGATGTTTCAGGAGCTGGTAATAATTGGTATTACTTTCAGTACTACTTTCTGACTTCTAAGGGCTCATGGATTTAATTACTATGGACCTATGTATGAAGAGCAAATCTTAGAAAAAGTAATTTCTTCCAATTGGTTTAAAGCTGGTTAGGTCCAGAAAGTTGTGGAGGCTTGTGATTCTTTACAATGCTTTTTATTGTTTCATTCAATCGGAGGAGGTACCGGTTCAGGAGTTGGCTCGTACTTAGTGGGATTACTCGACGACAATTACCATAATATTTTCCGATTCACCGGTTCAGTTTTCCCTTCAAAAGAGGATGATGTGGTGGTTTCCCCTTACAACAGTCTGCTTTCACTGAATCAGCTTATTGAACATGCTGATTGTGTCTTTCCGATCGATAATCAAGCACTCATTAACATATGCAAGACTATTGAGACCCCAATCAGAGGTAAGGGAACTGTAGAAAAAACTGGCACAGAAGATTCTGTAGTTAAGGGTTCAACAATTCTTGAGACTGGAGAACCAAAGAAGAAAGAAAAGCCATACGAGAAAATGAATAACATTATAGCCCACTTATTTAGTAACCTCACATGGTATGCCCTTTATTGAAGACAATAATAGTTTAGCTCAATGAGATTTGAGGGTGTGCTCAATGTTGATCTAAATGAAATTACTATGAACCTAGTCCCATTCCCAAGGCTTCACTTCTTGGTATCAAGTTTAGCTCCTCTATACTCTCTAGCTGACGTAAAGCTACAACCCAGATCGTAAGGTGTATGTTTTTATGTTCAACTCTAGTTTGGATCAAATGTTCAAGGACTGCTATCATTCTGATTATCAGCTGATATGTTCAACTCCGCTAGCTCACAAGTACGATGATCAAAATATAAAATAAGAGATAGATATTTGGCAATGGGATTAATTATTCGTGGAAATGTTGCGTTTTCAGATGTCAATAGAAATATTAAGAAAATAAAAGATGAAATAAATATCATTCACTGGAACAAGGAAGGATTCAAGTATGGTATATGTAATGTTCCTCCAGTAGGCCAAGTAAGTTTTAATTTCGCTTTTTAATTGTTAGCCCTACTCACTTCTTTGCTTAGCAAACAATACCTGTATCAAAGAAACTTTCTCAGATTTGCAGGGAAGGTTCCACAAACTATATAGCAAGAAGGTATTATTACATGGAAATAAAAAGCTAATGCTTAGGTGTATGTTCATCACTTTACTCAATATATTGATGGTTCTATTTTTGATGAAGCTTATAACAATGCGACTGACCTCATACATCAGTACGAAGAATTTGAACAGGTCAAAGAACCAGAGAAGATTCCTAGATTAAAACCTTTGATTTAAATTGCTTGTTTATTTGTACTTCTTTTGCAAAATCATGATGTGTTTATTTGAAAGAGTATGCCTTATTAGATAATTTACTTGAGCAAAATATTTATTTATTTATTTATTTCAGACAAAGCAATAAAATGAGAAGCAACTCCACAGGGAGACTTGGGCTTAGAAGGAAAGGCCTTCACATTGATGAACTCGGATTGAGACATAACGTTACTGCATTTAGAATAATTAAGCAACATGTTCATCCTGACGATGAGAAGCATTTATACATTCCTGTAGACGATGATCCGAGAAACAAGAAATTCGTCAAAATTTTTAAGCCTGATCACTTACCTCCTTTAGAAGAAAAAGACAAAATGGACAAAATAGACCGCATTATATATGAAAGACTACATCCTACTTATGAGAGACAGGCATTAATTTATAAAAGAAAACATGGAGTGTATGGATATAAAAAAATTGAAGAGGAGATACCAGATATATTCAAACGTCTTGCTGAAAAAAGGCAGCAGTTTATAGAGAGATATCAAAAACTTTTGGAACCTCGAAATAAATATCTTGCTCTGAAACTAGGGCAAGTGAGGGCACCAAGAGACAACACAGAAATTGGAAAATTTGTAAGGAGTGCAAGTGTATGCTTACTTCATATTGACTAAAGAATATGTATAGTATTACTTCCTGCTTTGTTCAAGTATAAATTAACTAAAACCTATTTCAGGTTGGTATGCATAAATATGCATGACTAATATTACTGTATCACTTTTGTTTCTCAAGATATTTTCTCAAACCGAGTACTGTTAAACCTTGTTTCTTTCCTACTTTGGTCAGGAAAGTACGAGGTATACTTCCCTTAAGATCAGTCTACAAGTATTACATAATCATCGCTTTTATCTTACACAAGCCAACACAATAATATTGACTAATCCTCTATCATTAGGATGATACTTCATCAGATATCCTGCCATCTAGAAATAAACATAAGTAGAATATTCATTACCTTAATTTCGCCTCTAACATATTTTTTCTCAACAGGTACTCTTGGGTCCTCAATTGATTGAGCAACAACCGTCAAGTTTCCTTGTTCATCAAATTTTCGTTGTGAAGCAATCACGAAGTCCCTTCCAGAAACTGTTAGCATTCCTTTGAAATACTAAAAATTGGTTAGGATTAGAGGATTGATTACCATATGTTCTAATGTGATATTATCACTAAGAGTTTCATATCTGTTTCCTTTCTCAAGAAGATCATCAAAATTTCTTCTAATTTCATAATCTTCGAAGCATTTCATAATCTTGATTTTGAAATGAAGTTATTTAGTCTATTACTTTTTCTATAGGAGCTCTTATGTTTGCCTCACTCCTCACATAAAAACATTGGTTGATAGGATCATCCTTAAAATGAATGATGTTTCCTTCTTTTTCTTCTATTTTCTCCCACTCTATAGAAATTATCATGGAGTTTTATCTTATACTATTTTCAGGACTGAGCTCACAAACTTTTTCAATTTTATCGAAGATTGGCTGAAGGATTTTTTTGTAATTTTCTGCTTTCTCATCACCTTCAGTATCTTCATTAACTTTGATATCTTCTTCGATTTTTTGCTCTTCTATTTTTCCGAGCTCTCTAGACTTAGTGCGAGATCTGAGAAGCTTTTGTTCATGGTCAGAATCGACTTCAACATTAGGATCTGATTCATCGAAAGATTGTTTGTTTAGATAGTTCTTTTGGATTTCAAAAGTACTATTCCTTAGTAAGACTTTATCTCCTCCCTTGAAATGATAATCGGTATAAAGTCTGGAATCGGAATCTGCAATGAGTTCTGCGAGGTAGCTGTTCAGTCCTACTAATAGACTTGGAGATTCACTAACGTGTCAATAATAAACTTCGATGATTGATACTGAGGCTGCAATTTTGACAAATTGAGAGTTTGAGTAGAGGAATAGAAGCGGACAACGTGGTTGTTTTCGCTTGTGTTGTAACAGATTTCAAAAATTCTGATTACAGACAAATTGTTATGATCTTCCAATAAGAATAAATTGTAAAAAAAGTTTTACCTACAACATAGATGTTGTCATGTTCCTTGTAAATAGTAGTAGTAAATTTCTCCTTTAGTCTCTTGCCTAAATGTCAACTCTCATCCTGTAAGATCTTACCTTGATACTCATATGTGACGATAGTCTCATCACCTTCTTGGATTTTTATATCAGCTATATGAGTTTGCCAAAAGACTCTAAAAATTATTTCTGAAAGATTTTTCTTACCTAGTATCAGGATGATTGAAGATGTAGAGAATCTCATTTATGTTAGCCTTTATGTTGGTCACAGCCTTTAATTTATAAGACCCATAACCTTCAGATTCGCTTTTTGATAGATCAATTTCTTCTAGGCCCAGTTCAGACATCGGTCTCTTTCCTTGAAGGATTTTAATAATTTCCAAAATGATTTGGTGTGTTATGTATATCAAATGCAAAGTGACGAGCACAGACTTGAATATTAATTATAACTCTTTTCAATGTACTAGAAACAGGGATCTAAAGTTGAGGTACTCCACCATGACATAAAGGGCTAAAGCATTAATCAGAAAAATTAAGAGCCGTACTCATAAATCCAAGGCAGAAGAAAATGAGTAAAATAAGGAAGAAATAGAAAGATCCAAAGGATTTATCAATAATAAATCCTTTAGCTATTCGCTGAGCAATGTCTTGAGCAAGTCTCTTCAGTGGTTTCGTTTTCTCTTTAGTCTGATGCTTTCTGTTTTGGAATATTCTTAAATTATTTGAGTTATGTACAAGCATCATGTCTTGAGTTTCACTTTTGAATTGATGAACACTAACCATTATGCTCATAAGAAAAAATTTTTACTTAGCCTTTAATAATCCCAAACCGTCCCCTAGAGTATCTCGAAGCAAATGAAGGTCAAGAGAATAGCTATCAATATGGCTTTCGTTTGTTAGGATTGTATTTTTTAGTGGACTACTACCAAAATTATTCCTTTCTTTGAAATTTTACTCGATTCTTTCTTCCTCTTTGTCCTTGATAGTGACTGTCATTGATCTTGTAATTTTTGGTTCTTCAACAGGATTACTTGGAAGAGTGGCAGTATCTTGTATTTTATATTATTTTTTCTATCACTCACTTGTTCGAATTAACGTTGCCTTTGAATCTGTGATAACTTTCATCCAGCTTTGGAACTCTGATTCTGTATTAAATCTTAATTTTAGCAAGTCTCCATCCTTATTTTAAGACATATTTTTCTATTATCTACACTTAGTTCAGGCGATTTAATAATAATTTCTCGTTTTTTATCTCTTCCCCAAGTTTCTCCAATACTAGCTGTTTTCAAGTGCACAATGCACCTAGCATCAAGATCTCCTACAGAATTTATGTTTATCTTGTTGCCATATACCTTTAGATTTATAATAGAAGAGAACCCCGTTGTTGATTTCGACATATCTTTGAACCCAAAAATTTCCCCTTTTGATTTTAAGATAACCAGCAATATCTGGCTCGGTTGTGCTCTTTTCAGTATTCATGAAATATAAAATTTATTTATGCAAGCTAAAGCAAATCTGTCTAAATTTATTTGAAAAGCAAATTTTCAAGCATGGATATTTTCAAGAGTTTCGCAAATTTCATTAAGGCTCTCAATCTCGAGGCTTACTAAAAGAGAGAAAATTCTCTTTGTTAGGATATTTCATGTTTTAAATTTTCGAAATGTTACCTATCATATATATGAAATCCTATACAACTTAGATTCATTTGAAAATTGAGAGTAGTAAACTTCAAGTTTAATTTGCTTCCACTACTGAAGTATGTTAATTTTTAATATTCCCGAGGATGAAGGAGTTAAGGATAGCCCAGAAAAATTTGTAGCCACGACTTTGTATTCAGCACTAGGATTTTACATTATCTCTCAGAATATCAAAAACAGAAATAAGACTCAAGATAGACTCAAAGATGCATCTCTTTCATTTCCTCAATTTGCTAAAAGAAAACATATAACCAATGATGAGGCAACACAAAGAAGCAAAATCATCAGCCATGTCAAATACTCGCTTACTCTGAATCTTCAAAAAGGTAGTACAAAATCTAATTTGAATGAGAATTCTAGGCAACAAATATGAGGGACATGTCGTAGTAGAGTTCCATCTCTCCGATATCAATCCTGGCGTATTTTTGGATTTCTGTGGTAAGTCTTAAGATGAAATACGTAACTTGAGAAGGAGACTACGTCAAAAAGATTGTTGTGAATAGTTTCAATGCCACTAAGAAAGAAAACTTCATTAATCGAAGAATACAAATTCCAAGAGAATTCTTGAAGAAGGGTGATAATACTATTGAGATAGCCTTCGAAAATGAATATTCAAAGGAAGGAATTGGATTACATTCCTTCACAGATACTGATGGAGTAAGGAGATTTCAAATGGTTTAAAAGTTTCTAGAGCCAATATCTATTTTCTAGGTCAGGACCAGTTTATACACACATGATCTTTCCATGCTTTGATCAGCCAGATATCAAAGCTTCCATTAAATTATCTGTTGTTGTACCTGAAGAATGGAAGGTTTTAAGCAATGAATCAGTGGACAAAATCAAGCAAGTCACTCCTGAGTTCTTAAATTCTCATCTTTTTTCTGAGTCCCAAGCTAAAACCAATCTGGTAGAGTTTCAAAATACACCAACTTTAGCCTCTTATCATTTTGTCGTCGCTGCAGGACCTTATCACAAAGTTGAATGCAAGAGTACACATCGAAATATTAAGATGTCTGTATACTTAAGAAGCTCTCTCGCAAATCTTGACTCTGAAATCATTCAAGTAAAAGATTATTCCCTTCTTATTAATTGCGCAGCTTATTTTTGATGTAAACTCAAATGGAATCAAGTATTTTGAGCTCAACCTAGAGCTTCCCTATTCATTCCCTAAATATGATATTATCTTTTGCCCAGAGTTAGAAAAAGAATCCTTAGAAACACCAGGCTTGAATTGTCTATCTGAAGATTGGTTAGCCTCTCAAGAAACATTAGATGAGAAGTTAAGATTCTATCTGGCAAACGAACTCATTAGAAAGCTAAGTCTAACTTGGTTTGGTGGCTCAATAACTGCAAAATGGTGGAATGATCTTTGGATACATGAAGGTCTTTCAACATTTTTAAGTTATCACATTCTTGCTAATAGCGAAGATTTCAAATATAAATATCCTAATAGCTGGTTTTACTTTTTCTTCGAGAAGGAGAGAGCATATTACCAAGATCAACTTAGCATTATTCATGCTGTTGCCCACGATGTGTATAGCACACATCAGGCTGAAAATATTCAAGATGGGATAATTCGCGAGAAAGCAGCCGCTGCATTAAAACAATTAATCACAGCAATCGGAATTGACACTTTCCAGGATGCCTTAAAACAATTGATAAAAGAATATCATTCAAAAAATATCGAGCTTAGAGATTTCATGAAATGTCTGCAGGATAGTTTGAATAACAGAGGCATTGAAGCAGATATTTCCAGATGGGAAGCTCAATGGCTTAAAAGTCCAGGACTAAATGAAATTGAAGTCTTTGCTGATATTGAAGAAGGACAGTTAACAGGAATAAATATCGTACAAACAGTGGCTACTAGAAATTTGGTAGCCCTCCGTGATCACAGATGCAAACTGGCATTCTTCTACGATAATGCTGAAGAAAGTATTCATAGTGTGGAAATAACAGATGAAACAATTACAAGTATTGAACTACCTAGAATGACCAAGCCTGTTGGTATCTTGCTTAACTATGATGATGAAGACTATGTTAAATTAAGGTTTGATAGAGTTTCTTTCAACTACTTCAAAAGGAGCTTGCATGTAAATTCTGAAATAAAAATATTGATACATTTAAGATTATCAAAGATATCAAGACAAAGGGGTTAATCTGGAGAGCCATAGTTGATCTAGTACGAGATGGTAGAGCAAGCGGAACAGATTTTTGCAAGTTTGTTATTCAAGAGGTAATTTACTTGAATGCCGGTTATAATTCATAGTTCTTAAATGAAGACAATGAGTTGCTGGCAAATTATATTTTGGAAAATACAAGATATATTCTCCACAACTACATTCCACTTGAGTTTCTTGCAGAATTTGTAAGCCTTGAGGAAATTAAAATAACGTCATAGTCGCATAATTTGTTTGAAGTCATATTTAATGCTGTAAAAGATAGAAGAAATGAACTTGGAAAGAAATTTACTGATCTATATTTATACTGGCTTCCTCAATTAGTCGAAAAGGATGTTGATGGCCTCAAATTGGTGGACTTCCTTGAAGATAATACTATCTGTATCAAGGCCAAGATAGAAATTTTGAGATTGTTCTATGCAAAGGGTCTATTTGATGCTCAGACTAGGAAGAAATTATTTGAGAAAATTAATGACGGTTCGTATGAAATGCTCATTGAAGAGAGAAGATTGAAGGCTTCAGAATTAGTTGATCCCAAAGAAAGAGAGAAATTGTTTAGATCATTTGTGAAGCCCTCTTCTAATGTCTCTTTAAGAATGATTGAGGCTTCAATGAGAGGCTTCAACCACATACATAACAGAAGGAAGAATCATGAGTATGTTGAGAAGTATTTCGAGAATCTCTTCAAGGTTTACTCAGAAAATTCCTTCACATACTGGAGATCTTTTTCTTCATTGCTTTTCCCATTCTGGTGTGAAGACCATGACTTCGTAATAGATAAAATAACCAAACTTGAAGGAAACTTCCCTGAAAAACTCAGCCCTTATTACACCACCTTAATTGGATTCAAGGATGAAGTCCTCAGAAGAAAGAGAAATAAAACAGCTTGCTTGATCAAAGACTCTAAATCAAGCTTTGGTTCTAGTTTGCTGAAACAAAGTTCGAAATTAGGAGAATCAGTTCTTCTTACATTAGAGCTTAACAAAAGTCAAGATGTAACAGGAAGACATCAAGATGCTACTAGCACCAGCCAAGAGTTTATTGGAACTTATAGCAAAATTCCAGAATACACTCCTGTCAACGATTCAGAAAGAGACTCCATAAAAAGCAAAAAAATCTCTGAAATTGAAGAGCCACCTGAGCATCCATCTTTCCTCTCAAGTGATAGGCATGACATTGAGGATAATGATGATGACGAAATTAAATCTACTTTGAACAAATCTTGGAAAAAATCTGGATTGTTTGAAAAAAGTCAGTCTGTCTTCAAGGATTGGGTTACTATTAGCTCAAAGAATTTAAAGGATATGTTTCAAGCTGATGTTAGCCACTTTAATCTAGACAAAGTAATTGTCAATGGAAGTGAGGTACAGTCTTCTACCGTTGAAAGCATTAATTTTTTAGCTAAAGGCGGTCCTTGATAATTTATATCAGAAACATTATCTTAGGATTTTCCTAGTTTTCCTTCACTACCAATCTGAATGCAAGAAATATCCTGAAATTTCTTTCATTGAATTCAATCAGATTTGCAAAAATGTAAGATCCACGATGTGTTATATTAACTTTAGGCCAAAAAAGTGTTTGGAGCTCAATTAACTCAAACTGACCTTGATCGCCTTATTATTCAACAAACTAGGGAAACACCTAAAGCCGGTGATACTTCTGGCAAAGATCGTACACTCTCAAGATTCGAATTTGTCGAAATTCTTGTCAGAATGGCACTAAAGAAGCATATGAAGGGTGCCTCAAGTTATAATGCAGCTATTGATAAATTTTTTGATAATGACTTTTTCCCAAATGTTTTATCTGCTGACTATGCATACGAAGGATACAGATATGAAAAGGTTCAAGTTGAGGCTGTTGACAATGTCTTAAAGAATAATGAAAAAACTCTAAAGGCGATATTTGACAAATTCAAGTCCCCAAATAGAGACTACATTACTAGAAAGGAGATTCATGATCTTGTAGACAGAGCTAAGCTTGGAATAATTGAAGAAGAAGTCATTAAATGTTTTGCTTTATCAAAGATGCCTATTATTGATGAGCTTAATCCAGGAAATAGTAAAATTTCTAAGCTTTTAAATATCTTATAGGAACCTACGAAACGCTACACTTTATAGAATTCCTCGAATTTGTTGTTAGACTATCAGAAATTTATGATGATCAAAGCCCAAATCCTACCTATCAAAAGGTTGAAGACTTTATTCCTATTCTGGCAAAGGTGCTGTAGTAACCTAGATGAAGTCTATACTGTAGATATGATTGTTCAATTGAATGCTTCTGCATTTACATAATACTGAATATCTCTTAATAAAATGATTAAATGAACTAGAATTACTTGATAAGCCAACAACATATCATCCTTGTAAAACCTAAGCGATCTTCTAGGTTCTCGAATGATTAGAGATCAGTTGGATAGTGAATAAAGGGTGGTTTATCAATTTCGATGTACCTACAACAATGACAGTACACTCTTGTGACTAAATTGATATTTAACACTTTAATCACGAGATGCTACAACTAAAAAGTTGAGTATTTATTACAAAATCAATTTAAGTAACTTTAAATGCTCAATGGAATAATCAAGAAATATGTTGATATTATGGATCATAGTCTAATTTTAGTAATGAATGGACTTTTAAAGTTAGTTTTACCAAAGATAAAAAAGTATATTTATTTATTAACATGGATAAACAGGAGGTGCTGATACCTATGCCCAAATGGAAGGATGTGAAAGATATATTCACTCCTAGTCCTAAATACAAGCACTATTATGAAATCTACAATAATAGAAGGGAGCCGGAGTTTGAGAAATGGGAGAGTGATGAAGAACAAGATAAAAAAAAGGAGGAGGAAGAAGAAGAAGAGTATATGAGAACAATCAAGAAGGCTATACTCAATCCAAATCAAGGTAAAACCGTGGAATTTGTAAATCCGTGCACTTGCTATACTGGCAGAGTCGGCTTCAGGCATATTTGTGATTATTGCAAATCATATGGTGGAAAGGGAAGAAAAGTCCGTGCAAACATATCCGATGGAAGCAAACTCTCAAACTCTAGCAGTAATACCCCCAATAATAGAGGCTCACGATTTTTGGAAGAAAACAATCAAGCCAAAAGATCTAACAGTCTAAATCTTTCAGAGAGTAATGTTCGTTTTTCTCAAACAATTATGAGTCAATCTACTCAAAAGAAGTCTAAATTTAATTAGAATAGAGTAAATAGATCGAAGGTTTCTTGCGCAAACATTTCTTATTACTACATCTTTGACTAAAAATACATTTATCAAATTCAAAACTGTTGATACAAAGAATTGTATTGAAAACTTCCTAAATTATTTCTTGTTCTTGTGTTCTTTGGGATCGACGTTCTCAGCTTGTTGAGCCATTTGTGCCATCAGTTGTTCTAATTTACTTTCTAAGTCTATATTTTTCCCTTTCTATGGATATTCAAGATAAAATTCAATATGTTACCAAGCTATTGAGGGCCTCCTCCAAACTTTTTTCTAGTTCTGGGCTAGGAGAATTACAGAAAAAGTTAATAAATATACTCAAATTGCATTTTAGAAAAGTCTAAATCAAATCCTGTGGAAGTTTCCTGTTTAGGCTTGGATTTAGTTAACTTTCTCCCTGGGCCTTTATTTTGATGAACCTGATTATTTGTAGAATCTTTTGGAATATTTAATAGTTCATCAGCGATATTTTTGGGTGAATTTCCTCCTCTTATAACTCAATTCAGAATTTTATACCTGCAGACAGTTTGCTTGAGATCAATTCTTCAAGTTTTCTGTCAAATTCGGTGCCTTCAAGCATTTTTAACTAAAGATTATACATTTTTTGCTGATTGAATACTAATTCTGCTTGGCCTAATGCATCTACTGTGTTCTGAATCTTTTTGGACTTCCTTGCAAATCCACGAGTGAGAAGAAAGTTTGAACTTTTGGCCCAAGTAGATATGTTTGAGTTTTTTGCAAAAGACAACATTAATTTTTATTTATGAATTTGCTGAATATGAGATCGTTTACGATATACATTTACTCTTCAACTTAAGAATAGGT
>Ga0065720_1019100_pt1 | contig 38108 bp, 27 predicted proteins | sample Thericmetagenome_FD_59107 | JGI IMG/M metagenome (GOLD analysis project Ga0065720, IMG submission 59107) | Thermophilic microbial communities from the Joint Bioenergy Institute, California, USA of rice/straw/compost enrichment - eDNA_2 v2... | ecosystem: Engineered > Solid waste > Grass >... | reverse complement strand
CCCGGATCCGCTCCGGCCCTTTGGATCCAGGACGGCTCTCGGCCATCGTGCGCACCATCAGTTCACGTCACCGTTGCCCGCCACCCCCATCCCCGTGACCCAACCGGCGGCTGTCTACTCGTGGGTCTATCCGAACCGGAAATATTCTTGCCCGGCCCGGGACATTGGCTCCGGCAACCGGCCGTGTAAACGCGGGGTTTAATTGCAACCTAACGGCTTGCTTGATTTTTTCTTCCAGCCAGGACCTGCTCACCAGAATTTGGGTTCAATTCCTCATACCTCCAACAGCATAGTCGGCCGACTAGCAAACCTGCCTGTCGACTCCCACGAATCTCCCGACAAACTTGAGCAGCCATCTCCAAGGGTTTCCTTTCCCAGCATCATGGACCCTCCGGTCAGACCCACCCCCGACGATGAGGCTGCAGACCCCTACTCCTACCTCTTCCCTATCGGTGAGTCTAGGTTGTCTTTGGTTCATCAATCCAACGTGCTAGTTCCATCCAACCATTCGGGAGATTCTGCCCATGTGCTCGGATCCTTGCATGTCGTTGGCTGGCATCCCAGAAGTACAGCCGGACATCACACGCGATCTCTTTCCCTAGACCACTTCATATGACTTGTAATACAATTGCATATCTGTCGTGTTCGGAATCAAGTTCTTATTCTAGGACTCATGGCTGTGCGCTTGGGTTGTGAGACCACTGAGATGCCCACGGCATGGCCGGAGCTCTCCAGCCAACAAGTCCATCTCGTCTGGTCCTCGTGTTGCATGCACCCTCAAGAATGTGGGGTTGATGTGTATTTCCGGATGGTTTCCGCTGGATGTGTGACAAACTAATGAAGCTCGATTGCTGTTTGCTTTTGGATATTTGGCGATCTCCCGTCGCTACATTCAAGCGAAGTCCCCAGGAACCCATGGCTAACGTGAAGATTGATATCTAGGATACAGCAACTCATCTGAATGCGGTTATTGTCATGGATCTGGCAAAGGTCGGTGGAAAAAAAGTGGGTGATCTTCTCCTCTCAAATAAAAGTTATTAAAGCTGCTAGCTGGCCTATGATAACCATGTCCTAGCACATACAGCTGAACTCGCTATCCCTGAACTTCCCTCAAACTTGCCCTTCCCTGATTGACCTTAGTCACACTTGCTTATTCCTGGGTATTGTGGTCTGCAATCTAACACGAGTCACCGTGTAGGGTTCTCTTACTATGCCATAGCAACTCATCTGAAGCCCGAGTTCTATCAAAAGCTGGTAGACCGTTGTTGGAGACGATCCGGAACCCTTCTGTACCGGCCGAATCCAAGGCACTCGTGTTGCCCACATTACACGCTGCGCTTGGATTCAACCAAAATCAAGCTCACGAAGGATCAGAGGCAAGCCATCAACCGCTTCAATCGGCACATTCTTGGGTGTGATTATGTGGCCAATGTGAATCGCCTTTATCCCCGGACTCGGGCAGAGAAGCGAAGACGTCACAATGTCTTTGACCTTGTCGAGAGAATACACGAGTCTGAAGCTCAATACGTCAAACCATCTCCAATCCCAGACCATGAGTTTACAGTGACTCTAGAACCAGACACGTTTACCGAAGAGAAGTACGAAGTTTTCGAAAACTACCAGCGTGTTGTACACCGCGAGCCTCCGGACAAGATCTCGCGCCGTGGCTTCCGCCGTTTTTTGTGCAACTCTCCGATCGTTCGGGGGACGTACCGGGACTATGACGGCTCGCAACGACCTCTGGGGTCGTACCACATGTGCTACCGCATCGATGGCAAACTTGTTGCTGTGGGCGTGCTTGACCTGTTGCCGGAATGTGTTAGCGCAGTCTACTTCCTATACCACGAGTCCATTCACTGGCTCAATCCGGGAAAGCTGGGCGCGCTGCGCGAAATAGCTTTCGCTCGCGAATATGGCTATCGCTGGTGGTATCCCGGCTACTACATCCACAGCTGTCCGAAGATGAAGTATAAGATAGACTATCGCCCTCAAAACGTTCTGGACCCGGAGACGCTGCAGTGGTATCCGCTCACCAAGGAGACCCTCGAGCTGTTTGACAAGGGCCCCTATGTTTCCTTCTCCAGATGGACTGCAGAGCCAGGTGATGACACCCCTCCAAAGCCCAAGAAGCCCAAGCAGCCCGAGTTCGACTCGGACGTTTCGACTAACTCGAACGAGAGCCAAGCCGAAGAGGAGGAAGAGGAAGCGTTCCTTCTGACCTCCTCCATGCCCGGCATCCCGACCCTCGAGGAAATGCGCCGCATCAATATGGACCATATTGTCCTGCGGTCGGATTACTCGGACCGCTTCATAGTCGCGTCGAACCTGGTGGTGTGGTCACGCGAAGACATTGGGCAGCATCACTCGCTCAAGGCCAGTATCGCTGAGCTGGTGGCTGCCATAGGCCCGGATTTGATCCCAGAGTTGTGTGTCGACTTCAGGAAGAGGGAGCGGAGCTCGGGATCGGATTGATGGAGGATCTTTGGGGGATGTAACATGACATGAAAATGGAATGGGGATCTTGCGTCCCGCAATGCAACATGGAAGGTCTCAGCTGAACTGGCATGTCTGTGACTGAATCAGGAACTGGTGAGTAGCCTGTGTCGGTCAGATATCTCTGGGCCAGGCTATTGCTCTATGTGGCGCCGGATCGAGCTCGGGAATATGTAGAGGCATGTGGGAGTACAGTGGGTTGGCGAGTCATGTGGGCAGGAGAAGCGATTGGCTTTCCCATCAGCGGCCAAATGTTCTTTGTCTTACATTGTTTTAACTCATTAGAGTAACGGCTAGATAGGTATAATTCAGATCGCAAGGTCATTGTGAGGCACAAACTGTCTCAATATCTCAGCAAAGTGATTGAACCAGTGAATGTCTGCGCGCCTTCAAAGTAAAAACCAAGAGAAATGGGTGATAGCTGTCTTAAGTTGAGCACTCAATGCATTCGCGTAACGCCTTTTACAAGTAGGTAGGAATCGAATAGTATCCGCAGCCAAACAATAGTTGGTATTTACTTGCGGTTTGCTGACTAGGGAGATAACTGAGGGGTTGTGCCTGATAAATGCATGGAAACTGTTGCACCACAATGTATGGTAGAGCGAGTCTTCAACCACGTAAACATGTAAGTTAGTGAAAATGGCAGTGCATAAATCTATCACAATCCTGTCCTCAGCCTCTGCAGCTGGCTGATTAACCCCCCATATGCACCAAAACCCTTATTCTCGGTTTGTGATTGACTCTCACCCTCAGCATTCTTCTTTGCAGCAGCATCGGCCGCCTCAGCGGCGGCCTTGTTCTTATTAGCCTGCTCCATCTCCTTCAACAGCTCCTTATGCCGATCTTCGACCATCTTGGCCAGGCTATCCACAAACTTTGTCCTCCCTTTCTCTTCTGCTGTCCCCTTCCACACCGTAACCAACTTCTTGAGCTCCTCAACCCGGTGTGCGGCGTCCTCAATCCCTTTGATGACCTCTTCTGGAGATTTGCCGTCGCCACTGCTACCGAGTAGCCTAGAGATCTCGTCACGCAGTGATCGCAGGACTTGCTGGCCTTTCTCCTCTGTACTGTTGCCCTCGCCGCCTGCATCAGGCGCCGAGACGGACAGGAAGCCCGAGCTTACAGAGACCTCGGAAGGCGGGAAGACGAATTCCATGGCTTCTCCAAAAGTCTTGATGACAGACTCCAGGCGTGAGCGCACCAGAGTGAGCGTCCGTAGCTGAGTAATACATTCCGGCTCAGGGGGTGCCGGAGGTTCAGCCGGGGCTGTCGTCGCCGCGGCTGTAGACTCCTCAGCAGCAGGAGGAACCGTCCCATGTACAGCGATCGAGAGCCGCCGTTGGTGCGCACTCAGACCATGGTTGGCACCATCAGAGGATGTGAAGGTCTTGGACTCGATGGTCTCGCGCACGCCGCCCGGCACGAACTTTCCGATGTCATCGTCCAAACGCTCTGTCAACGCCTCCGCTAGGCCGATGGTCTCGCCGCGGAGAAGCTCAACCTCGTAGGCCAGGCGGGCACCGCTGCGGAGGATGTCATTGGTGAGCTCGGTCAAGGTGTTGGTTAGGCGCGTAGTGTGGGCGTTGAGCTGAGTTAAAACAGACTGAGCCTGTACTGAAAGCTCGGCGAGGGGTACGGCGGCTTGTGAGCCTGATAAGGTGGTTGTGGTTGCAGTAGATGTTCGGGTGGAGGTGGAGGTAGAGGATGTGCTGATAGGTGTTGTAATTTGTAAGGGGGGCAGCGTGGCATTGAGGTATGCCACGGGGTCGAAAACTGGGCTGAGGAAGTCCCGCAGAAAGGGGTCCGCCACGTGCTGAGATTTGGGTTCAATTGGTTGTTTGGGCAGTTGTTGTCTTGCGTGAAGAGTTAAACTATGAGTCCGAGAGGCCGCGCTGCTTTGCCGTCTGCGGGACTGTCTTGCATCCCAGGCCATGGTGTGGTTTATGCTTTACAGGAGAAAGGAGCGACCTTCGAGGAGTGGACTTGAATGAGCCAGCTGCAATACTTGCCTGAGAGTTGTCCCTTCGTTGTTCACTGACTCTATCCAGATGAGGCTAGAACAGACAAATCCTTCCAGATGCCAATAACTGGATTAAAGGGGCCCAAATAAGGGGGACTCTGGGCACAAAGTATATGGCAAGTCGCTGTTAAGCGGATCAACTCCATAGTGGGAGCCGTTGAGGTCCTCATTGTTCACGCCAAGCCCAGAGGACAGTTTGGCAGCCAAGTCTGACCTCGATCCAGCCGGCAGCCAGCTGCTGACAGCTGGGGAACCTTGAATCGCCTAGTCCTGGAAGATAGCGCTTAGGACATCAGGTCTCGGACCGCTCACCTTGCTCATTTGACTTCACCTTGACCTCTGATAAGTTGAAATGAAACTCTCTGTGAGTACCTAGACATATGCTGCATGCAGGGTTGTCAACCTCACCCACGCGGGTTAGCTTTGGCACTGGTAGTGACTATGACCATGTTTGTTGTGGATAGAGCTACGCAGGTAAATCAAGGCTTTTGTCCACATGACGTTCACCATTCCAGACCTTGCTCTGCATGGTCAGGTGTGGCAGTGCTGACCGACATCATCAGCCCCAATGGCAAGTCATATAGAGCATGTTGGGGCGTTTTTCTTCTCAACAATGAGCATGTCTTCACCTTGTCCTGGTCTTTGTTTCTAAAACCTAAACCTGAAGGGCTGCTGCTAAGAAGCAAGCACTAGTTCATATGCTTGCGTGGCCCTGCTGATGTATGCCTCTGCAGTATCGAGGGGCTTTATTGTCCCAGCCGAGGGGAGACCTCGCGGGTTGACCGAGTGTTCTGCTGCAATGAATATCTGCAGCTACAATTGCTAAGCCATCCATATCTCTTGCAATTCCAGCTGTCGTGGGTGTGGGCGGCTTGGTTAAGTGGGTGAACATCACTGGAACACCGGAACTGACAAGCGCGCAATCCGTCGAAGTTCATGATTTCGACACGCGTTCCTTCTGTCAGTACCTGCGGTCTATGGCCACATTGATGTCCCTCTCAATCAAGCAACAATACAATTTATATACTCCGCTGGCTGCCTTTTTCTTTTTGATATTCTTGGAAGTTTATGGCAACACGGTCTTGGGTTGAGGATGTGGTGTTAGTCGCATCCGCCAGCTGCTACCAATTGTCAATGTCTGCCAAGACTCTGACTTTTCAGCCTTGTCTGCTAAGCCAAAAATTGTCCAGCCTTCCAACCACGCGTCTGCGCGCCTGCTGAGGTCCACTGCTCCCAACATCGTGACCGACAGCCTCGATCCCATTCACCCAGCTTTTCAACTTCACTGACGCCGCCTCGGCTGACGACGTGATAGCCCCCGAGTCTATCCGGGCTTTTCTCCAATTCTGACACCTCATCCGACAGATTGACCTACAGTTTCCATCCGAGGTTTTCTTCCCAACTGTCAACAACAAATTCCACCCTTTGACCAAGTCAAGAGTTGTCACTTGCCAGAGCCTAGATCAAGTCGTCGCAATCCTAGACATTGGGCATCCTGATAAAACTCAGACATACTAGAACCTCATATTAAACTCAGAACGCTTGTACCGTCCGGCAAAATGAATACTGGCTTCGTCCCCGTCAACCCGCGGCCCTTCCTTCAGGACCTGGTCAATCAGGACGTGATTGTGCGGCTCAAGTGGGGTCAGACGGAGTATAAGGGCAGGCTGGTGGTGAGTTCTTTCTCTCTCTGTTGCTGAATGTTGCCGGTAGGCATGGATGGTGAGCTAACAAGCGAAACAGAGCATCGATAGCTACATGAACATCCAGCTCGCCAATACGGAAGAGTTCATCAACTACAAGTCTACGGGGCATCTGGGTCAGGTGTTGATCAGGTTTGTCTCTCCTTTCTATTTCGGGCATTCAATGGCGTATATCAGCATCAGAACGAGCTTGCTGACTGTCTGAACCAGGTGCAACAACGTCTTGTGGGTGACAGCCGCCGCGGGCAAGCAGATGACACCGACTGAGGACACAAAAATGGAGGAGTAACTGTGAAGAAGTTTGGTTATGGTTTGGGGGTCCACAATAACGGCATGTGAAACTAATAATCTGGAGGTCACCCATCATGTAACTGGGCATGACCAGCCAGCTCTTTGGTAGGTATTTGCGGCAACAAGGGATATCACGACAATGGTAAGACACGGCATGAGCGCAACCCAATTATACAGACCGAGACCGTACTGTGAGTGGATGGGACATCGATACAGAGGGGGGTGATGGTCATAACATGTGAGGATTAAGGGCCAGAATTGGTCCATTTAAGGTCAAGTTGGAACGGTTCCGTCAAGAAACCAGTTGATACCCGGCACCTGATGGGCTGCAATCAGCCACGGACTTAATTGTTGGATAGCCGCTTGCGCAGGTCTAGAGGCAGAAGCCTCATACATAGAATCAAGGTTCTCTACATCAAGCAAGCCAGCTTACGACTGCTATGCAGCTCCGACGAGCCGACCTTCATCCGCGTCTTGGGTCCAACCCAGGCATATACCTCCACCAGCCATTCGTACCAGACCTTAGAGTCATCCGTCTGCCGCCACATGCTGACCTCAAGCTCTGAGTCTTGCGGGAAGTAGAGGGGTGTCTGTCCAGCGTTAGCACCGAGCTCATCCTAGCACATATGACGATAAGCTCACCTTAAGTGGGAAGAAAATGGGGAACCACGAGATCATATCCTTGCTTTTCCGATCAATCTGATCAGGGAGGATACTTATCTCAACCGGCTCCTTGCCGGTGTCCGTTTGCGAAGCATACAGCACACTCTCAAAGAACCCAGCCAGGCCATGAATAACGCCGCGTGTGGGACACACAAACGTCAGATGGCAGTGCCTGGTATTATGATCATTCGACCCAGCCGAGCCGGCCATGGCGCCCACACCGCCTGTTGCATACCTCGCCGCCTTGCCATGCACGTCTGCAAAATCATCAATCCTTGATACTCCCACCGGATGGACAAACTCCCACGCCTGCTGGAACCGCGGATGGCCCGGCACGTGCTGCGCGACGTAGTCGATGGCAAAGAGTCGTACAACCCACGGAGTCATGAAAGCGTTTACATCACCCGTCGCAACACGCCCGCTGATATCGGCATACAGCTTGGGTGTGGAGATGGGGCTGAGGTGCGCTGTGTAAGAGTGCGGGATAGAGATGCCGTGCGGGCGGGCCAGATGATGCTGGATGCCGTCGAGGCACTCGGGCGAAAGCTCGTTGTCGCCGAAGGAGCCCAGCAGCTCGCTGACGAGAATATCAACTTTGGTAAGTGCGCTGGGGTCATCACGGAGCCGGGGGCCTTCCCAACCGCGCATGTCGGTCTTGACGACGGTAACTTGGTTGTTCCAGTCTTGCTTGTTCTTGCGCAGCAGGTAGACGTAGGCGTCTTGATTCTTTTCAAGGGCCCAGACCTGCACGCGGGTGTTGGTTTTTGCGGCTGCACGGAGGACGCGAGTGACAAGGGGACCGCGGCCGGCACCAGCAACAGTGACGATGAGCTCGTCGCTGTTGGGGTTGGAGGGGGTTGCTGAGGAGGTGGGCTTCTTCAGCTCCTTCCATTCAGCCATGGCCTCGGTAATGGCTTTCTCGTACTGGTCGTACTTGACCGGGTCGCCCTCGAACACCTCGTATGTTGCCGACTCGAGGTTGTCGGCTAGCGGCTGCAGAGGAGGCTGGAGCCAGTCCTGGAACTGGATCAAGGCCGGTGTCTCCATGTTGGAGTATGGAGGTTGCTGGCGCTCCAGATACCTCATGTAGGCGGCGTAGGCGTTGATGGATGGCTGATGCGGCTTGCGGTTCCCCTTGGTAGCCTTGGCCGCCTCAGCCAACGATGGGAATTCAGCATCCTTAGAGTCGGGAAGCGAGGCCAATTCCTCGGCACTGGGACCAACGTCGCAGAGGATAAGCCATGGTGTGACTTTAAGCCTCATGTAGCGGTTGATCATGTCTTGGTGGTGTCTGCTCAGGGCTGGATGCCCAGCACGGTTCTGTTGGAAGGTGTTCTTGCCAATGGTCAGGAAATGCAGAGGCTCTGAGAACCAGCGTTCTTGGAGCGTCTTCTCAGGCACCCGACGAGGAATACGAAGGGCTACCAGGGGTCAGCACTGTGATGTGTTTTTAGTCTGGATGATGATGTCACTCACCCACAAAGAGCCTAACGTTGTAATTGCAGACAGACCGGATAGTATTCCAGGAGTCCCAGACGGTGAAGATGTCAATTTCCTTGCTCTTCTTGGCGTCTTCCTTCTCCCCATTCTGAGGGTTGAAGATGTCGGAGAGCGTCTGCGCCTTCTCTTCCAGGCCAGGCTCCCGATACATGGGAAGATGGATAACAATGTTCACCCGAGGGGCCACCTGCAACGCCTCAAGAATGGCACGCGCATACTGAACGATGCCACAGCTGTCCCCATCCTGTCTTGGGCCTGGAACCATGATGGTGCGAGCACCGCAGAAGTTGGCATAAGCAACCTCAATGTTGAAGACCTGGCGAGAGATGCTTGCGATAGTGGGGTCCGGTGAACAAAGGTCAATCCATGGACTAGAGTATGCAATGAGTGAGCCAATATGGCTGCACGGGGACAAAGAAGTGTCCTCATCTGTGAGAGTCGGAATGATTGGCGGTGGAAGAGATGGGTTAGCCAGTTGTGTAGGGGTCAGACCGCGTTCACTGACCCATTGCTCCCTCTCCTTAAGGTAGTTCTTATACAGGCTCACGACCCTTTGGAAGAAGTGCCTGTTTGTGATGGGAGCAGTGACATATTGGAACTAGATTGTGTCAATATGGGGACTTCATGCCGATGGCCTCGATGTCTATGAACTGATTCGACTCACCCCGCTAGTCAGGACGTGGGTGTACTGGTCATCTGTGAGGACGTCATAACGGTGCGAATCATGCTGACCAATATAAAAGGATGGCCGATTCTCGAAAGAATCGGCGATGGGATTTAGGTTGCCCTGAGACATCATGAGGGCTTTGATGACCGATGTTTATAAGTTGCCAGTCTTTTTTTTTTTATTCAGAACCCCACAATGACCAATGGGTGAGAAGGGGAGACTTGGGTCTGACTAGGAAGACGCAACCACACAGATGGAGCAAGAAAACTAGGAGAAAAACCAATGTTACTGGTAAAGTTTCTAGGCCGACTCTGTAAAACCATGACTATATAGAGGAGAACTGGGACGAAATGGAAAGGAAATAGATCCCAAGGAACATGGCATAAGGCTGAGCTTGGTGCCGTTGATTCCTTGGAGACTGTGGGCCTACATACGCCCTGATGCTGAGAAGGGCACCCTATAAAGCCCATAATTGGACCAAGTTACACAGGATTTTCTGCTTGAACTGACCCAGCACGGGCCGTCCGTCGTCTCATAAAAATTCGGGTTGCGCTGTATGCTGGGTGGTGGGGTAGCGGGGCGGGTTGAGGAAGTGCCAAGACCTTAGATCTGAGATGGGACGCCAGATTTGACTCTGCATATGGAACTATCAAGCGTATGGTATCCTTATCGATAGCGACCGCTCTCATAAACAAATGACTAAGCAAGACTACAGAGCAAACGGCTGATGAAGGCTTTCCCAAGAATTGCCTCATAACTTAGCCGCAGTTGACAGAGATTCTGTAAGTCTTAATTATTCTGCCGGTACCCCATGGTGTTTGCTGGCATATCTCGGCCAGCATCTCCACACCAGCAATTCACGACTCGCTAGATGCATTACGCCAAGCTCGACTTTCGCTAGCTAACTGCTTATCGCTGACAAGACCCCACTGGCGTTCCAGCACTGAACCAATCCGCTCCGTCTTGCAATTCAAAAAAAGTTGGCAGCCTCGCGCATCGCAATTGCAGCCGCCGTCTCAACAGCGAAAGGCAGCCGCACCCAGGAGTTTGTCACTTGTTGCCGCCAAGCGTCCAAACTGTGACCGCCATGGCAGATATCACGAAGGGCACGAAGCGATTGAGTGGTGAGGCCGAGGGGAGCCAGGATTCGAAGCGGGTGAAGACGAACGGCGACAAGATGGACGCGAAGAATCCGTACCTGGCTCATCTCGAGGAGAAACCCGAGGCCGACTTCGAGTCGCTCCTCGACAAGCTCGAGCGCCGCAACACCACCGCGAAGCAGGCTGAGGCCGTTGAGGACTCCGACATCAATCCTTGGACCGGTCAGCGGCACTCGGAGCGCTACTTCAAGATTCTGGAGGCTCGTCGCAAGCTGCCCGTCAACAAGCAGCGCCAGGAGTTCCTCGACCTCTACCACAACAACCAGATCCTCGTCTTTGTCGGTGAGACCGGTTCCGGTAAAACAACCCAGATCCCTCAGTATGTGCTCTACGACGAGCTGCCGCACCAGACCGGCAAGCTCATTGCCTGCACACAGCCCAGGCGAGTGGCCGCCATGTCGGTCGCCCAGCGTGTCGCCGACGAGCTGGACGTGAAGCTGGGCGAGGAAGTCGGTTACAGCATCCGTTTCGAGAACAAGACGAGCTCCAAGACTCTACTCAAGTACATGACCGATGGTCAGCTGCTGCGAGAGGCGATGCACGACCGCGACATGTCGCGCTACAGCTGCATCATTCTTGACGAAGCCCACGAGCGCACTCTCGCCACCGATATTTTGATGGCTCTGCTCAAGCAGCTGTCGGAGAGGAGGAAAGATCTTAAGATTATCGTCATGTCCGCTACCCTCGACGCTCAAAAGTTCCAGTCCTACTTCTTCAACGCTCCGCTCCTCGCTGTGCCGGGTCGTACACACCCCGTCGAGATCTTCTATACCCCTGAGGCTGAGAGGGACTACGTGGAGGCTGCCATCCGGACGGTGCTGCAGATCCATGCATGCGAGCCTGAGGGTGATATCCTGCTGTTTTTGACGGGTGAAGAGGAGATTGAGGATGCCTGCCGCCGGATTAGCTTGGAGGTGGACGAGATGATTCGGGAGTCTGACGCAGGGCCCATGTCAGTTTACCCTCTGTACGGCACACTACCACCCCATCAGCAACAACGCATCTTCGAGAAGGCTCCCCAGCCCTTCCGCCCTGGCGGCCGGCCGGGCAGGAAATGCATCGTCGCAACCAATATCGCCGAAACATCTCTCACCATTGACGGCATTGTCTACGTCGTGGACCCTGGTTTCAGCAAGCAAAAGATTTATAATCCCCGCACAAGGGTTGAGTCGCTGCTCGTGTCTCCCATCTCCAAGGCCTCAGCGCAGCAACGTGCTGGTCGTGCCGGTCGTACACGGCCAGGCAAGTGCTTCCGTCTGTACACGGAAGAGGCTTTCAAGAAGGAGCTCATCGAGCAGACATACCCCGAGATCCTGCGGTCCAATTTGTCCAACACCGTCCTCGAGCTGAAAAAGCTCGGCGTCGAGGACTTGGTACACTTCGACCTGATGGATCCGCCGGCTCCCGAGACCATGATGCGTGCACTCGAGGAACTCAACTATCTGGCCTGCTTGGACGACGACGGCGAGCTAACGCCGTTGGGCAACCTGGCGTCCGAGTTCCCCCTAGACCCGGCGCTGGCCGTGATGCTGATCTCGTCGCCCGAGTTCTACTGCTCGAACGAGATCCTGTCCATCACGTCCCTCCTCTCCGTCCCACAAATCTGGGTGCGCCCCGCGAACGCGCGCAAGCGCGCCGACGAGATGAAGGCGCAGTTTGCGCACCCCGATGGTGACCACCTGACGTTGCTGAACGCGTACCACGCGTATAAGGGTGCCGAGGCGCGGGGCGAGGACATGAAGAAGTGGTGCCACGAGCATTTCCTATCATACCGTCACCTTTCGAGCGCGGACAACGTGCGGGCGCAGCTGAAAAAGATCATGGAGACGCACGGCATCGAGCTGGTCAGCACGCCCTTCCACGACAAGAACTACTACACCAACATCCGGCGCGCCCTGCTCGCCGGCTTCTTCATGCAAGTCGCCATGCGCGAGTCGAGCAACAGCAAGGTCTACAAGACCGTCAAGGATGAGCAGCTCGTCTTGATCCACCCGAGTACCACCGTTACCACGCCGTACGAGTGGGTTGTCTATAATGAGTTTGTCTTGACGACTAAGCAGTACGTGCGCACGGTGACGAACATTCGGCCGGAGTGGCTTCTTGTGAGTTTTCACTATCTTTTGAGGATAGCCTATAGAGAATAGTTTGTTGACTTTGGTTACGTAGGAAATCGCCCCTGTCTACTACGACCTCAGCACGTTCCAGAAAGGCGAGATCAAGAATGCCCTGACGCGCGTGGCTGAGAAGATCCGCCGCCAGCAGGCCATGAAGGCCAGCAAGGCGTGAAAAAATGGGATTGTGGTTAGTTTTAGCGACATCATTTGCATTTATTCTTCCACGGGGAAGGGGGTTTCGCATCATATCATGACCCATATATCCAGCAGCAGTCCGGGTTGGGGGAGATGGCAAACGGAAATGGTTCCAGCGCTTATTTTGGGCGGACATGCTTTCATTAGAATATAATCTGATTTGCTAGATTGGGACTGGTGTTTTTATAGGGTAAATCCGGTGCCCAACGCGGTAGTGTACGGGATGTGAAAAGGACGGCACAACACTTGGTTGATTGTTGATTCACTGTCGTCCAATACAGCCATAGGGGGAAAGGGCTTGTGTTGACCAAGTGATGATTATGGGTTCTCCTATCAGCTGTCGATCCAGTTAGAAGGCTTTAGTTCGATATCTTCCTCGCCTTATGCACGAATCGGATACTTTATCCAAGATTGGATGTTATCTCAGTGCAAGTTCCTTGTTGGTTTGGAATTGCTTTTGAGCCGCGCCAATAATGAAAGTTTGGTTTCGGCATGGCTAGTTTGGGCTTGCCGGAGGGTTGATCGTTCTCATCGCAATAGGATTGTTTCTGAGATGCCGTTTCCTTGACGTTGGGAAGCTGTTGTGTAACACCAACGGACATATGCCGGCACGTATCGCATGCTGTATCGTGGCATAGAGTATTTTAGTGCATATCGCGGCAACGTCACCACAGTCCTCGACTTGGAAAACACACTTTTGGGAACGGGAACAGACTGCGCAGGCTCATCGACGCAAGATGCTGCGTCAGTGGGGGCTATGTGGCTCACCTGCAGTCCTGGTTCCAAGGGCTTCGGCGTGATATCATTCCGGAATCTCTAGTAGCCGGTCACGTATGATCATAGTGAAAGGAGGCTGCCTGCTTTGTTGATAGACTGCGTTGAGTCTCCAAGGCTGAGGAAGAGGTTAGAGACCAGGGTTATGTGTGTGCGACAGTGATGGTGTTTGATATATTCCAACCTTGTTGTGGTGATAAAAACAGTATGAGAGTAGGATGAGAGTGGATTGGCTTATCAATATTAGGTTGTGAGTGCTATTTTAACGCCTCATTTAGTCATTTAGGCGCAGGACTGTTCTCCCACTCAAATGGGGGATACCCGCGCAGGAACTCCCTGGTCCCGATTCAGCGGTAGTCGATCCCGTAATCCTTCGAGGTTACATGCGGCCGTGTCAAGTTGGGGGTACACAGGCTCTATGACCCAATGTGAGTGAAGGCTAAGGTTCCATGGCATCTTCGTGCATCGACAAATGGGAATGAAGCCGGGAAGATGGGGATGATGGCAAAGGAGATATACTGGAGAAGGAGAGGTTCATATCAGGTGTTTTTCTTTTTGAAAAGCTTGGCCAGAGATGTTTGTTACTGAAGTGTATGTATGGTCTGCTGGAATTCGGTGTTATGGCTGAGCTAACAGGTGTTCCTTTGGATCAAACTTTGTGAGTGCGGTCGGTGATGAGGAGTTTGGATAATGTGGTTTGTTCAACCCACGTAGGAGGAAGCGGGATGGTGCCTTGTAAACTCTCACAGTGCGCTTCACAGTGCGCATAACGTAGGGGCTTGCCCAACATCAACTTCTCCATAACACTCCCCTTCATAACCCAAACTCTTGAGAACCGAGAAATATTAGGTTTCACTGATGAAACTCCAGAGCGTATGTTACTACTTGCACCATACCGCTTTGCATAGAGTCCAAGTCCCGACTGGCTATCATCAAGTCATCAACACGGTCCACACATAACCACGTCTGCTTCCTGCACTCTTTGAAGCTCTCCCACCACATGTTCATAGGTGGCTGCCCACTAGTTTGAACTTAACCCCTACTGGTAGCTGTCATCGATGACCAGAGCAAACACTTATGTGTCTCATGGCATGACCGGGAACATCTTCCGGGTACCGTCCCGTGTTATGGCCATCATCACGGTCTCCAGTCGAGTCAGTTGGGTGCTGTGACCTCGCATGCGGAAGCTTCCATCCGCTTTGGTCGAGGATACGCCCATTCAATGAGACACATGAGAACAGAAGCTGATTCTGGATCATCTGCATCAACAGGTCGGATGGGCTAAGGCTAACCAGGGCTACAGCCATCACGTCATGCTTCTCAGAGCAGAGTTCTGACCAATATCATGCTCCCCAGCAGCTCATTCCCGTTTTTGATCATCTTTTGGTTTGCTAACAAAAAAACAACCTCGAGCTCAGGGAGTGTGTACGCCATAAGCAGCGCACACGTTAGTCACCACGTATATAAGAGAGAGACTGCCCACGTCGAATCCGACGGTTGGCTACGATGATCACCTGCAGGCAGGCATCCCTTCAGCTATGATAAACCGTGACTCGGGGGCATGGTACATAGTAATAAAGGCTGTTTTTATTAACAAGATTGTAGTGTCTAAGCTGTTCTCTTAAACGGGATCTTGATGCTGACCAAGAAATCAGATCCAACGCTCCAGCGAGGATCATGTTAACCTCTGATATGCCCACTCCCCGTCAGATGAAAGTTTCTTTCTCTTTTTCCATTTACATGTCCATGCTGGTTGTCCAGTCAACAACCCAATAATTGTCCGTCTTTCGAGTATAAGAAGCCAATGTGTTTGCCTTTTCCCTAGTGTACATCAACGTCTCACTGTGGCATCGCACACACAGTTCGCAAGCAGCTTCCAATTATTCTACAATATTTATATCTGCGAACCAGCCATCCATTAGTCGATCTTGAACAACACTCACCAACATGTCTTCTGGAGGAGGTGCCGTTGGAGGTGGTCCTGTCGGAGGTGGGAACCTCCAAGATGTCAACGCCAGCCAGAGCGACCAAGTGATTGCTTCTTCGAGCGCTGCTGCCCGAGGGTCGGTTGGCGCTGGCTGGGGCGGTGGCTATTTTCGGTTCGATTGCATCTTCCGTCATCTGGGTTGTGACAGCAAGATTTACACTGGGAATACGGCCTGTCAGCTCTGTGTGGTACTTGCCTATACCTCTTCACCTCGCATATTTCCATATTGAACGTGTGTTCTAACCAGTTGTTGAATAGGCGATGGGTCGCGTGGGCATGGGTGGTCGCCCAACTCCTCCACCGCAGGAGCCGAGTTCCGATTAGCCACCTCCTCGCCAATAAAAGCCGGATAACAGCTTTTGTTGAGGGTGGTTACAGTGTGGTGTTGAAAGACTCCATACTTGAAGCGGAATATGTTAATATAGTTCGTACGTTCTGGGAAATCAGAAAGGCAATTTCCAGTGCCGATAATTCTTGGTGTGAAGAAACACGGATTTAGTTACTGGGAAAGCATGATATGCCTGGGGCTCACAATGTAGCCATAGGAATGATACATACGTGTTAGGCAATACTAGCATTTTATCTATTTTGATCAAGTACTGCCGGAATGATAGTGGTAGAAGTTACCAGTGAATCAACAAGTGACTGGATCGAATGCCTGTGAACGTATGGCCGCATTAGAATCCAATGTCCGTCATCATTGGAGTTAAATGGAACTGCTGACGGTAGCGATCATGATCTACCAGCGGGTATATAAGATGAACTCCCGATACAACTGTATCATGTATACAGGAGGAACTTGGACAAATTGGTAACTGCAAGTGGGCAAAAATGTGATAATGCAATCCAAGAGTACCAAACATTCCCCGTGATTCATGCATGGTTCTCATGTCTTGTTAGTATTCGAATGACATGTATCAATGCCTTTTGACTCTATTCCCCGTCTGTCCTGGCTGCGGCATGATCGCTCTCGTACACCAACGAGCCCAATCTGTTTTATCTTGTTGGTCGTCGAGTTGTCGTTTTATCATGTGTGGTCTCGTTCAGAAGTTCAAGTTTGACCACACTTCCTGTAGGTGAAGTGCTGGGAACCTTACTATTATGGGGACAAGTAAACAAAGCAGTGACAGTAGCCCCTAACAGTTATCCATGACTCAAACCCCACGCCACTTGTTTAATCCAGTAGTCATCGATGGCAAAATGATTCTATGGTTTGTGCCATATCATAAAATTTTAGTTGCTTACTGAACAGGTAAGGCATGTTGCTTTGGTTCTGATGTTAAGCAACTTCCCCTTGTTGAGATGTCTAGCCATGAGCGACAGGATTGGGAAGACTCCGACTGATGTTCTGCACTAATTTTAGCGTAACGGTCGGAACCTTGCTATTGCAAGGGTTCTTTGCTCTCAGTGTTCACGTTTGGTGCCGGTGGTAAGATCTTCAACTGGACTTAGGGTATATACCTATCTTTAATCTCGAGTAATGAAAGTAGCTCTCATTTAGTACGGAAAAAAAGAGCTCTTGCTTACAGAGTTATGTGGCTGGATCAAAGATACAGCGATAACGAGGAGAAAAACCTAGACCGACTCGAGGGTTAAACGTTTTACTGCAGAAGTATCATTTCTGAAGGCAACGTTGAAAGACAGCTTTATATTTTGTCTCTGATCATGAACCCATGTCCTTAAGCTGTTTAAGTTCTAACCACATACCATCATATGATCATAGTAATGACATATGTCCACTTCTACCAAGGTTTGATCTCTTCCTAACCAAACCTCTTCTTACTTCCCACTCAATCCCCCCAAGCTCTTCATCTCCCTCCAAGCTCTCACCCAATCCCCCCCAACACCTTCCCCCCTCTCCCTAGCCCTCTCCAACCCGCCCTTCCTAAACCCCCCGGGCAACATAACCCACACCCCCAAAATGAACACCAGCACTCCCAACACAACTGGTTGCAACACCTCAACCCCCTTCTTCTGCGCAATAGCTCCTACCGCAAACGGAAAAACCGCTGCCCCGCCCCCGCCAAACGCCGCTGCAAACCCAATCGCCGACACGTGCAGCTCGCTAGGGAGCAACTTTGCCGCAGCAACTATCGCGGCGGGGAATAATGGGCCAAGGAAGAACCCAAGACTGGTCACGAACACGGCGGCGGCCGCGAAGTGGGGGACAAGCCAGTAGCCTAGCTCAAAGGCGACGCAAAGGAGTAGATACAGCGTGATGGCGGGTTTTTCGCCCATTCGGCCGGTCACGAAGCCAAGGACTACACGGCCTAGGGTTAGGCCTAGCCAGAAGAGGGTTGCGGTTAGGCCGGCAAGGAAGGGGGGTGCTGAGCGGGCGCGCAGCATAAAGGTCGTGATCCAGCCGCCGAGGGAGACTTCAGCGCCGACGTAGGCCAGGAGAAAGATGGCGATGGTCCAGGTGATGAGGTTTGTTAGGGCAAGGCGGGTGGTGCGGCGCTGCGTGTTTGTTTTTTTCGTGCCGGATGATGGAGTGTGGGAGGAGCGGTAGGCTTGGGCATCAGCCCGCCAGAAGGCGGGAACGAGAATGAGGAGGGCAAGTCCGTCGATGGGGAGCATGACGTGCGAGTAGAAGGACCACCAGGGGAAAGGGTGAGGTTTGCGAGTGACCATGGCAGTGGCAGCAAGCGGACCGATGGTCGCGCCAAGGCCGTAGGCGCCATGGAGGAAGCCTAGGAGCTCGTTCGCGCGTTGCATGTTGCCGATCCAGGCGTTCCACGCGGAGTCTTCGAGGCCGTTGCCATAGCCGGAGAGGAGGAGAATGATGGGCACGGCGGGGTAAGGGGGATGAAAGGCGAGGGGGATGAAGCTGGCTAAGCGGCAAAGAGGAGCGAGGATGGCAATGCCGCGTTGGCCGAAATGGTGGTGAATACGATGGTTGCTTAGGGCGGCGAGGAGATAGCCTATAAAGGGGACGAAGAAGACAAGGGACACGAGGGTGTAGGAGATGGAGTAGTGCGTTTCGATCTTGACAAGTGTTAGCGTTTGTTTCACTCTTATGCGCTTGACTTCGTGGATTGAGCCATAGAAACGTACGTATGGAAGTAGGGCCTAGTGATCTCAACATCAGTCAAGGGACCGTTTGCCATGGAGCTGAAGCAAACACACGCACACCTATAGCACCGTCTGTCATTCCCATGCGAATGAAGCAGTACAGTGTACAAAAGAAACGAAACATGTTTTCCTTAGACTCATTCCATCTTTGAAGTACTGACTGGGAAGGAGTCGGAGGTGTCCCCGACTCCTCGTCAGTGCAGGTGGCCGTGGCAGTGGCATCACTGACAATTGCTTTCTCTAGGTTCTTTTTCTCATGATGCCCATCGCTTTGAATGGGTCCTGGGCTGCCTGCCATGCTGAGCTATGGCAAAGTGTTGTTGAATATTGATGTTCAAGTGAGGATTGGCGGCGGGGATTGGGGATAATCTGAATTGGGGAAGGCTTTCTTCGGCCTTTTATCCTCACAACACTAGTGGTGGTTGTTGAACCTGTCCATTACACAGATTACCAATCCGCCTCCCTCCAAAACGACTCTCAACTTAGACCTCATGACAGTAGGGAGGGTCTACCGCTCAACACTCTCACATACGGGAACACAGTCCTGAGCACATGACAAGGGACGGATATCCAAATGAAGACGTCAGTTAAAGTCGGCATGAAGCCGGCCCGGTTGCCAGCCCCTCCCATGAGATAACCCGAAGAAAAAGCGAGCTTCCACCATCCCCATCTATCTTCGCTTACTGTTGATGGTCTTGGGTGGTGGAGCTTCGCTCACACCCGGGCAACCATCCCGTCAATGCGCTGTTCGTTGATGGTGAGCAAAGGCCTACCCCAAATTCGAAGATTGCTGTGGGCCTGTGGGTGCGGGACCCGAAGGAACACCCGAGATTTAACCGTCGGACCGTCCCAGCCGTCTTCATTATTTATCGACGTCATCAAGGTTTGCTCCACCTTTTTTTCGACATCGCCGCCAGTCTTGTCATCTCTTCCCCAAGGAAATGCCGTTTAAGGGTTCACTCGTCACGGGATTTGATACGGAAAAGATATATTCCTTGCAGTGTAGCACAGCTTTGTCTCAAAAGGGCCCATTAAAGTTCAGGACTTCAAAACCGCTGTAAGATGATGGGCTAAAACCTCCATTCCTCCAATCCAGCCATTCGCCGAGAACCAAGTGCAAGGCCTGCTCTCAGCTTCCCATGTAGCGACTTTTATTCCACAGCCGAACACAACTTTCTAGGTTGTTAGAGACCGTATTTAGTAGTATGCTGTCGCCCTCAGAAAACAGATGTTAGGTTATGGCAGAAAGCCTTGCGTTCGTAGTTGACCACAAATTCAGGAATGCAAATGCGTGAAAGTTGTGAAAAGCATCAAAAGCAAGAAAGCGCATGTCTCCTCAGTCGCCGTCCATTAACTGTTGATCAACGCGCTCTACCAACCAACTTCAACGAACTGACCCGCTTCGGGACAGGCTATCACCGTTTCGCGTAACACCTCGCATGACGAAGGACAAATCTTTTTTTTTTTTTTTTCGTATTTCTCAAAACGTCTTCTTGAAAATTTCAGCCATGCAATCTTTGGCAACTAGCTCAAAGACGTAAAACTTGCTTAGATTGGCGATTCGTAAACCTAGGGCTCCTTACCTTCCAATGACTTTCTCAACCATAGAGATCATCGAATTAGGATGTTAGCATACTGGAGGTTTAGCCCTAGCAGCCCGAATGGACTAATCATCAGCAAAACACGAGAGCCCCGAGTTTCGGCGAAGTCACTCAGTGTTGCTGCGCGCTCGGAAGAATTAATTGGGTTACCAAAGCGAAAAATTGTCACACCCCTCATGCATTGTCTGTATTGTAATTTTCAGGATATCGAGGAACTGAATAATCTTTTTCACGATTTAAGATCCCTTCACCCAAGCCAAAATCTTTAAATCATTTCGAGGATATCTATGACAGTCATAACCCTAAGGGAGCTCCAGCCGTTGTTTTTGACAATGAGATGGCACCGCTGTTTGATACACTCTCTGAATCAGGTGTTATCTCTTGTTCGACTTCCACAAGCTTATACAGCGAGCGTATTTGTTCGACAGGTTGGTACCCAAACTGTTCGGTTTCAGAAAGTCCACGATGGTGCACGCGTGGCACTCCACTCGGGATAAGACATAAAATGCCTGCCTGAACACTTCCTTCCGCTCTTGACTCGATCTCCACGTTTGTCGACTTGTTTAGACACCTGAAAACGCTATAGGATTCGTTTGATGCGGCAAAATAAGCCGTGGGCAGCTCGAATACAACTACTTCGAGGCAGCGATGAGGCAATAGGTTTTAGAGCAGGACCGCTGGGCGGCACGGGTCACAGAATCGAGCATTTGTATCAAACGCCTCAAGAGCTTCTCTTTGTCTCTTGTGACAGAGGAGTCGGTGCATTGAGTACCGAAGAAAGCACGAAGCTTTCGAGAGAAAGTTGAGAAAAAAGTTCCCTTTCAACAGGCTAAGAATTTGAAAACTATCCCAAAACCCAACGCCAAGCGGGACCCTGCTTGTCATGATGCTTGTGTCGAACTTCTCCCGTGGCAATGTAATTTCTCTGTCAATGCTAGTGACAAGTATTTGGTAAGCAAATTGGTTAGTTGTAAATTGTGTAATTGTGCTTCAATGAGGATCGTCTCGATAACTTTGGTGGAGTTGAGAATGGAGAACAATTCTGAACTTTCAGATACACATGTGGGTCAGAACTGGAATCTCTCAGGCGGATAGTCAGATGCTGAGAGCGCAGTAGCATGGACACAGGTGGTCCTTGTAGGTCTTTACTTAGGGGAAGCTTCGCCTTCCTTCAGTGTCCACCACACATCCGTATCCAGGTCTTTACATGGTTGGACACCTTCAGTCCATGATGATATTCCTATTTACACGCCCCAGCCGAATTGATATCGCTCTCTAGGCTTGGACCACCGCAACCTTTTTCATCAATTCATTTTCGGATCCTCCATTAAAGCGAGGTCTATCTCTGCCTGATTTGACGTTAGATGAACAAAAAAACCCATAAAGCTGAAATAAAGTTCAGCTAAAAGTCTGAATCTTGCTTCCACGAGTGGTTGTTGACGATAGTAAGAGGAAGGCTCACTCGTAAGTGTTAACACTTGCATTAGCCTGGAGCCAGAAAGTCCAGGGTTGGGGTTATTTCTTTGGCGATCTCATAAGATTGATCCAGGCTCTCGGTTTCAGGCTCCACCAACTGATGTCTTGGCGCCAGTCCCGTTTCAGACGCCTTCTTGGCTCAGAGACACATCTCGGGCGCTGAGGTCATGCGGCAGGGGCCAACACCAACAGGTCGGCTTATCGATCGGACCCTGACGTGTTCGTGTTCTTGTTATCATCAACCTCGCCAATCTTTCTTGCCACACGCCAACTGCACTTCATTTTGTGTTAGAAAATTTTGACAATCTCTTTTGCAAAAATGAGAATTGGCTTGCGGTGAATATACAACAAACGACCGCATGCCGCGGCCCATCTCCATCAACGCTCCTCCAAGGCTCCAGTTAAGACCCCAATTGGAACTACGCTACCACACCGCCTGCTTACCGTCATTACCTCTTCTGTCCGGATATTAAAACATCAATATACTTCCGACCTCACCTCTATGTCCTCTCATCCAACATGACAAACATGTCCTCCCTTAAACCCCCCCCAGATGCGAAGTTCTTCTCCCCTTCGCCCTCCTCCTCCCAAACGTCTACTCCCGTCCCCTCCTCTTCAACGACAACCACCACCGGCTCGCAACAACCCATCTCCCTCAACAGCACTAGCACAGGCACCCGAACCAGCGACGATGATTATGATGCCGCAAGCACAACCTCATCCTCCAACACCAGCAGCTTCCTAACTCCTCAAACTATAGCCGCCCTCCGCGGCCTTGCCCTCTTTTCATCGTTAGTATCAGCTCTCTGCGCAGGGTCGATCACAATTTTTTCTTTGTACGCGCCGCAGCTGCAGGCAAGATTGCATTACTCGCAGTATCGGGTCAATGGGCTGGCCTCAGCTGCGAGCTTGGCAATGTACGCCCCCGTGCCTCTGCTGGGGTATCTCTGTGACCGAGTTGGGCCGGCACCGCTGGGGATGTTGGCTGGGCTGGGGTTTGGCGTGGGGTATACGGGAGCAGCGGTGGCGTTTGCGAGGGAGAGGGATGGGGTTGAGGGACGGTCTCCGGGGAGGGTTTTGGTGCCTGCTGAGGCATGGGGGGATAAGGTGGGGGCTGCTAGGGTAGAGGGACAGTGGTACGCGGTGATGGTAGCCTCGTTCGTGATGATTGGCATTGCGACGTGCAGTATGTACATGGCGGCTGTGGCGACGTGCGCAAAGAATTTCGGACGAGGCAAGCATCGCGGTTTGGCTGTCGCGCTTCCAATTGCAGCGTTTGGTCTGAGCGGGATGTGGTTGAGCCAAGTGGGAAGCAGGCTGTTTGGTGATGGCTCGCCGCAGGGGGATGTGGATGTGTTCCGGTTCTTTCTCTTCCTTGCCGTGATGCTGTTCATCGTTGGTGCGGTTGGGTCCCTCGGGCTGCGTATTATCGACGAGGAGGAGTTGATTGAAGACGCGGTCGAGGAGCTTGAGCGAAGCGGCATCCTAGAGAGCAGCGTCCTCCTCTCACCCAGCCGAGTCGAGAGCGGCACCGCCAACGGCTATGGCACCATCCCCCCCTCCGACCCCGACGAACCCCTGATAAACCCAACCCTCATCAAAGACGGCGCCCTCACCCTCAAGAAGCGGTTCGTCCTCAACACCGAAACAGCCCGTTTCCTCTCAGATCACACCATGTGGCTCTTTGCTTTGGGCTTTTTCTTTATGATCGGCCCAGGCGAAGCCTTCATCAACAACATGGGCACCGTGCTCAAATCCCTTTCCCCTCCCCCTACCACCGTCCATCTCTTTGATTCCTCCTCCACCTCCCCGGCAACCCACGTCTCCATCATCGCCCTCTCCAGCACCGCCACGCGCCTCCTAACCGGTACCCTAACCGACCTCCTCGCCCCCTCCCCTGCAACCCAACACCCGCAACTCACCCCTTCTCCAATCCAACAAAGACAGCGATTCACACTCTCCCGCGTCCCCTTCCTCCTAATCTTCGCCCTGCTCCTCTCTCTCGGCCTGTCCCTCCTCGCCTCCGGCGCAATGCAATCAAACCCGACCCACTTCTGGATCGTCTCCTCGCTTGTTGGAGCAGGCTATGGGGCTGTGTTCAGCCTCACGCCCATCATCATCACGGTGATCTGGGGCGTCGAAAATTTCGCTACGAATTGGGGCATTGTGGCGATGTTCCCTGCGCTGGGGGCGACGTTGTGGGGAGTTGTGTACTCGGCTGTTTATCAGGCTGGAGTTAGGAAGTCGATCTTGGGGCCTGGGGATGTAAATGATGGAGGAGAGGAGAATATTTGCTATGGACAGCAGTGCTATGCCCCAGCATTTTGGGCGATGGCGGGGAGTGTGTGGGTTGCCTGTGGATTGGTTGTGTGGGCGTGGAAGGGAAGGAACGGATGGGCGCAAAGGGGCATTGTGGTGTAAATGGCATTTCAGTAGGGGTCTGTTTGAGTCTAAGCTGGCATCAGTGATGGGGTTTTGTCGGCGTCCTGGGCCTTACTGAGTGTTGTCACATGTCTATGGCTCAGGTAGAGCAGCCATGGAGATAATCAGGCAGTCTATACCGGCGGATATCGGATTGACACTATGATACAGCCACAACCAACTCTTCTAGGCAGGAGACGCACGCTCATGCCCAAGCGCTCTATGCTCTATAATGAAGCATGTAATCTTTTCCTTGCCCGAGGTAAAACAGAACCAGATCCCGCCCGAAAAAGCTCACATACATAAAAAAAGGATTCATCACGGGACAGGTCGCGCCGTCCCCAAACCATTGCCTCCTTGCCGCCGTTTTATCAATTACTAACGGATTCGGAAACCTCTCACGCAAGATGCAGCAATTTGGGGTTATCATCCCGCCCGTTCTTGTCGTCGTCGGTTATTTTGGGTGTGTCCGCTCCAACCCTAACCCTGGGTCAACCCCTTATGTCCACCCAGCCCCTGAAACCACCTCCAGTCACCAAACTGCAGACTTCAAGAACATCACTTTCATCTCATTCTCGTGCCAATAAATGCATTTATTTGGCAATTTCCACTCCACCGACCGCCCCCAACATCTTCTTAACATCACCCTACGATCTGTCAGTAACTGAGAGTGACTGGTGGCTCTATAAACACATAGAATGGGAAAAAAAAAGAATGAATGAACAAATGAGTGAATGGAAGAAAGAATGGGGAGGAGGATGGAAAAAGGAATTGGTTATTGGGAAACAGGTGTGTTAAAAGAGTCATTGGTAACTAGCACCAACTATGGCACTAGGTAAATGGTTCCACACGTGAAACCAGCAGTGAAACCAGATAATGAGATGTAAAGAACTGTCCAGGGAAAGGAGAAAAAGGGTTGACAAATAATGTGATGTTTAGAGCGAGACTAAGGGCTGTTTCATTGACAACAAGCAAATCAGGAATCAAAGAAAGGGTACGTACATAGATGGCGAACTGGAAGGCAGTGAGGGTGCCAACCATGAAGAGACGGGCACCGAGACCGGTGAAAGAGCCCTTGATGCCGAGCTCCTTGCCGATCTTGATCAGGCGGGAAGTGGTGCTCTCACCAGGGAGACCAGGGGTCTTGTTGATCTTAGAGAGCATGGTGTCGGCGGGCTGGGAGACGATGGCAGCAGCGAAACCGGCAATGAGACCGGAGCCAAGGTTGACGGTGGTCTGCAGGCCGTCGGACATATCCTTCTTGGGCCAGACGCGGTAGACAGCCTCGGCAACCTTCTCGTACACGACGAACTTGGCCATGGTGTAGGGGATCCTGCGTAATTTGAGTAAAAGCTCACAACAGCGAAAAAGGGATGTAGACATACTGCTTGAAGAGGATGGGGCCGAAACCAGCGTAGAAGGCGCCAACACCCTCGTTCTTCAGGATCTTGCCGAAGCCGCTGAGCAGGCCGCTGGCGAAAGTCGGCTGAGAGACGAGACGGATACGGGTAGCCTCAAGAGGGCAGAGGGCAACATCGGCGAAGAACTCGGCGGCAGCAGACGAGGCGAGGTAGACGCCGGTGCGGTAATTGGAGGCGGTCTCGTAGCCGAGGAAGTTAATGTGCTGCTGCTTGAAGAACTCGTAGCCGCCAAACTTGAAGGCACCCTGGAGGAAGTAGCCGACGAAGGTCGGGCCAACACCGGTCAGAAGGGCACCAGCACCCTCGTTCTGAATGACCTTCTTGAAGCCGCCGAGCATGCCATTGTTGTAGGTCTTGGGGTCGAGCTGGATACGAGTCTTGACGCTGTGAGACAAGAGTGTCAGCCGCCGGTTGCGTTTGACGCGCGGTTTTGCGACAGCAGCGCTGCGTTGGCAAGAGAGGATAAGGCCAAAGATCCAGCCTTCAGCGCGCGCAACACTTCCTGTCTGGACGAAACACATACACATCAACGGGAGTCAGAGCACCGTGGGTGACGGAGCAGCAGACGGCGCCGGCGAAGGCGAAGCGGGAGTAGAGCTGAACGCCGCTGAGCTGCTGCTTCTGCTCGGTGGCCATTTTGGCAACTGAGGGGTATTAGAAGGGAAAAGAAGAAAAGTAAACAAAAAAGAAGTGAGTGGAGTTGATTCTTGACGCTCTCGAAATCGCGAGGGTCAAGACAAAGGCTCAATTGGCACCTGATGAGAGGTTTCCGAGGTCGACGATGGCAGTGAGCCTTTTTGGAGAAAACGAGGCAGAGAGGGCTCTGGCATCCGGGAGAAAAGGTAAAAAAGTTCTGGTCGGTAAAAGCCGGGGCCCGGGGGGCGGCGACCCTGGCCATCCACGCACGGGCCATATGAGATAACGAAACCAACTGGGAGAGGTCTTGGCGCCCCTTTGGCCCCTCTGCAAGGCCGACGGACCGCGAGAACTTTCCGATTCGCGATTTGGATTTTGCGAGTTTGGGCAGTTTTTGACACTAGGATTTCAGAATTGCATCAGGGGGGACGCCGGCATCATCGGTTCACATGTTCAATTGTTCTGTATCTACAGATCGCCTTTAAAATCGATGGCAACCGCTTAGGACACACCCTCTAGAAACTCTGATAGCATCATAAAATATTTCACCGCCAGATGCACAAAAAACTCGGTCCCGGCGGATGTGATACTGCGCTTTGCGGCTTTTGACGATGCATGTTTTCAGTAACGCCATGTGGCGGATGGGTTTTTGTCTGCGGCTTGGCCGATGTGCAGCAGCCGAGAGGCCAGGTTGGTCCCTCTACGCAAGTCCCTTGCTGACTCGGCCTGAGGTATTCATTCGCTTGCCATTGGACGTCAGGATGGGCCAACCGGCAGCAGAGAATCCGGCACGAGATCGCCCCGCAAGTACGGAAGTGTACGTACCTCGCCATCAGACATCGGCCGAGTCACCTTCCATGTCCGAGAGATCTCAAGATCGTGCCTTGCTCCGCAGTTCGTCCGCCAGCCGCAGGAGATAGAACTCTCGCACTTCGGCCGGCAGCTTGCTGAAACTGTTGGCGATCCGGGCGATGTCTTGTCGCCCTTTTTCGTACGCTCCGAGGTCCCTGTTGCCATACACGTCCCTACCAGGCGCATACGAGGTGTTATCAAGGTCCCTGAAGAAGACGTTCACAGCGATGCTAACGCTTGAGGTGGGCATCGCCGTGTGCAGCCAAAGAGCAGGCAGAAATAACACATCGCCCGGCCCAAGCTCGGCCACGTGAGGGTGTGTCGCAGCCAACTCAGGGGTACCAAGTGTCGAAAACACATCTACGCTAGAACTAGATGCTCCAGGGGCAAAAGAGAAGTACTCAACATCCGCTGGCGGGAAGAGAACCATGCGCTTCGAACCGCCAATTTGGCAGTAGACATTGGCCATAACCTGCCGTCTCTGTCAATGTCCAGCCCTCGGGGGCAACGGAAACCAACTTACGTCGTAATGAAGCCACATGTTCACCGGCCCCGAAAGCCGTAGAACGGAACTAAAGAGCCTCTCTTTCACCGAAGATAGCTGTGGCGGCAACACAAAGTCTGCCGCTATCTCTGGGTAGTCATCTGCCAGCACTGTCGGCTTCTCTGACGGCTTGTCCTGAGACAGAGCTCTCAGGTACAGCTTGTCGCCCCTTCGTGCCCGCCTGGCAAAGTCGCCGAAGTCCGTTGTCACATAACGGAAGTTCTTAGAATTGAAGTCCATGGCTTGGGTCGCGGCCTCATGGATGACGACCTGTATTTCCTTTATCAGCAGGGGCCCTCGACTCTGTTATTATCCTCTCACCTTGCGATCTGTCCCAATCTTGCTCTCAAGATAATCCAATGTCCAACTTGAGACACAGCTTCCCAGGTCCAGACCCTTGAATACTACGGGTCGGCCTTCCCGTAGAATCTTGAGGAACTCGTCTGGGCTTTGCAACTTTATATTGGGAATCGGCGTGATACGAGCCTTTTCGCCGTTGACCTGGGGAATTGTTCTTGTGGGAGTGACTTGCTCTCCTGGAACAATGTCAACTGCCCTCTCGAACGTCCAACGGGATGCTAGTTGAGACGCGGCTGTCTCGTTGCGATCGGACTCGGCGAAGCGAAGAGTGTATATACCACCGTTCCAGAAGGTCCCCATTGAGAAGCACGTAGCGCCGCCGCCAACAATCGTGACGCTGCCATCTGGTAGGGAGATCGCGGCATGTCCAGCAAGCAATGGCCGTGGCACTGGCACCCCTGACTGGGCACATTGACCCAATACTCTCTTTGTGATGATGAGTTCGTCGGTCGATACGGCAAAAGACAGTACTTCGTCTGCCCGGCTGAGAAGATGATCTCTGGTTACGCCGCCCAGGAGAAGGAATCCTTCACTGTGCTGAAGACATGTGGCGCCAAATCGCCCGAGGAGCCAGCGAGCGATTTGCTCATTGTCTACTCCCTTGACTTGCATGGAAGTAAATCGTATTGATGGTTTCTATTTTGTCAGTTTTCATTGTTAAGCAAGGCCAAAGTACGACATACCTTGACATCAGAGATATCCAGTTCCCATCGCAAAAGCTGGTCAGCAATCAGGCCATCTTTTATTCCTCCAGTATAGATGCCTGCAAAGTATCCAGCTCTGCTAGCACCCACGCAGGCGAGAACTGCACCATAAGTTGCTTCGGGCCTTTCTCCAGCCACTTGGCAGTCTACCCACCCAGCCTCAGGATGATATAGCAGCGCCCCCTCAAAAAGGTCCTTCTCCCCTCTCCCCCCAACAAGCAGCGCCATCCCTGACTCTCCCAACGCCACAACAGAATGCCTGTACAACGGCACAGGCAAGTCATCCGTCCTCCTCCATGCCCTCAAATTCCTATCGAAAAGCCAGCAGTCCTTCACCGGGGTTGACGGCGACCCCCTGCCGCCTGCAAGCAGCACACCCACGCTCCCCAGGTCTGTCAAAGAATGGCACATCCTCGCTGCTGGACCAATCCCTCCACGGAAAGCAAATGTTGCCTCGCTTCCAGGCTCAACTCCGTAACTGAATAGATCGCATGACTGCAACCTCGTCTTTATTCCCAATCCCAAAACATTTAGCAGCACAGGCTGCTCTTTGGGTCTATCGCTTGACAACTGCATCGCTGCGGCGAAGCGACGCTGTCCCCTTTGTCCGGGGCATGGGTCGAATTGGAGGGGCACCTCCTTGATCGGAATCCCATCAGTTTTCGGCACTGCCGGGGGAGGATTGCACGTTGTCGTCCCCTCTATTTCCGTCCTGGCATGCACAACGCAGTAGTGACTGCCGAAAAGTGCAAACTCCTCCCACTCATCAAACGGTTCGATCTCATCCAGACGACGGCGCTCATCAGCTGAGAGGAATGTCTCATCAGCCCAGGCCTGCCAGAGCGTCCAGACTCGGACGGACGGCCAGCCATGGTTAAGGAATCGAGTGTGCTGGTCGGTGATGGTGGCGTATGTCTTGACAGATTTGAGGGGCGTGTTGAGTTTTTGGAAGTGGTTGAGCATGGTCGACGCAAAGGGATGGTCCTCCCCGTCAGGGAGGATCTGTTCTAGGAGGATGAACTCAGCTGCTTTTGGGAAGTTAGCATCGGGTTAAGGTAAGTGAGCAAATGAGAACGTAAGACATACCATTCCCAAGTGTAGACACCCACTGAATCACCCCATCTGCCCCCTCAGTCTCCATATATGTGATCGAGACCTCCGCGACGAAAATGAACTCGCACTCTGCGAGCTCAGCCCTCAGAACAGCGTCCAACCCTTTGCGAAATGTCACCAGATCACGCAAGTCACATCCAATTTGGACATACTGATCCGTCTGGAGCACCACGGGCTTCACTGTCTCTCCCGGCCCCTTCAACCCTGTAAAGGCGCCCACCAGCTCAGGGGTATTGAGCACCGTCTGCCGCTTGCGCTCAATCAGATCTGGAAAATCCACATCCACGAACAAAACACGCTTCGACTCCTCCGGGTACCGTGTCAGACACTGCCACGGCAAGACATCACTGTCTAAAGTCAGCATCTGCTCCCCATAAGCACGGGTGAGTCACAAAAAACAAACCTTCCACACCCCAAATTAACCACAACCGCTCTCCTCCCCCTCTTCTTCGCGTCATGAAGGAAATTCCTCACCAGTACATCTATCACCCTCAAGCGCAGCCAATACCCTCGGTTGATGAGCGGTGCACGACGCTGGGGCTTGGGTACGAAGTACCGGAAAAAGTGAGGCTCATTGGGGTGATAGAGACGCTCGACACTGCGTTTTGAAACGATGCTGCTACTGTTGGTCTAAGCATAGTCAAAATGTTTGGGTTAGTTGGAGCTTTATTGTCACTTCATATAACTGTCATTGACAGGATATTAACTGCGACAAAAATAGGAGCCAAAAATGAGAGAGCATGGTTATAAGGACGTACCGCCATGACTTGGTCATCTGCCTTGGCCTGGGCTGACTTGCCTCGTGGAAATGAGACATTTGTTGGTTTTTGCATGTTAAGTTCACAGCAAGCAGGTAAAATGGGTTGAAATCTAACTTAGAAGTCGTGATGGGAGTGCGAAAGGTCGCAGTGCTCATGTGTGAGTGAGTCTCTAGGGGAGTTGACTGATGCTCAATCCCTAGCTGAGAGGATTTATACAGTGTCGATAACCTTTTGCACTGTGTCATCATTCACCCGTGAAGTGCTATAAGGTGCATTCATCACAACTAATGAGCTTTTATACGAAGTTTGCATTCACTTAACTGAACAAAGTCATGAATTAACATAGAGAACAAACTCTTATTGGATATGAACTAGGATCTAGGATAATCTGTCTCTCCATCTTTTTTGTCCTTTCCTCCCTTCTTCCTTTTCTTTTCCCCTTCAAAATACCACGAGTACAGCAAGTAAGCATGTCATCTGTCCACGAACTTTCAATCCATCATCCTAATTTACTGCCTTCTTTAGTTGAGTCTATCGTGCTCATCTAAGTCCACATGTTGCTGCTATTTGTTCCGCTTTTTGGCAGGTGGATTGAGCAACACGGACTTTGCGACTGTCGCCAATAGAGGACGATTGGTGAAGCAAGACTTTAGTTGGATTCCATGTGTTAGGATACGGTGCTTGATCATCTCAATGAAATCCATTTTGTCCTCCATGTGGCACATAGAGGGCTAGCGTGGACAGCGCAGCTTCAAATATTCCATCTGCTGCTCCACAATGTGCCCCCATATCTATTGGGGGGGGTGTATCCCAAGCATACAGGTATACATGTTCCCGAGCTGGCCTCGATTCGTCATTCAGACAAAATGGATAGAGTTAGGAGCAAGAGTTTGTCCAGCCATGGATCCATCGTAACGGATCTTCTTAACAACCTTCAGAATATCCTTCAGACGTGTTTCGGAATGCCAGCGTCATTCGTTGAGATCAAGCAGAAAACGAATGGGAGAATGAATGAAAGGCTGTGCTCATGCACCTTGTGTACTATGACAAATTGTGACCACAAAAGCACCGGGAGAAGGATCCCGAAACAGTCTTCTCTCCTGGAAGGAGATTGTCAACTTCATGAGTGATGCTGAACCACTTGATCATGGATTCTGCTAGCTGTGTTTCATATTGTTCATGAGTCTGCAGCTCGACCAGCATGTCTTGATAGGCCGAGATTTGACATCAGCAATTCTCCAATCTCCCAACGACTCTGCCTCAGTCCATTTGTCACCGTCTAGTTCTTGGCGCTTTAAGTGCTCCATGTTTGCATCATCAGAGTCGTTTTCAATACTTTCATGAGCGATGCTCCGCTCCTCGAAATTCTGATGCACTCCTTAGCATGACGCTTTGGGAGAGGGCATTGTATTTGGTTTTTGAGCACGCTGTAAGATTGACGGTGGCTATCCCGTAAGGGATCACTTGTCCGGGATGCGGCCCAAAGACTTGGATGCTTGGCGACGATCTTCGACCGGATCTTTTCAATAAACTTTGTAAGCTCCTTGATGAGATATTGTTCCATGACGGGGTGAACTCCCTTCGGTACTATTTATTGAGGTGCGGTTGTGCTTCGATTCAGGGAGATGCTGACCATGGCCTTGACATCATGGACCTCGCTACGGCAGAACATGCTCGGGAAGTCGGTCGACGAGATACGAGATTGGTACAGTAAAAGGAAGAGGACCGTGAGTGGCCTATCAAAAAACATTTGGTTGAGCTCTGTTGTTTGTTGTGCCCGAATGTAGGTGACTCCATGCCGAAGCCAGTACGCCACGAACCAATCTTTGAAACTACAGAACTTCCCAAGCCTGGTGATTTGCTCTTGCAGTTCCCTGGAATGATACAGACCTTGATATTTGGGGTTGAGACCCCTGAATGGAAAGATCAATGGAAGAAGTAATGGGGCGTTATCATTTCCCTGTGTCCTGGTTGACAGGAAACTCGATGAGCGATCCATTTGTTTGTTCTAGGCCTCCGAGCGTCGTGTGGGTAAGATTCCGATGTGAAACTGCTCGGTTCTGACGCTTTCTCAAGGCCAGTTACTCTGGTGTTGGCAATACCTGGACAGCAGCAAAGCGATTCTGTTAAAGCTCCGCATCGGTCTCTGCACGGAGCTGGCCATCAGCCCCGCGTATCAAGGGAGCCATCTCTCTGTCTACAACTTCGAGGGTTGTATGAGCAAGTCGGCGGTGTGAGACTGTGTTCTTCAAGCTCATCAAAATGATTTGCTGTTCTGGTGTTAGTAAGGGGTGAGCGGAAGGGAAAAGTGCTCATGGTACCTTAGCGTTAGCTTTCATTCAGATACGGCATTGAAACCGCAAACACAGACGGTCCAAGGTTAGTCGTTGAATCTTCAAGTTTACTGTAGGAAGTGAGTGTTGACGTCTGATCCGTCTAAGAAGAGTGAAGATGAAAAAGCTCAGTCAGAGATTTGGCAGACGTGATGGCTTTCAACCTATCAGTTTTAGGAATTGTGCGTTCGAAATTCAGCCATGACAGTAAGACCGGAAAGAAGCAATTAGGCAGTTCGGAAGGATATTGTCGGAAAGAGGGCAGGTTGAGGAGAGAAAAAACATCATTACAGGTAATGTTCCGGGGAGGCAGTCATATCATAGACATATCGAGCAGTTGCAGACGGCACTTTCAGTACAGAAGAGGCGGGCCTTGCTGCCTCAGTTTGCTCACACCTTCAATGCTTGTGTGGATAAAGAGGCGGAGAGGAAATAAACACCAGTGGCTGATCTCGTAATCTGGTTTTGTTGCTGAGCTTCTTTAATGAGTAAATTTGCCGCGAGTCGAGTTCTTATGCTTCCCCCCCTTTTCATTCTCCCCTCCTTTCCCCCCTTCTTTCAGTACCCCTTTTACGTTATCGCTCTCGCACCCAGCAGCCCTCGGAAAGCCAGAACCTAGAATGACGTAGATCGGTAACCGAACTGTCACATAGGGAGTGTTAGCACATGGCAAAGTGATTCCCAACACTTGCCGAACCTGGTTTTCTGTTAGATCTTGAAAAGAATTTTGAAATCTCTAATGAGAATAGTTTCGCGTTCACTACCTGCTCCCTTATGTTAGTCTTTCATGTCTTCCGTTTCCTCTTTCATTTAGTATCTTTGCATCCTTTCTTCCTTTCCTTGGTCTGATCATTCCTTCCATTTTATTCTCTCTCGATTTTTACCTTTCTTTCTTCCTCCTTACTACACTCTCCCCCTTCTTTCTGTTTTCTTTTTCTGCTTGTTTAACCAGATATTGGGGAACTTGTTTGACTCCGTCATTTATCCAGTGTTTTGGCTTCAAGAATTACGCTTTGAGGAGATCGCCTCTTGTTGAAGGTTCTGCCATATGTTTGGCAAATTCGAGTTGTGAGTTTGTGAGCTATGAAAAGTTGATACGAAGCCAAGGTCTCCAGAGACATAGCCGCCTTGACAAAGAAACTGTCTCTCAATCCCTAATTTGCGATGTCGTAGGAAAGAGGCTAACAAACGTCCCGATATATTTTCATATGCTTCCTGAAAACCGGGTAGTTTCGAGATTCGATGTCCCTGAGGGCCAAAAAGAAGACATGGCATCACAGGTTGTTCTCTCCACCCTTTCCATTAAGGCTCCACGTCCGAATTATCATAATGTACAGAGCACATTTTGAGGAGCTCGACACTGGGCGAACTCGAGACGGAGCCGGAAGGGGAACGGTGGGGTCGGCAGAGAATCTTTTCGCCGCAACCCTGGTCCCCACCTCAAGGGGTTCACAAACTCACTTTCTGGAGCCTAAAAACCAAGCGCCAGTGGTTTAGTGGTAAAATTCATCGTTGCCATCAGGCAAGGTTCGATGAGCCCCGCGTTCGATTCGCGGCTGGCGCAAGCCTTTTGCACCCCTCTTGCCTCGATCGAGGGGTTCATTTTTGCTGCCTCAGGTGTTCAGGTGCTCTGCAGTGTAGTTCCCGTTTTATCGTGTTATGCTATTTGATCGGGACATGTTGATGGGTCAGATCCGCAATTGTTGCTGTAGTGTAAGTTGTCGTTATTATGGTGCTTTAGTGACGCCACTCGTATGCCCGAGGACGCGGCAGTGAAGGGTAGAGGAGCGAGGGGCATGCTTCGGCTAAAAGGCACTCTGTAGAAACGACTCAATTCCTTGTTAGATAGCTGACTGTGTTTTAAAAGACCGGTTGCAAATCAATTGGCCTAAAGACTGTTTGTAGCACATTATACAGGGTAGGCTTGAGGGCAAGTATTGCGGGAATGTGGTGGTAGAGTTTCTGGGTCTAATTCACTCTCCAAGCTTTACATCAAGGCGAGACATGCCAAAAACATGACTGAACCCGGGCAACTCGTCTATTTGGCTCTCATGTACACAGGGGAGGGGTCAACCACGAAGGGTTCTCATCATCGGTTCACCACAGCATCAAACACACACTCCAGCCCTCCGATACCGGTCTCTTTCATTGCGCCCAACTCAGCAGAAGGAGAGGCTTCCTTCCCATGAGACGTCAAAATGAGACGGAAGTTAAATGATAGAAAATGTTTTTTTTTAATTTACAGAGCGTCAGTGAGGAGCTTGTTCATCTTGGCGATCTTCGAGGAGACGCTGAGGTCGACTGTCCTGTCACCGACCTCGACGATCAGGCCGCCAATGATATCGGGGTTAACCTGGCTTGAGTTAGCACAATGAAAGCTCTTAAGGATTTGTAGCGAGCAAGTCGAAGTACGTACGGTGTTCTTAACCTTGAGGGTCTTGCCAGCGCCGACAACGTCGGACTTAGAGACGGCGGCCTCGAGGCGAGCGAGGGTCTTGTTATCCAGGGGCTGTTCACACAATATCTTAGCGTTCTCATCCCAAACCACGTAATACTGCCCCACAACCTCACTACCCCTCCATCCCACCACCGAGCAAAACCCTTACCTGAGCGCTAGTAACAACCATCTCGACCTCACCACGAGCGGCACTCATGAGCTCACCAAACTTGCTGCAGACGCCAGGAAGCAGACCGAGGCGGTTGTTCTCGGCGAGGGTAGCCAGGAAGTTCTTGACGGTCTCGCCCGCGGCACCGGCGCTCTTCTGCAGCTCGGCGACGATGGCGCTCTTGTCGGCAGCCGTCAGGGTGGGTGCCTCGAGGATGGTGACGAGCTTGCTGTCCTTCTGCAGCAGTGCGCCCAGCTTCTCGATGCCCTTGGCGGTGGGCTCCAGCGTCTGCGTCTTGACCGCGGCCGTGTACTGTATTCGTGGCGCCGCGCGAGCGAAAGCAAAATGGCGCAGGTTAGCCGGGCTGTGCTTCTTTCTCAAGGCCAATTGAGAGAGGAAATAGACCCCCGCGGGCCGCCTTTAGTGTCTGGGGTATCGTGACGGCGAGCTCGGCGGGGAGGGAAGAGGGAGGGAGGGGGACCAATGGGGGACGGTATGTGGACATGTGCGGGAGGGCGGCATACCAGAGCAGTGGCATAGGTGCCATCGAGGCCGAAGAGGGTGACGGGAGGCTTGACCTTGTCGGCCGAGGCCGGGGCGGCAAAGGAGCGAGTCTGGCCCAGGAGGGCACGCTGGGGAGCGGCCGACCGCGCGGCGCGCAGCACTGCCTGTCTGGAGAACATGGTGGGCTGGGGGAGGGCGGATCGCGGTGGTGATGGGCCTCGAGGTTCGTGAAGCAAAGCTTCCGTTCAGTTTTCAGAAACGGGGTTTGGCAGGGTGCTCGGCAATTTCGTGGGTGCCTGAGGCAGCAAGCACGTCGGGTGGACCCGGAGCTGAGCCTCTGTTGGCTTCGGTTTCTTGGAAGGGTCCACTCAGTTTTTGAGTTCATAAACCTTGAGCCTCATGATGAGCTGCTCCCTCGAAAGACGCCGTTGCCAATCACGCTGAGCAATACGGTCATGTATTGTGATTGCGAATCAAACCTTTACATGAACAAGTACTAAAATCTACCTTAACAATCAATGGCAATACAAACGGAATACTGCAGCCCGTCCAGAGAAAATGGTCAGCATCGCATGCAGTCCCTTACTTAACCATTCATTACCAACCGTCCATTATGAAGCATTCCGCATGCTTTGCCCTCCCTGGAATTGAGCTTATGAACCAAACATGAAAAAGCCGTGAACCCTCAGGTTAATTCAGCCAGACCCGAACGCCGTCCATTCAACGCCAACAATCCCGTAACTCTGGTGGTATCTTAAAACATAGCGGGGAACGTCGGACAGCTCAGTCGCTGCGCAGCATGCTGTCCACTAGGTCTCCCAAAGGGCCCCAATAGTCCTTGCCGGTGGCGAGGTTGTGCTCGTCGATAAAGAGCACATACTGCTTGAAGCTGGTGTTGAGGTGGGGCTCTAGCCCGAGCTCACGGATGACGGGATAGTGGTGGCAGTAGATGTGGGCATACACACGGTACATGCGCTTGAAGATCTGGCGGACGAGCGATGGGAAGTGCTTGGGGAACGGGACACCTTTTTGCAGTCAGCATTCAGGGGTGTCTTGTCTGCCTCTGGGCGTTCTTGCTCACCGATCCGGGTCGGAAGCACCTGCTCGTTGTCGATGTTGCTCTGAACCCATGTCATCAACTGCTCGATGTAAGCCGGCGCGGGCATCTTGGTCGGCTTCTTGTAGTTCTCCGAATCCTGCCACAGGTACTCAAACCTGACTTGGTCAGCGCAGTGCATCACGCTCATGATGCCGAGTACATACTCATCTGTCGCCTTCATCTCGGGGCAAGACTGGGGAGAGCAGAACTCGGTAATGGCGCCGTAGAGCAGGTTGATCTGGTTGTAGAAATCCACCACTTCACCAATGTCAGTTGCATGCAACGAGAAGCGATATTGGGCATCATATACAGTTCACAGCCAACCACTCATTTTCATCTTCGCCTTCTGGAAGCTTGACGACTTTGCGCAAGCTCCCGCCGCCTAAGGTCGCCTCGGCATACTGGCGCAGCTGGTAACTCGTAGCACCGCCTTTGCCAGGAGCGCGAGGTCGGAACTGGTTCTTTGTCCGGTTGTTGCTGCGATCGCACACACAGAGTCAGCGGTACGTTCAACGTCGCATTGTGCTGCTGGGCTTTTGGGCTTTGGGGTAGCCTCGGGGCGGCAATCGCCGACGCGACGGGCGATAAGGCAGACCCTAAGCTGACCCCAGTAGAACCAAAAAGGTTTGAAAGATGTAATAATAATGGGCGAGGAAAGGGGACGATACACTCGGGAAGTCGCCATTCTAGCAGGCTTGCAGCGGACGGACTGACAACAGAAAGTCGACTCACACTGTTGTCAGAAATGAGCTCATGGCGAGAACCAAGCAGCAGGATGGGCTCTCTCTGATATTATTATTCAACGCCTGCCTTAAACTGCGAGGCCACCTAGAGTGACACCAGCTGAAGTGTTAGCGGGGAAGCCGAGCGGGCAGTCCCTGATGACGCAGTGTCAGAGTGTCTGGAGACGCTCCACTGCTGCGCTAACAGCGGAGCCAAGGAAACGAGGGCGGGGACGGGGATGCACACCGATGCAGCTGATGAGATGCTGGCCTTCGATGGTTGCAGCGCGGGTACTGTCTTTACTTTTTTTTTTCT